>Ga0079226_10000285_pt1 | contig 33906 bp, 33 predicted proteins | sample Poulit2014_FD_76345 | JGI IMG/M metagenome (GOLD analysis project Ga0079226, IMG submission 76345) | Agricultural soil microbial communities from Georgia to study Nitrogen management - Poultry litter 2014 | ecosystem: Environmental > Terrestrial > Soil > Agricultural land | place: USA: Georgia...
CAGTAACAAAGGCTTTCTCTAAAGACAAAGAACCATCGACGGTAAATTGAAATGATTTTATATGTTGTATTAATTGGTGGAACTCTTTTTTACTTATTGTCGCTGCATTCGTGTCGAGATTGATTTTTGACTCTTTTAATAAAAGTATTACGTATCGTTCTGGAGCGAATTCTCTTAATATATTTTTTACCGATTTGCGAGGACTTTGTGAAAATAACTTTTCAACTTCTGCTTCCAGTTCGACATAAGAATAATTAGGGAATAAATCGAGTTCCATCATCACTTCTTTTCTCCCTTTACGGAGCTCTTTTACAGCGAATTGGGAACAACGTAACACTGCTGGACCAGAAATGCCAAAATGGGTGAAAATCATATCCATTTTATGGGTAATAAGTTTTTTCCCTTTTTCATCTAGTACAGATAGTCCAATGTTTCGTAATGACAGACCTTTTAACGATTGTTTTTTTATAAATGGTTCATTCGAAGTAAGCGGAACTTCTGTCGGATAAAGAGGGGTTATTGTATGGCCAGCTTTTTTTGCCCAGGCGTATCCATCTCCGGTTGAACCGGTATGGGGCACTGATTTTCCCCCTACGGCTACGACAACGGATCGAGTTTGAATCGTTTCTCCGTTTTTTAAATGAACATTATGGTAATTTCCGTACGTAAGACTTTCAACCGCTTCGTTTAGACGAATCGTTACATTTAATTTATTCAATTGATTAATTAATGTCTGAACGACAGATTGGGCTGAATCACTTACGGGAAACATTCGTCCATGGTCTTCTTCTTTTAAAGCGACACCTAAACTTTCGAAAAAAGAGATAATATCTTCATTATCAAACGTATTAAACGCACTATATAAAAATTTTCCATTACCAGGTATATGTCGAATAATTTCATCGATTGGTAATCGATTTGTTACGTTACACCGACCACCACCGGAAATAGCTAATTTACGGCCGAGACGGTTTCCTTTTTCTAAAAGTAAAGTGTTTGCTCCGTTTTCCGCTGCAGCGATTGCAGCCATTAATCCCGATGGCCCGCCACCTATAACTACGACATCATAATTCACTTTAACAATTCCTTTCTAATTAAAAATAAAAGGCTTGGACAAAAGAATTGATTTATAAGGATATCTCCTACTTTCTTTTGTCCAAGTCTCCCTATACTTATTATGGCGTTATTTTCTCCATACCACCCATATAAGGTCGTAATACTTCGGGAATTACGACTGAGCCATCTTCTTGTTGATAATTTTCTAAAATTGCTGTTAAGGTTCGACCAACAGCTAACCCTGAACCATTTAATGTATGGACAAACTTAACCTTCCCATCTTTGTCACGATAACGAAGGCCTGCTCGACGGGCTTGGAAGGCTTCAAAGTTTGAGCAGGAAGAAATTTCACGATATTTATTTTGAGCTGGGATCCATACTTCAATATCATATTTCTTCGCAGCTGTAAAACCTAAATCCCCTGTGCACATATTCATTACGCGATAAGGTAAGCCAAGTAGTTGTAGAATCTTCTCCGCATGGCCGGTTAATTGTTCTAACATCTCGTAAGAATCTTCCGGTTTAACAAATTGAACGAGCTCAACTTTATTAAATTGATGTTGACGAATTAATCCTCGAGTATCCCGGCCTGCTGAGCCCGCTTCAGAACGAAAACAAGCACTATAAGCGACGTACTTCTTTGGTAAATCATCTACAGATAAAATTTCATCTCGATGGAAGTTTGTTACCGGTACTTCGGAAGTCGGGATTAAAAAGTAATCCCATTCATCGATTAAAAAGGCATCTTCCTCAAACTTTGGTAATTGTCCCGTACCTGTCATACTCTCTCGATTCACTAAATACGGCGGAATCATCTCTTCATAGCCGTGATGGTCATTATGATAATCCATCATAAAATTAATTAACGCTCGTTCCAGGCGGGCACCTAATCCTTTATAAAAAACGAAACGACTTCCCGCTACTTTCGCTGCCCGTTCAAAATCGACTATACCCAGATTCGTTCCAATATCCCAATGGGCTTGTGGTTCAAAGGAAAATTCCGGCAGCTCCCCCCATCGACGAACTTCCTCATTATCCTCTTCATCTTCTCCAACTGGAACAGATTCGTGAGGAATGTTCGGAATGCCTAACATAATTTGATCAAGCTCTCCATCAATTTCACTTAATTCTTCATCTAATTCGCGAATCTTTTTACTGACTGTTTGCATCTCTTCAATGAGTTCCGATGCATCTTCTTTATTTCGCTTTAATTCGGAAATATGCTTTGACGTGTCGTTTCGTTTTGCTTTTAACTGTTCGACTTCTTGAATCATTTTTCGGCGACGTTCATCTAAGCTTTCGAACTTTTCCAATTCGGATAAATCTTCGCCTCGTTTTTCTAATTTCGCTTTTACTTCCGCAAATTCGTTTCGTAACATTCGACGATCTAACATTTTATATCCTCCTTTTGGAAATCTCTTTACGTATAGTGATTGACAAATAAAAAACTCTCATCCCTGAAAATAGGGACGAGAGTGTAATTCCCGCGTTGCCACCCAACTTGAAAACGAAATAATTCGTTTTCCGACTTTAACGTGATAACGGACGAATCCGAATTTATTTTCATAAATTTGTTCAAGGATGGATTCATCGTATATTTCTAACGGTTTGCACCAACCACCGTCTCGCTGAACAGAAAGGGATACGACTACTCGGTCCTCTCATTACATGTACAATATGTTTTACAATAAGAATAGCGAGTTTTTTGCTAAATTGCAACTAAACTTATTCACTACGTTCACTCATTAATTGGTCACCACTTAAGGAGCCTATTTCAATTCCTTTCATCGCCGAACCGAGATCCTTAGATAGCTCAGCAATTAATTTGTAGTCTTGATAATTTTCTGTTGCTTGAACGATAGCACGAGCGAATTTTTCTGGATTTTCTGATTTGAAAATTCCTGAACCTACAAAGACACCATCAGCCCCTAACTCCATCATAAGGGCTGCATCGGCAGGTGTTGCAATTCCACCGGCAGCAAAGTTTTGTACAGGTAAACGTCCCTTTTCGCGAATTTCCATTAAAACATCAAAAGGCGCACGGTGATCACGGGCAAACACCATTACTTCATCTTCACTCATCGATACGAGTTGTTTAATCTCTGCTTCGACTTGACGTAAGTGACGGACGGCTTCAACAATATTACCCGTTCCTGGCTCCCCTTTTGTCCGTAACATTTTGGCACCTTCACCAATTCGTCTCGCTGCTTCACCAATATTTCGGCAACCACATACGAAAGGAACTGAAAAATCATGTTTATTAATGTGATAGAGATCATCAGCAGGTGTCAATACTTCACTTTCATCAATTACGTCGACTCCGAGAGACTCTAATACGCGAGCTTCTACGATATGGCCAATTCGACCTTTAGCCATTACTGGTATTGAAACAGCCTCCATTACTTCCTCTGCAATCGATGGATCGGCCATTCTCGCAACGCCACCTTCTTTTCGTATATCAGAAGGGACTCGCTCTAAGGCCATTACAGCTACAGCACCGGCTTCCTCAGCAATTTTTGCTTGTTCGGCGTTTACGACATCCATAATTACGCCGCCTTTTTTAAATTGAATCATCCTTATTTGATTCCTCCCAATGTTAGAAAATCCCCTTTATTTTTGAACCTAAGCTAGAAAAAAAATTACCAATACTATTCAACATTAAACTAAACCAATTTTTCTTCTTTACTTCTTCTGTTGCAACAAGATCTACCGTAATTTCTTTATTAGGATTAGTAATATGTGGAATTTCTGTAGAATCCTTATAAACTACTTTTGCGACTCCTACTACCTCACCTTTTTCAATCGGTGCAATAAGCTCGCCATCATCATTTACTCGTGATTCATCTAATTCATAAACGATATCGTAATCTTCTTCTGTGCCGTTTCTAATTTTTAATGAAATTGCTTCATCGATTGCAACACTAACTTCCGTTTCTTTTCCTTTAGCTACAGATACAGTAGATTGTCCGTCTTTTGTGTAACCAGCTGGAAATAGCTCTACTTCAGAAAATTTATCGAAACCATAGTCAAGCAATTTTGCCGTTTCGATAAAACGCTCTTCCATACTATCTGTTTTCATCACGACTGTAATAAGACGGGTTCCATCTCGTTCTGCTGTCGATGTAAAGGCGTATTTTGCTAGATCGGTATGTCCGGTTTTTAAACCGTCTACTCCTTCGTAGTAGAATTGAGCTAAATTTTCCGAATCGTGAGGTAACATCCAGTTCCAATTCAAGATTGTATGACCTTCAAATTCAGTACTTGGAATACTAGAAGTTTCTAAAGAATCGGGAAAATCGTTAATTAAATGATATGCAAGTTTTGCTGCATCTCTAGCTGACAGTAAATTCGTATCTGTTGCACCAGTGCCTTCTGGATGCTTTCCATCGAGCGATTCATTATCAAGACCGGTCGAGTTGACAAATTTTGAATCGTGAAGGCCTAATTCTTCAGCCTTTTCGTTCATTAATTTCACAAATTCCCCTTCGCTTCCAGCAATTAACTCTGCCAGAGCAATCGATGTTGCATTATCGGAATTAATAACCATCGCCTCGAACAATTGCTTTACCGTATATTCGACATTTTGACGTAAGCCGATTCCGGAGAAACTTTCATTCGCTGAAATTTCATAAACGAAATCGCTAATTTCTGTCGTTGTATCCCAGTCAATTTCTCCTTCTGCAATTTTTTCTAATACGATATATTCCGTCATCATCTTTGTCATACTCGCTGGAGGTAAAGCTTCGTCTTCATTTTTTGCATATAAAACTTTTCCTGTGTCAAAATCGACCATAATAGCTGATTCTGCTTTCGTTTTAAAACTGTCTGCTTGTACGTTTTGTACCGGTAATACGAAAGAAAAAATAAGTAATACGATAATTATGTAGTTTAAGCCTTTTCGCACGATTTTCTTACCTCCGATTTCTTATAGTAAACAATTGATATTTTATCACATTTTAGAACGTTTTAACATAAATTATAAAAATCAAAAGCTTTAAATATAAAATATGATATCGCTCACCTAACATATATGAAATGAGCGATATCTAACTATTGTTTTAAAAATTGTTACATATTGTGATGGTTCTTTATTTTACTGAATAGTTCGGTGCTTCTTTTGTAATTTGAACTTCGTGAGGATGGCTCTCTCTTAAACCTGCATTCGTAATTCGAATAAACTGAGCATCACGACGTAACTTTTCTAGATTTTCCGTACCACAATAACCCATACCAGCACGTAATCCGCCGATTAATTGAGTCATCGTATGGGCTAAAGCACCTTTGTAAGCAACCCGGCCTTCAATACCCTCAGGAACTAATTTTTTCACATCTTCATTCTCATCTTGGAAGTAACGGTCTTTCGAACCGGATTTCATTGCAGCTAAAGAACCCATACCACGATACACTTTATATTGACGCCCTTGGTAAATTTCCATTTCACCAGGACTCTCTGTTACTCCAGCGAATAAACTTCCTAACATAACTGCATGAGCACCAGCTGCAAGGGCTTTTACGACGTCTCCAGAATATTTAATCCCACCATCAGCAATAATTGGTACTCCGTGTTTCTCTGCTTCTTGAGCACAATCGTATACTGCTGTAATTTGTGGTACACCAATCCCTGCAATAACCCGAGTTGTACAGATTGAACCCGGCCCGATACCGACCTTGATGATATTTGCTCCCGCTTCGATTAAATCCCTCGTTGCTTCCGCTGTTGCGACGTTTCCAGCGATAATATTTAAATCAGGATACTTTTCGCGTACTTTTCTTACTTGATCTAATACACCTTTTGAATGGCCATGAGCTGTATCAATTACAATGACGTCTACTTGAGCTTCAACGAGCTTCTCAATTCGAATCATCGCATCAGTTGTAACACCAACAGCAGCCCCGACGATTAAACGACCTTGTGCATCCTTTGCAGAATTCGGATATTCGATTACTTTTTCAATATCCTTAATTGTGATTAAGCCTTTTAATGTATAATTTTCATCAACGAGAGGTAACTTTTCAATTTTATATTTTTGTAAAATTTTTTGCGCCTCATCTAATGTTGTACCAACTCGCCCAGTGATTAGATTTTCACTCGTCATTACGTCTTTAATCACGATGGAATAATCATCGATAAATCGTAAATCCCGGTTCGTTAAAATTCCGACTAATTTCTTCTCCTCTTCATTATTAACAATCGGTACTCCTGAAATACGATATTTCGACATTAAGTGTTCTGCATCATACACTTGATGTTCTGGTGTTAAATAGAATGGATTTGTAATAACGCCACTTTCCGAACGTTTTACTCGATCGACCTGTTCAGCCTGTTCTTCAATTGACATATTTTTATGAATTACACCGAAGCCACCTTGCCTCGCCATCGCAATTGCCATTTCTGCTTCCGTCACTGTATCCATACCAGCACTAATAAACGGGGCATTCAACTTTAGCGTATCGGATAATTCTGTTTCAATATTAACTTCCCGTGGCAATACATCCGACTTTGCTGGAACTAATAAGACGTCATCGAAGGTTAGTCCCTCTTTTGCAAATTTACTCATTTTTTCTTTCCTCCTCTATGATGTGTACACTTTTTGTCCGTACAAACAAAATTCTGTGAAACTCTTCGTAATGAATTAATTATCATTCTAACGCAAAATGTAAAAAAAGAAAAAGAACTAGTCTATTATTAGACATGCTCTTTTGAAAAATATTCATACGTTCTGTTTTGTTCGATTTTAACCACGGGTCAAAAGGTTAATTAAATCTGTTGCTAGTTTAGCTTTTTCTCTTTTTAAGTATTCATAGACTTCTTCACCGACTTCTAATAGTAACGTAAAATAACGATCGCTTACTGCTATAATTTGTGCGTAAGGATGGATTTTATCCGCCTGTAATTGCATTGGAAAACCTGAGCCATCTAAACGTTCATGATGTTGGACGATTGCTAATTTTGCATGGTCAGTTAAAGTCGGTTCATTTTTAATCATCTCGTAGGAGCGAATCGGATGCTTCCGATCCGCTTGAGATGAGTCGATTGTAACTTCCGTTTTTGCTAAACCGGCATCAGCCAATAACGAGGCAAAACCTATTTGTAACCAATCTTTTTTCTTATAATTCATTAATTGAGCTAATTTAATTGAAAGCAAGCTGACCGCGACGGTTTTATAATAGAATAAATCCGATTTTCTTCCTTGAAGTAACGACGTAATATCGTCCAATTCTTTCGATTCTACTAGTTCAAACAAAGGTAAGCATAATTCGCGAATAGAGTACATTTTCACAGGGGCATTTGCTTGCCAAGAACGAAAAAGTAGTTTAAATTGCCCTACTACTTCTTCATACACTGTAACAAATGGGTCATCTAGTTGCTTAGAACTTTCTTGTTCGTTCTCTTCTTTCGGTTTTTGCCCATCGTCAGCACTAGTATATTGTACTTTTTCTGTCGACATCGAAACGTGGACTCTTTCAATTAAAAATGCCTTAAGAAACTCTATTTCTTGCTCGGTTAACTCCGTACCCTTCCGCACAATCGGCCTTCCGGAAACACCTTTAACATCTTGGATTAGTACCATTCCTGGCCTTAATTGTTCGACTGCTATTTCAGCCATACGCAGTTCTCCCTCTTTCAGTTAAATTACTTAAAGTTGTAATCTATTTACATATTATATTTATTCTTCTTCCTCGGAAGTTTCATCTTCGGCTTCATGATGCTCCTCATCGTCCTCTGAGACAATCTTCGCTACCGTAGCAACTTCTTCATCTCCACGGACACGAATGAGGCGCACACCCTGTGTATTACGGCCTGTTACTGGAATACCTTCTACTGAAATTCGAATTAATACACCATCGACAGTCATTAACATTAAGTCTTCATCGCCATGGACAATTTTTACCTGGACGACGTGACCGGTATCTTCTGTTAGACGACAGACGAAATATCCTTTACCTCCACGATTTGTTTTGCGGTATTCATCAATGTGAGTTCTTTTTCCAATTCCTTTATTCGTTACGTGTAAAATATAAGCATCGTCTTCTATTACTTCCATCGAAACTACTTCATCCCCATCGCGAAGGCGAATACCGATTACACCGGCTGCATTCCTTCCCATTGGTCTTACTGTTTCTTCATTGAAACGAATGAAGTAGCCTTGTTTTGTCGCAATTCCAATATCGTCCGTACCCTTTGTTAGACGAACCGAGATTAATTCGTCTTCATCGCGCAGACGAATCGCAATTAATCCGCTTCGACGGATATTTTTAAATTGTGATACGTGGACTCGCTTCGATAACCCTTCTTTCGTTGTAAAAAATAAGTAGCGTTCGTCTACTTCATCCTCATCGTCTTCACGAACTGAGATTACTGTATTTACCCATTCATCTTGGTCGATTTGTAATATGTTAACGATTGGTAGTCCTTTTGCCGTTCGGCCGAACTCAGGGATTTCATAACCTTTAAGACGATACACTTTACCTTTATTCGTGAAGAATAAAAGGGTATCGTGTGTACTTGTTGAAAGTAAATGCTCGACGAAATCATCCTCGTGCGTGTCCATTCCCTGGATTCCTCGTCCCCCACGATGTTGCGTTCGATACGTTGAGGCTGCGAGACGTTTAATATAACCTCGATGGGTTAATGTAACGATTATATTTTCTTCAGGTATTAAATCTTCATCTTCGAAAAAGTCAACCGCACCGATGGTAATTTCCGTACGGCGTTCGTCATTATATTTTTCCTTTATTTCTAGTAATTCTTCACGAATAATTTCGAGAACTTTTTCTTCGCTTGCTAAAATTGCCTTTAACTCTTTAATTGTCTCAAGTAATTGGGCGTATTCTTCTTCTATTTTCTCCCGTTCCAAACCGGTTAAGCGTTGCAAACGCATATCTAAAATAGCTTGAGCTTGCTTTTCACTCAATTCAAAACGCTCCATTAAACCATTACGAGCAATTTCTGTCGTTTTTGAATTACGAATTAAAGAAATCACTTCGTCTAAATGGTCAAGAGCGATGCGTAATCCTTCTAAAATATGCGCACGAGCTTCGGCACGATTTAAGTCAAATTGAGTTCGACGTCGAATTACTTCAATTTGATGTTGTAAATAATAATGTAAAATTTCTTTTAAATTTAATACTCGAGGTGTACCGTCAACTAAAGCGAGCATATTAATACCAAAAGTCGTCTGTAATGCCGTATGTTTATATAAATTGTTTAGAAGGACATTTGCATTTACATCCCGACGTAACTGCATGACGATTCGCATACCATTACGGTCGGATTCATCATTTAAGTCGGTAATGCCATCGATTCGTTTATCCCTTACGAGTTCAGCAATTTTTTCTATTAATTTAGCTTTGTTTACTTGGTAAGGTATTTCTGTAACGATAATTGTCGACGTTCCGTTACTATTTTCAACGATTTCTACCTTTGCACGAATCGTAATCGAACCGCGTCCGGTTTCATAGGCCTTTCGAATACCGCTTCTACCTAAGATTGTGCCACCTGTCGGAAAGTCCGGTCCATGGATATAATCTTCCATTAATTCATCGACGGTAATATCCGGATTATCAATCATTGCTAAAACGGCATCGATCGTTTCTCCTAAGTTGTGCGGTGGAATATTCGTTGCCATTCCAACCGCAATACCAGAGGAACCGTTGACAAGCAAGTTAGGGAATCGGGCCGGGAAAACTGTTGGTTCTTTTTCTGATTCGTCATAGTTACCAGTAAAATCAATCGTATCTTTTTGAATATCTCGTACTAATTCCATCGATAGTTTTGACATTCTCGCTTCCGTATAACGCATTGCTGCTGCGGAGTCTCCGTCGATCGATCCAAAGTTTCCATGACCATCGACAAGTAAATAACGATGACTGAAATCTTGCGCCATCCGTACCATCGCCTCATAAACAGCACTATCTCCATGAGGGTGATACTTACCAATAACATCCCCAACGATACGGGCAGACTTTTTATACGGTTTATCGGCATGCATTCCTAAGTCGTGCATCGCATATAAAATTCGGCGATGGACGGGTTTAAGCCCGTCCCGTACATCCGGCAATGCTCGAGATACGATTACACTCATCGCATAATCTAAGAAGGAAGTTCGCATTTCCTCACTTATATTTCTTTGTTCTACATTTGACCGTTGTTCCACCTATTCATAACCTCCTAAAAGTTGAACTTCCACCTAAAAACTCTATCCAACATAATCTATTTAAACGTCTAAGTTTTTTACATATTTTGCATTTTCTTCAATGAATTGACGACGAGGGGCTACTTGATCTCCCATTAAAATAGAAAACACTTCATCCGCTTCAATCGCATCCTCAAGACGAACTTGGAGTAATGTTCTCGTCTCGGGATTCATCGTCGTCTCCCATAACTGTTCGGGGTTCATTTCCCCTAAACCTTTGTAACGTTGTATATCAATTTTTGGTGATTCAGGTAATTCAGTTTGTAATTGTTCTAGTTCACTATCCTTATAGACGTAATAAATTTTACGTCCTTGTTTTACTTGATATAACGGTGGCTGAGCGATATAGACGTATCCATGTTCAAGAAGAGGTCTCATAAAACGATAGAAAAATGTTAACAATAACGTACGAATATGAGCTCCATCGACGTCAGCATCCGTCATAATAATTATTTTATGATAGCGAGCTTTAGTAATATCGAAGTCTTCACCGATACCCGTACCTAAAGCAGTAATCATCATACGGATCTCTTCATTCGATAAAATCCGATCGAGACGAGCTTTTTCTACGTTTAAAATTTTCCCCCGTAAAGGTAATATCGCTTGGAAATGGCGGTCTCGGCCGGATTTTGCGGAACCACCTGCCGAGTCTCCCTCAACGATATACAGTTCGCTAATCTCAGCATCCCGGGAAGAACAATCAGCCAACTTCCCTGGTAAATTCGACACTTCTAAAGCACCTTTACGACGAGTTACTTCCCGTGCTTTCTTTGCTGCAATTCGAGCTCGCTGTGCCATCATCCCTTTTTAACGATCGTTTTTGCAACTTGTGGATTTTCTAGTAAAAACGTTGAAAAAGCTTCACTAAAGATAGAGTCCGTAGCTGATCGCGCATCGCTATTACCTAGTTTAGTTTTCGTCTGTCCTTCAAACTGCGGATCAGTATGTTTAATCGAGACGATTGCTGTCATTCCCTCACGGACATCTTCTCCTGATAAATTATCATCGTCTTCTTTTAGTAAATTAGTTCTCCGTGCGTAATCATTAATGACTCGAGTTAGAGCTGTACGGAAACCAACCTCATGAGTTCCTCCCTCATGCGTATGAATATTATTAGCAAAAGAGAATAGATTACTATTGAATCCGTCGTTGTATTGAAGGGCTACTTCTACGGAAATATCGTTTTCTTCCCCTTCGGCATAAATTGGTTCGTGTAATGATTGTTTCGTCCGGTTCATATATTCAACGTATTCTTTAATGCCACCTTCATAATAAAACTCAACTAATTCTCGCTCTTCATCACGTTTATCTTCTAAAGATATCGTTAATTTCCGAGTGAGAAAGGCTAATTCGCGCAGACGCTTTTTCAAAATATCATAGTCAAATTCAGTCGTTTCTGTAAAGATTTCTGGATCTGGTTTAAAGCGAATGATCGTACCCGTTTTATCTGTATCGCCAATTTGTGTTAATTCGCCTTCTTTTTCACCACGGTTAAATTTTAAATAATGAATTTTTCCTTCCCGATGGACGTACACTTCTAATTCGGTCGAAAGGGCGTTTACAACCGCTGCACCAACCCCGTGCAATCCACCTGAAACTTTATATCCGCCACCACCAAATTTTCCACCGGCGTGTAATACCGTTAAAATTAATTCAACAGCTGGCTTTTCCGATTGTTCATGTATGTCTATTGGAATTCCTCGACCGTTATCTTTAACGGTAATACTATTATCCTCCCCAATAATGACATCGATTCGATCACAATAGCCAGCTAGCGCTTCATCGATACTATTATCGACGATTTCCCAGACGAGATGGTGTAATCCTTGGCTACTTGTTGAACCGATATACATACTCGGTCGTTTTCTTACCGCTTCTAAACCTTCTAAAACTTGGATTTGCTCCGCATCATATACTTGCTCATTTATTAATTTTTCTTCCATTAGCTTTCTTCACCTGCTTTTTTATAATCAAGCTTATATTTAATTTTTCTAAGCTCCGACGGTTACCGTTCCATTTTCCACATGATACATTGCCGCTTGTTGCAATGTTTCGTGATCGATTCCGTCGACAGAAGTAGTCGAAACAAAAGTTTGTACCTTTTGTTGAATCGCCGTTAATAAATGTGATTGGCGAAAATCATCTAACTCACTTAATACATCGTCTAACAATAATATTGGATATTCTTTTTTCTCTTCATAAATTAAATCGATTTCCGCTAATTTTAACGATAAAGCTGTTGTACGTTGTTGGCCTTGCGAACCGTATAACTTCACTTCTTTATCATTAATAAAAAATGTTAAATCGTCCCGATGTGGGCCGATTAACGTTGTGCCTCGCCGAATCTCTTGTTTAAATACTTGTTGAAACGCTTCTAAGTACGCATGTTCTATTGTTTCCTCAGAAGCATCTTCTAATACTTCAATCGATGGTACGTATGTGATTTTTAACGTTTCTAGACCACGGCTAATTTTTTTATGAATCGGTACTGCCCAATTCGTTAACTTTTCTAAAAACTCGAACCGTTTATGTAAAACAATTGACGCATGTTGAATAAGTTGTTCTGTTAATACATCTAGTAATGTCGTATCGACGTGCTGTTGGGTTTGTAGTTGTTTTAAATGGGAGTTACGTTGTTTTAAAATCTTTTGATATTCAGCTAAATGATGTAGATAGAGCGGTTCTATTTGACCGAGCTCTCGATCAATAAATCGTCTACGAATTTGTGGCGAACCTTTCACTAAGGATAAGTCCTCCGGTGCAAACATAACGACGTTTAACGAGCCGATGAAATTACTTAATTTTTGTTGTTCAATATGATTAACTTTCGCTTTCTTCCCTTTCGAATGAAAAATTAATTCCAAAGGGACTTTTTGCGCTCGTTTATGAACCATAGCATTAATTTTTGCGAAGTCTGTTTCCCAACGAATTAATTCTCGTTCATTATTCGTTCGATACGACTTTGTAAATGCTAATAAATAAATCGCTTCAAGTAAATTTGTTTTACCTTGGGCATTTTCACCGATAATGACGTTCATATGACGATCGAACGTAATATTTAATTCTTCATAATTACGGAAATTTTTTAATTGTAATTCTTTAATAAACATCAATGTTCCCCATTTTTATATGATGATTTATTTAGTAAAAGGGAGCAATTTTATTAAAAGTGTTCATCAAACCTTGATAAAAACCTACGTTCGAAAGATGGCCACTCTACTGACGACGCTCAACGACCAATTGCATCCCTTCGACAACAACGACATCACCTTCGTACAATTTCCTACCCCGGCGATGCTCTTTTTCATCATTTACAAGCGCACCGTGATCTTGTAAATAATGTTTAATCATTCCCCCCGTATCGAAAACATTCGCTACTTTCAATAACTGACCGAGGGTAATATATGGGGTATCAATATAGATTGTTTCTTTATTCAATTTGGATTCACCCCATCCTGAGTGTTCATTTCCGTTTAAATATGCTTAATTTCTATTTTACTAAATAATAGAGTCAATTGAAAGGATAACCTTCAAAAGAGTAAAAAGAGCTTTACAGTTGCTTTAAATTGCTTTTAAAAGAGGTGTTATTTTCATTATAGAAAAATATTCAATGAAAATGGAATAATATTGGAGATCATTTCATATAAAAAGTAAAAAGCGAATCGAATCTGAATTTGTTTGATTCAATCCGCTTTTTACTTAAAATTTTTTACTTAACGTTTTTAATAAGTGCGAACCGGTAAAATTAAATGTAAGATTTTGTCGTTCGCTGGTGTTTTAATCACAAAAGGATTCATAGGTCCTGTAAAGGAAATCGTTACTTCATCACTATCGATTGTACGTAATGTATCTAGTAAATATCTAGAGCTGAAAGAAATGTTAACTTCTTCTCCTTCGTGGGATAAAATCGCCATTTGTTCGTTTACACGGCCGATTTCAGGCGAATTACTTGAAATCTCTATCATTCCATCGCCTTTTGCTTCGAAACGAATCACATTATTTTGTTCTGCACTTGCAAGGAGAGCTGCCCGGTCGATCGTGCGGATAAATTCATTCGTCTGAATATGTAACGACGTATTTAAATTCGTTGGAATGAGCCGTTCCGTATCTGGATAAGTACCACTTAACAAACGAGAAATAAATGCTTTTCTCTTAGTGAAAAAAAGTACTTGGTTTTGCATAATAGAAACAGAAATTTGTTCATCGTCTTCAGATATAATTTTGTTTAATTCGTGTAAACTTTGTCCTGGAATAACAATGCTCATTTCATCGAGCGAATCTGTATGTTTTTCTATTGTCATTTGACTTTGAGCAAGACGATGAGTGTCCGTTGCTGTAAAACGTACATCCCCATTATGAATCGTCATATGAACTCCCGTTAAAATTGGACGGGTTTCCATTGTCGACACAGCAAAAACTGTTTGACGTATTAATTGTTTCAATTTATTTGCTTCAATTGAAAAGTGGGGATCATTTTTATCAATCGCAATATGCGGATATTCATCACTACTTTGGCCATGTAATTCAAAAACAGATTGTTCTGCTTTTATAATCGTTTTAAAATTTTCTTTTACTTCGATTTGTACATAATCCCCAGGTAACTTGCGTATAATATCAGAAAAGTGGGGAATCGGTAAGACGATAGAGCCATTTTCCATATTTGTAATAATTTCTTCATCTTCTATAGTACTAGGTATCGTCGATTCAATTGTTATATCTGAATTACTACCTGTTAACGTAAGGATGTTTTGATCTAATGTTAGTTTCATTCCCGTTAATATTGGTACGACTGCTGTTCTTGGTGAAATGGCATGATTAACTTCTTGTATACTGGCTAACAATGGTTGCCGACGGATTGTAAATTTCATTTTGTTCCTCCTTATATAACTAATTAATAAATATAAAGTAATCTTAGTAATCCTTGTGGGTATGTGGATAAGTGTAATATTACTATAGTTTATAATGTTTTGACTATGTTATCAACATGTGGATAACGTTTGGACAAACTATTACATATTCACAGCCTTACGTTGTCTTTAATTGCTCAATATGTTTATTTATTTCACTTGCAAAAGAAAGGTCATCTTCGATTTGATCGGTAATTTTGCGATGAGCATGAATTACTGTCGTATGATCCCGACCACCGAAAGCATCGCCAATTTTAGGTAAAGAGTTATCAGTCAATTCTCGACTTAAATACATTGCAATTTGCCTTGGAAAAGCAATAGCTTGAGTTCGCTTTTTTGATAGTAAATCATCGACAGTAATCGAATATTGTTCAGCGATATAAGCTTGGATTTTTTCGATTGTAATTTTTTCGGGCTCACGGTTTTTAATAATACTTTTTAAAGCATCAGCCGCTAATTGGACGTCGATATCACTATTTACTAGAGAGGCATAAGCAATTACACGAATTAACGCTCCTTCAAGTTCACGGATATTTGTATCGATTTGATTAGCAATATAGTGCATCACATCACTAGATATATCGGTCAAACCTTCTGCTTTTGCTTTTTTCGATAGTATAGCGATCCTCGTTTCTAAATCAGGTGGAGATATATCAGTAATTAATCCCCATTCGAAACGTGAACGAAGTCTTTCTTCTAGTGTCGGAATTTCCTTAGGTTGACGATCGCTTGTAATAATGATTTGTTTATTTTCTTCATGTAATGTATTAAACGTATGGAAAAACTCTTCTTGGGTTTGCTCTTTTCCAGCTAAAAATTGAATATCATCAATTAATAAAATATCGACATTTCGGTACTTATTACGAAATGTTTCCGCTTTGTTTTCCATAATTGCATTTATGAATTCATTAGTAAATTTTTCACTAGATAAATAAATTACATTTTTTTCCGGATGGTATTCTTGGACATAATGAGCGATTGCATGCATGAGATGGGTTTTACCAAGTCCAACTCCACCGTATATAAATAGTGGGTTGTAAGACTTCGCAGGTGCCTCAGCTACAGCTAAAGCAGCTGCATGAGCAAAACGATTCGTTGCTCCAACGACGAAAGTTTCAAACGTATATTTCGGATTTAACATGTTACGCTGTGATTGTTGATTAGTTTGCTTCTCTTGTTTTTTGACAACGCTTTCTTCCATTTGACTTTCCTCAGACTCATCAATGACAAAAGAAACCGAAAGAGGGGTGCCGGTAATTTGTTGGAGTAATTCTTCGATCATGTCCGTATATTTTTTTTCAAGCCAATTTCGAATAAATTCATTAGGTACAAGGACAGTAAACACATTATTGGTTAAATTTTTTGCTTCTGTCTCACTTAACCAAGTGTCGTAACTTGGTTTACTAACTTTTGTTTTCATTTCCGCTAATATGTACTGCCATAATTCGTGTACGTTTTTCAAGAACTACACCTCTTTTATAAGGATAATATTGCTTTTTGAGCGTAAAAAACCTTCCTTTTCTTTTTATAAAGCAAACTAAATTCGGTAAAAAAAGAAAAGAAGGGGATATTTTATAACAAATAATGAGTTTATTTTATAAAAAGTGAAAGAAAATTATACACAATGTTAATAATCTATTTACAAGAACAAAACACTTGTTAACATTTTACTCACAATCTGTGGATAAGAGAAGCGTGGGAGAAAGTTATTCACAGGTAAAGCACATATAACAATAGCAAAAATTTAGTTATTTTGCAATGAATTATAATACCTATTCAAGTTATTATTCACAATTCACAAAAAGTGAATCCACATCTGTTAAGTTAGGGATAACTTTGTCGATAAATGTTGGAAAAAAGATTGTGGATATTAAAAGTGTGGATACTTTGTTTGCAAATTTCGACATAAAATGTGAACAAATAATAAGGAGTATATATGGAATGGTTAATTTTAATTTTCTTTTATGTTTCATTTTTATATGTATATAATGTTTGTTGACTAATTGCGTCTCTTTACGTATAATTATCAAGACGGATTTATGTAAACTTTAAGAATGAATTGAGTTTATCTATGCTTTTTGCTCTCCTATTCGTTCTATTAACTTTAATTATTACCTTTTAGGGAGGTGCAAGTAATGAAGAGAACATTCCAACCGAGTAATCGTAGAAGAAAACGAAATCACGGATTCCGTGCTCGTATGAGGACAAAAAAAGGACGTCAAGTATTAGCGCGTCGTCGTCGTAAAGGAAGAAAACGTTTATCAGCATAGGCCACTGAGACTAATTTCAGTGGTCTTTTTCAGTTTTAACTATACGGTTTACCTTGTAATTATTTTAGAAACGATATAATAATGATCGTCCATATTTCATATTGGTAGTAATGGAACGTTCGCATCTAAAGGTGATGTCGATGAGAAAAGCATATCGTATTAAGAAAAACAGTGAGTTTCAAGCTATTTTTAAATCTGGCAAATCTTTTGCAAACCGGGAACTAGTTATTTACTATAGAAAGAAAATAGGACAACAACATTTTCGTGTCGGTATATCTGTAGGTAAAAAAATAGGTAATGCGGTAACTAGAAATCGAATAAAGCGCTATATTCGGGAATGTATAATGCAGTTAGAAGATCAATTAAAGCCGCAATATGATATGATTATTATAGCTAGGGCGAGAGCCGTTGATCGCTCGTATCACGAAGTGTGTAAAAGCTTACAACATTTATTAAGACACGAGAAGTTAATAAAATAAATTTTAACTTTTGTAAGTTAGGAGGAAACCGTGTTGCGAAACAAGTCGTACATAGTCGTATTACTAGTTGGAGCACTTTTATTACTATCGGGATGTACTGAAGTAAATCAACCAATAGATGCAGAAAGTACAGGGATATGGAACGAATATTTCGTCTATCCTCTATCTTTATTAATTAAATTTTTCGCTGATTTATTTAATGGAAGTTATGGGTTAGCGATCGTCGTTGTTACGATAATTATTCGCGTGTTGCTACTTCCATTAATGATTAAACAAATTAAAAGTACACAAGCGATGCAAGAAGTTCAACCTGAAATAAAAGCGCTTCAAGAAAAATACAGTTCAAAGGATGCTAAAACGCAGCAGAAATTACAAGAAGAAACGATGAAACTTTTCCAAGAGCGAGGCGTCAATCCTTTTGCAGGTTGCTTACCTATTTTTGTTCAAATGCCGATCCTAATTGCAATGTATCATGCAATTATGCGGACGTTTGAGATTCGAGAAGGTGTGTTTTTATGGTTTGAGTTAGGTTCACCAGACTATATATTACCGCTTATTGCCGGTGGGGCTACCTTCTTACAACAAAAATTAATGATGTCAAGCAATAGCGCAGCTGCGAATAATCCACAGATGACGATGATGTTATATATGATGCCAATAATGATTACAGTCATTGCATTCTTTTTCCCATCAGCTCTTGCATTATACTGGGTAGTAGGAAATATTTTCATGGTCGCACAAACGTTATTTATCCGTAACCCAATGGTAAAAGAAGCAAGTAATGGAGGAGACAAAAAGTGAGAGAAATAACTGCGAGTGGAGAAACTGTTGACGAGGCAATTGAATCGGGTTTGCAACAGTTAAAACTTCCGAGAGAACGAGCTGAAATAGAAATTATCGATGAGGGAAGAAAAGGCTTTTTAGGTATCTTCGGTTCAGTTCGAGCAGTTGTAAAGATAAAGGAAAAGGTAGATAATATCGAGCTTACGACAGATTTCTTAACGGAAGTAGCCAAACATATGGGAGTAGATGTAGAGGTTGAGGTAGAACAGGAGGATAATCGGGTTACTTTCAACTTGTCTGGAGAGAAGATTGCGCTCCTTATCGGCCGTCGGGGTAAGACATTAAATGCTTTACAATATTTAACACAACTTGTATTAAATAAATATGCAACGCAATTTCATTCTGTTGTCGTCGATGCGGAAGGGTATCGTAAACGTCGAGAAGAAACATTAATCGACTTAGCCCAAAAAATGTCAAGTAAAGCAACGCGGGTTAATCGTAAAGTAACGTTAGAGCCAATGCCTGCTTATGAAAGGAAAATCATTCACACTGCTTTACAAAATGAAACATCCGTTACTACTTACTCTAACGGTAATGAACCTCATCGTCATGTCGTAATTAAACCGAATAAAACATAATATAGCTTAGATGTATAAATATAAAAAATAAACTTATTCTAAATGTGGATAAGTTTATTTTTTTTTTCAATTATGATACTCTTAACTATCGGAATACTACTTATTTATACGGAGGTGCATAACGCATGGAAGCTGATACAATCGCTGCAATTTCCACTCCAGTTGGTGAGGGAGCAATTTCAATCGTTCGTTTGAGTGGAGATGAGGCAATTTCAATTACGAATAAACTATTTAAAGGAAAAGATTTAACGAAAGTCGAGAGTCATACGATTCATTATGGCAAACTGGTAGACCCTCATACAGAAGAAACGATTGATGAAGTGCTTGTATCAGTTATGCGGGCACCAAAGACGTTTACGGTTGAAGATATTGTAGAAATAAATGGTCACGGTGGTATTGTTGCCGTTAAGCGAATTTTACAATTAGTGTTGGATGAAGGAGCACGTTTGGCAGAACCTGGTGAATTTACGAAACGTGCTTTTTTAAATGGAAGGATCGACTTATCCCAGGCCGAAGCCGTCATGGATATCATTCAATCCCAAACCGATGAAGCGATGCAAGTCGCAATGAATCAGTTAGAGGGAAGACTTAGTTCTTTAATTAAATCGTTACGACAAGAACTAATTGAAACAATAGCCCACGTAGAAGTGAATATCGATTATCCAGAATATGATGATGTCGAAGAAATGACTCATGAAATTATGGAAGAAAAAACAGCTTATGTTTTACAAGAAATCGAATCCTTATTACAAGTAGCCAAACAGGGTAAAATTTTACGTGAAGGAATAAAAACAGCAATTGTCGGTAGACCAAATGTCGGAAAATCTTCTTTATTAAATGCACTCGTCCAAGAAGAAAGGGCAATCGTTACAGATATTGCTGGAACGACGCGTGACGTTATCGAAGAATATGTAAATGTAAGAGGAATTCCATTACGTCTTATGGATACGGCTGGAATTCGTGAGACAGACGATTTCGTTGAAAAAATCGGAGTGAAAAGATCACAAGAAATTTTAGAAACAGCGGACTTAACATTATTTATGCTAAACTATAACGAATCAATAACTGATGACGATCGTAAAATAATTGAAATGTTAGAAGGTTTTCCATACATTGTCATTGTTAATAAAACAGATTTAGAACAAAAAGTAAATGTAGAAGAACTAAACGAATTAACTAAAGACCGGCCCGTTATTTACATGTCATTAAAAGACGGAAAAGGAATTGCTCAGTTAGAAGAAGCAATCCAAGAGCTTTTCTTTTCGGAACGAGTCCAGCAACAAGACGAAGTTTATATATCGAATGTCCGTCATATTAATTTATTAAATAAAGCGAAAAAAGCATTAGTCGACGCACAAGAAGCATTACAGATGCAAATGCCTTTAGATATTGTCCAAATTGATGTTCGTAGATCTTGGGAGTTTTTAGGGGAGATAATTGGTGATACAGCAAGCGAAAGTTTAATTGATCAATTGTTCTCGCAATTTTGTTTAGGAAAATAAATTATTAAAAAGGGTGAAAAAAGTGACATATAATGCTGGAGAGTATGATGTTATCGTCGTTGGTGCGGGTCATGCAGGTTGTGAAGCAGCTTTAGCGGCAGCGAAAATGGGTTCAAAAACCTTAATGCTAACGTTAAACTTAGACATGATTGCTTATATGCCGTGTAATCCATCTTTAGGTGGACCAGCGAAGGGGATAGTCATTAGAGAAATCGATGCTCTAGGTGGTGCGATGGGGAAAGTAATTGACCAGGCATATATCCAAATGCGAATGTTAAATACACGTAAAGGTCCAGCAGTTCAAGCTTTACGAGCCCAAGCTGATAAACCTGTTTACGTACAAAAAATGAAACATCTACTTGAAAACGAACCGAATATAACTTTGAAGCAAGCAATGGTTGAAGAGCTAATTGTAGAAAATGACGTATGTGTAGGAGTGCGCACCGAAACGAAGGCGAATTATTATGCCAAAACAGTAATTATAACGACCGGAACGTTTATGCGTGGAAAAGTGTTAATTGGTGAATTAGAGTATGAAAGTGGACCGAATAACCAAAGGGTTTCAAAAACGTTACCAGAACAAATGGAAAAATTCGGCTTTGAATTAACGCGGTTCCAAACTGGCACACCACCGCGGGTCAATGGCCATACAATCGACTATGATAAAACGGAAATACAACCGGGAGATGAGGAAAAAAGAAGTTTCTCCTACGAAACGACGACGTATATCGAAGATCAAATTCCGTGTTGGTTAACGTATACGACAGAAAAGTCCCATAAAATTATAAACGATAATTTATCTTTATCTTCAATGTATTCTGGAATGAAGAAGGGAACGGGTCCTCGTTATTGCCCTTCAATTGAAGATAAAATTGTTCGTTTCCATGATAAGCCACGGCACCAAATTTTCCTAGAACCAGAAGGTCGAGAAACAGAGGAAGTATACGTTCAAGGTTTATCAACGTCTTTACCAGAATCGATTCAATACGATTTACTTCGCTCGATTCCAGGATTAGAAAAAGCTGAAATGATGCGCCCTGGTTATGCAATTGAATACGATTCAGTTATTCCCACTCAATTAAAACCGACCCTAGAGTCGAAAAAAATAGAAAACTTATATACAGCAGGTCAAATTAACGGTACTTCCGGTTATGAAGAAGCGGCTGCCCAAGGTTTAATGGCTGGTATTAACGCTGCTTTAAAAATTCAAGGGAAAGATCCGTTTATCTTAGACCGATCCCAAGGGTATATCGGAGTGTTAATCGATGATCTTGTAACAAAAGGAACAAGAGAACCATATCGATTACTGACTTCAAGAGCGGAATATCGTCTATTGTTACGTCATGATAATGCTGATTTGCGTCTAACGGAATTAGGTTATAAATTGGGATTAATTAGCGAAGAACGTTATGAACAATTCCAGGAGAAGGTTAGACTAATTGAAGAGGAAAAAGAACGTTTATATAAGAAAATTATTAAAATTTCCGATGACGTACAAGCGATATTAAAAGAAGCAGGATCCACACCATTAAAAGATGCCACACGAGCTTATGACTTATTAAAACGTCCAGAAATAAAATATGAACATCTAGAACGAATGTTCGGTACACAAGATTTACCTAAAGAAGTAAAAGAACAAGTAGAAATTCAAATTAAATATGAAGGTTATATAAAGAAAGCTAACGAACAAGTAGAGCGCATGTTGAAGATGGAAGATAAGAAAATTCCAGAGAATATCGATTATGATGCAATTACCGGATTAGCGACAGAAGCTCGAGAGAAACTAAAGGAAATCCAACCTTTATCAATCGGTCAAGCATCACGTATCTCAGGTGTGAATCCAGCAGATATTTCTATTTTACTTGTCTACATTGAACAAGGAAATGTGAAGCGGACAAGTTAAAAGGAGTAAAAAAATGAACGAACAACAATTTCAAAAAGCGCTTAAACAACATAATCTGTCTTTAGATAAGGGCCAGCTCGAACAATTTGAAACTTATTATCATTTATTAATCGAATGGAATGAGAAAGTAAATTTAACTGCAATTACTGATCAAGAAGAAGTATACGTAAAACATTTTTACGACTCGTTAACGCCTAGCTTTTACGAAGATTTCTCTAATATTGAAACCCTTTGTGATGTTGGAGCTGGAGCAGGTTTTCCTAGTATTCCATTAAAAATATGTTACCCTCATTTAAAGGTAACAATTATCGATTCGTTACAAAAACGAATTCATTTTTTAGAAACATTAATTAATGAATTAAATCTTACTAATGTTAATCTTGTCCATGGTCGAGCTGAAGATATTGGACAGGATCGGACTTATAGAGAAAAGTTCGATCTTGTCACAGCTCGGGCTGTAGCTAGAATGAACGTGTTAGCTGAATATTGTCTACCTTTATGTCGTGAAGAAGGGCTGTTTATCGCATTAAAAGGTAGTGCAATTGCTGAGGAGCTTACAGATGGAAAACGGGCTATTGGACAATTAGGTGGTAAACTAATTAGACAGGTAAACTTTACATTACCTGAGGATGAAGGGGAAAGGTCGCTTATCTGGGTTAAAAAAGTAAGGAAAACAGCAAAACAATTCCCACGTAAGGCTGGGACGCCCCAACGAAGACCCCTTTAAAATAATAAATAAAATAAATTTATAACTTTTAAAGTATTTTTTCTATGATATATATGATAAACTTAACATAGTTAAGTTTATTTTTTTCTATTTTTAGACGTTTAGTTGCACTTCTTATGTTTTATTTAAAACTAACAAAATTATTGTACATAACTTACTATAATAATAGTTTATAACTAGTAATTAAGAGATTGTCATCAAAATGTTTCACGTGAAACAATTTAATATATTTTAATAAAGGTGATGTAAAAATGTTGCAATCTTTCAATCGGCTCTTCGCTGGCGGTGATAAATCGGAGGAAGAAACGGCGGAATTCGAAGACGTTATACAGTTGGAAATTAACAAAATAGTTCCGAACAAATATCAACCGAGAGTTAAGTTCGATGAAGAGAAGATAACAGAACTTGCACAAACGTTAAAAACCCATGGAATGATTCAGCCTATCGTCGTTCGTAAAAAAAATGACGATGAATTTGAATTAATTGCAGGGGAGCGACGTTTTCGTGCTGCTCAGCAACTCGAATGGGAAACGATACCGACAATTGTTAGGGATCTAACAGATACAGAAACTGCTTCAATTGCTTTAATTGAAAACATCCAACGGGAAAACTTATCCGTCATAGAAGAAGCAAATGCCTATGTACAGTTGTTAGAAATGCATAGTTTAACACAAGAAGCTTTAGCTCAACGATTAGGAAAAAGTCAATCGACAATTGCTAATCGCATTCGTTTATTATCTTTACCCTCGGAAGTGCAAGAGGCAATTATCGATAAACAAATATCGGAACGACACGCTCGTGCTTTACTAAAGCTACCTGATGAAGCAAGCCAGCTCCAGTTTTTGTCAATAATCGTCGAACAAGAATTAACCGTTCGCCAAACGGATGAATTAGTGAAAAAACATCTAGAAGGCGGAAAAGAAAAGAAGAAAAAACGTAAACCGAAAACACAATTTATAAGCAAAGATATACGAATTGCGACGAACACAATACGTCGATCTTTAGATTTAATCGAAAAAACCGGAATAGATTTTGAAACAAAAGAAGAAGATCTAGGAGATTACTATCAAATAACGATCAAAGTGAAAAAGTAATCGTTACAGCGAATCAATTAAACAGGTGGGTGGCATAATGGGTAAAATTATTGCGATTACGAATCAAAAGGGTGGTGTAGGTAAAACTACGACAACAGTAAATTTAGGAGCAAGCTTAGCAGAACTAGGTAGTAGCGTATTGTTGGTTGATATCGATCCACAAGGTAACGCAACGAGTGGAGTCGGTTTAGATAAGGGCGATTTAGATGAGTGTGTGTACAATTTAATTATTGGTGAAGCTGAAGCTAAGGATGTCATTATTGAAACGGAATTTAAAAACTTATCAATTATTCCCGCAACTATTCAATTAGCTGGAGCAGAAATTGAATTAGTATCAGCCATTTCACGAGAGGAAAAGTTGAAAGCGGCATTAGAGTCGGTACAAGATGAATATGACTTTATTTTAATTGACTGTCCGCCTTCTTTAGGCTTACTAACTTTAAATGCGTTAACGGCAGCAACAAGTGTCTTGATTCCAGTTCAAGCAGAATATTATGCTTTAGAAGGTTTAAGTCAATTGTTAAATACGATTCGTCTCGTTCAAAAACATTTAAATCGTAATTTGCTGATTGAAGGAGTATTACTAACGATGTTCGATGCTCGGACAAACTTAGGAATTCAAGTAATTGAAGAAGTGAAAATGTATTTCCAAGAAAAAGTGTACGAAGCAATTATTCCACGCAATATCCGCTTAGGAGAAGCACCTAGTCATGGAAAACCTATCACTGTATATGACCCTCGTTCCAAAGGAGCTGAAGTATATTTAGAGCTGGCAAAGGAAGTGTTAAACGTTGGCGAAAAGATTAGGTAAAGGATTGAATGCGTTAATCGGTGATATTGATGAACAAAGAGAAGAAATTGAATTAATTTCTATTGAAGAAATACGGACAAATCCATATCAACCAAGGAAAACGTTCGATGCTGATGCGCTTGAAGAGTTAAAAACATCGATTGAAACGTATGGAATTATTCAACCAATCATTGTGCGGAAAAGTATTAAAGGATATGAAATAGTAGCAGGTGAAAGAAGATACCGTGCTGCAAAATTAGCCAATCTAACTGAAGTGCCCGCAATCGTTAAAGATTTTGACGATGCGAAAATGATGGAAATCGCTTTGCTAGAAAATTTACAACGGGAAGATTTAACTGTAATCGAAGAGGCGTTAGCTTATAAGAGTTTAATAGAAGAATTAAAATTAACCCAGGACGAACTTTCAAATAAAATTGGAAAAAGTCGTTCCCATATTTCTAACACGATGCGCTTACTATCATTACCTGAAGACGTAATTGCTTACGTAAATAGTGGTCAACTATCAATGGGACATGCTAGGGCGATTTTAGGATTAAAGAAAAAAGACCAATTAACATCATTGGTAAAAAGGATAATTCGTGATCAATTAAACGTTCGTCAAGTTGAGCAACTGGTACAACGTTTAAATGAGGAGAAAAAGCCGAAGAAAAGACAACAAACGAAGAAAAAAGATGTCTTTATATTGCGACAGGAAGAAATTTTACGCGAACACTTAGGAACAAATGTAAAAATAGAAAAGAATAAACAAAAAGGAAAAATTGAAATCGAATTTTATTCAAATGAAGAACTAGAACAGTTAATCGATATTTTAAAAAACAATTAATTATTTAGCAGAATAAATTTCGTCTAAAGACTGTCTTTTTGTTTAATATAAGGCAGTCTTTTTCGTCACTTAAAATGTTTCACGTGAAACATTCCAATAAAACTAAAAAAAGAGGACATTTTATGGTATTACTCGGAACAATAGTAAATGTCATCACTATTATCATTGGTACATTGCTAGGTTTGTTATTTACAAATATAAAAGAGAATTATAAGGAAACGATTTTACAAGGTATTGGTTTAACTGTATTCATCATTGGTATTACGATGGCGCTTGAAACAACATCAATCGTAATCGTATTAGTAAGTATTCTTATTGGAGCAATTATAGGTGAAGGATTACGAATTGAATATTACGTAAATCGATTTGCTACATGTATAAGTGATTTATTATTAAAAAAACATAAAGAAACGAATATTGCAGAAGGTTTCGTTACAGCAACATTAATTTTTGTAATTGGCGCAATGGCTATTCTTGGTGCCTTAGATAGTGGTATGCGAGGAGATCATGAAATTCTCTATACAAAATCAATTCTCGATGGTTTTACTTCAATCGTTTTGGCAAGTACGTTAGGAATAGGTGTAATGTTATCAGCAATTCCGTTATTTATATACCAAGGTTCAATTGCATTATTAGCCTCATATATTTATGCAATCGTTCCGGAAGCAATATTACATCAAATAATTACGGAAATTACGGCGATTGGTGGTATTTTAATTATGGCTATCGGTCTTAATATGTTAAATATAACGAAAATACGGATAACTAACCTGTTACCTGCATTACTTGTAGTAGTAGTTATTCTTTATATAAAGCCGATATTTTTATAAGCTTATTTTAATGTTAACCTTTGATTAATAGAACGATCTAAACGATACAAACTAGAAGCAAGCACTTTCGCCATATCGTACACAAGGGAGAGGCGAGTATTTTGTAGGGTAATATAATTTATTTCACTATTTAAATTAACTGTCGCTGAAATATAAGCTTGACCAACTTCAGGCAAATCTTTCTTTAATGCAGAACCAGGTTTCAATGATCCGATTCCGCAAAAAATTGTTCCAACCGACTGGAGTGAACCTAAAGAGGCATCGAGCGCTATAATAAAAGGATTATCGTGGGCTTCCTTTATTTGATCGATTGTTTCTAATAAATTTAACGCATGTAACGGTTTATGTAAGGTACCGTATACTTTTAAAGTTTGTAGCGGGTAACGCTCTAGCAAAGAACCGGTAAGTGGACCTAGACTATCACCTGTCGATCGGTCTGTACCGATGCACGCAATCACATAGGATGATTGATTTTTTGGTATAATAGATTGCAAATAATTCGTTAATTTTAACGTTGCAAAACGTTGATTATATTGAATTGAATAAAGTGGATGTTCATTCCTTGATAACGACATAGTAATACTCCTTCATTTAGTTTATTACATCAGTATATATCGAATAAAAAAACATTATACGTAAAAGGATGGTAAGGATGAGTGAAAAAAAGTTTCAATTACACGATGTCGTTGAAATGAAAAAACCACATCCTTGTGGTGAAAACAAATGGCGAATTATTCGTATGGGCGCCGATATTCGAATAAAATGTCTCGGTTGCGACCGAAGCGTCTTAATTCCAAGAAATGAATTCACAAAAAAGTTAAAGCGTGTTTTACAATCGAAAGAAACTAAATAAAACCGAATTCAATTTTCATTTTTGATTTAATTAGAAATGTAAAAGATTAAAAATAGTTGGTTGCGACGAGTTTCAAATACCTTTATAATACGAATGAAGATCGCAACAGAGGATATGAAATGTAAAGAGAGGAAGTATGAAAAGAAATGTCATTAACCGCAGGAATTGTAGGCTTACCTAACGTAGGAAAATCGACGTTGTTTAACGCGATCACAAAAGCTGGAGCAGAAGCGGCTAACTATCCCTTCTGTACGATTGACCCGAATGTAGGGATTGTAGAAGTTCCGGATGCTCGTTTAGAAAAGTTAACCCAAGTTGTAAAACCACAAAAAACAGTCCCAACAGCCTTCGAATTTACGGATATTGCCGGAATTGTAAAAGGAGCTAGTAAAGGGGAAGGTTTAGGAAACCAGTTTTTATCACATATTAGACAAGTAGATGCAATTTGTCATGTCGTTCGTTGTTTTGCAGATGAAAATATTACACACGTCTCAGGTACTATCGATCCAATCGATGATATTGAAACGATTAACTTAGAATTAATATTAGCGGATTTAGAAACTGTATCACGACGTTACGAACGAACGGAAAAGCTAGCTCGCCAAAAAGATAAAGAAGCAGTACAAGAATTTGAAGTAATGAAACGTTTGAAAGAGGCACTAGAAGCAGATCGACCAGCTCGTAGTGTTGAACTTAATGAAGATGAACAAAAAATTGCGAACCAACTTCATTTATTAACGGCAAAACCTGTCTTATATGTCGCAAATGTTGGAGAAGATGATATTTTAGATATCGAAAATAATGAATACGTCCAACAGGTGAAAAAACATGCTGAAGAAGAAAATGCTGAAGTAATCGTTGTAAGTGCAAAAATTGAAGAAGAAATTGCCGAATTAGACGAAGAAGAGAAGGAACTTTTCCTAGAAGAGCTTGGTATCGAAGAATCTGGACTGGATCAATTAATTAAAGCAGCTTACGAACTTCTCGGCCTTGCGACTTACTTTACTGCTGGAGAAAAAGAAGTTCGAGCTTGGACCTTTAAAAAAGGAATCACAGCTCCGGAAGCAGCCGGAATTATTCATACAGATTTTGAAAAAGGATTTATCCGAGCTGAAACTGTCTCTTATAATGATTTAATGGAGGCCGGCTCAATGGCAAAGGCTAGAGAAAATGGAAAAGTACGCCTAGAAGGTAAGGATTATCTCGTTCAAGACGGAGATGTCATCCATTTCCGTTTTAATGTATAACTTGAAAAGGGATCTTTTGTTGATATGTAGGTAGAAGTTTGGTAAAATATCTTTCTGTGAGTAATTAATAAATTGCTCCTTGCTCTATGTTTAAATAGAGCCGTATAGTCCAAGAGGAGGTGCTAAATATGAGAGATTATGAAGTGATGTACATCGTTCGTACTTCCGTTGAGGAGGAGGCGCGTAACGAGTTAATCGAGCGCTTTAACAACATTTTAAAAGAGAACGGTGCTACAGTAGAAAAAGTTGACGAAATGGGTTCCCGTCGTCTTGCATATGAAATTGATAACGAGCGTGACGGATACTATGTCGTCGTTAACTTTAAGTCTGACGAACAAGCGGTAAATGAGTTTGATCGTCATGCGAAATATTCTGATGACATCCTTCGTCATATGATTGTTCGTCTCGATGAAAACTAAAAGGAGGTACTACTGTTGAATAGAGTCGTTTTGGCAGGTAGATTAACGAGAGATCCCGAGTTGCGTTATACACCAAATGGTATTCCAGTAGCTAACTTTACGGTCGCAATTAACCGTCCGTACAGAAATCAGCAAGGAGAACAAGAAGCAGATTTTGTTAACTGTGTCACTTGGCGTAAACAAGCTGAGAACTTAGCTAATTACATGCGAAAAGGTAGTTTAGTTGGAGTTGACGGAAGAATTCAAACACGATCTTACGAAAACCAAGAAGGTCGTAGAGTGTTTGTAACGGAAGTGTTAGCTGAACATATTACATTTTTAGAATCAAGAAGTGCAGCGCAACAACGACCGGATATGGGAGGATTTGCTCAAAACGATTCCTATCAGCAACAATCCGTGCCTCAAACACAACAAGCTCCATCGTATCAACCACCACAACAGGATGCATATGAACAAGCGGAATCACGTGAAGAACCGAATCCATTTGAAAGCGATGGAGAAAAAGTTGAAATTGCAGACGATGATTTACCTTTTTGATTGATGAATAATTGAATGCTATGTTAGCCCCTTAAAAGTAGTACTTAAGCTTGCTATTGAGTGGGTTTACACATTAAATCTTTTGTGTAACAAATGTGTAAGAAAAAAGCCAACATACATTCGTTTTGTTTAATGAGATTTGTGTAATAAATTGTGTAAGTGTATGTGCATTTTATAAATTGTAACACCATTTTTTAGATTGTCTTTACGTGAGACGATCCTATAAAATGGTGTTTTTTTTATGCCTAAATCCAGAGCTCCTTGACTTACTGGTTAATTCTACCTCTAACGTAACAGGCGGTTAATTAGGAAAGAAAGGAAAATGTAAATTGAGCTATTATGTCAAAAGGGCACTGGATGAACTTGGAGATAACTCTCCTATTTTAGTTGACCAGGATTTAAAAATAGTAGAAGAAGTTTTATTTTTAAATCCTATCCAGTTACGAGGCTTTCTAAAGGAACAATAGAAAATTATTGTTCTAGATTAAGGCTTTATTACAATTGGCTTGATTCTGTTAATTTAAATACAATGAAGTGACAAGAAGAATTAGAAGGAACGAAAGAGGATGGCCCTTTCAAGAATAAATTGCTTCATATCGAAGGGTATTTGAATGATATTATTGAGGATTTAAAAGAACAACAGTAAACTATAAAAGGTATAGTGTAGGGGACGAAAAGTTAATGGAGCTTGGGAGGTTGATTTGATGGGTGAAAATCTTACTCCTTTAGAAAAGTGAAATCCGCAATAGAAAGCATTAAAAAGGGAAGAAAGAAATTGACAATCACAGAGATTGCTAAAAGAGCAGGTATTGCAAGGAAAACAATCTATAATCGGCCGGAATTAAAACAGCGATGTGATCAGGAAATACTACTTCAAAAACAGGCCTCTGGTATAGAACAAAATGTCAATAAGGCAACCAGTAGTAGACCCAAAACTAGATATAAACTTTTAGAAAAAAGGTATAATAAAGTGAAAAATAAATTAGACGAAGAAAAGAAAAATAATATGAAGTTGTTGAACAATAATAAAAATCTTGTCTTGGAAAAGGAACAACTTAACACTAAAATCATTATGTTAGAACGTAAAATAGATAGATTAAACAATGAAAAAATAAAAAATATGAATCGATGATTGTTGAATTGAATAATTAGAACAACAATGAAAATATTAAGTAAACAGGCTCAAAATTAACACTGAGCCTGTTAAAATTTTATATATCTTCTTTCTTCTATACTGGTATAATTGATATTATCCAAAAAATCGTTTATCTTTGTCGCTTAATTTAATACGAAAAATGAGAAAGGGAACAAATATAGGACTTAGAGATAGCCTAGGGTAAGTAATTTTTGTGTTCTGAACGAAATATATTGTCTTTGTTCACAATTAGAACAGTCCTTCCCATTATTTGAAAATCCGAGTGCTAGAACTTCTTTCACTTTCCACTTGTATTTACAGTTAGTACATCGTGGCATAAGGATACCTCTTTTTTTACATTTATACAGTTTTTCTGCTCAATCTTTACAAACAGATAAAATTTGAATAATTATCTATCATTTTAACATAAAGTGACTAAGTGTATTTTCCAAAGTCTTTTAATGAACAATGCGGTGGCTCTGGAGCAATCTTATTTTTACATATAACAATTCGATTAGATGATGGAATGAAATCATCTCTTGCTAATAACAAAGGCTGTGGCTCCACTAAGGATAAAGAAGGCGAACAGAGATACTAATACAGTTGAAACAGAGACGCTTTCGATCCCCTTTAGAGATAGAAAACTAAAGATGAGTAGAGATAATAGTATAAAACCATTTGAAGCATAAGCATAAAATTTCAGCATATTATTTGTTGTCCGCTCATCAAATTCAGGAGTAGCATCTCGTTTCCGCCAATTTCGGATGATGTTGATTGTCACGATAATAATGACAGCGGTTAAAGCACCTAAAATACCTGAAAAATCAAAACTACCTGAAACCAGTTGGCCAATCGAAATACCAATAAGTGCACCGATTGCACCAAAGGATAAAATCCACTTCTGAAATTTATTTTTCTTCATTAGTCATCCTCCTCAAGTGTAAAGACATCTTCAATGGGAACGTTAAAATACCTAACAATTTTTAAGGCAAGCTCGAGACTTGGATTGTACTTATTATTTTCTATCGCGGTCATTGTTTGTCGTGTAACTTGCAAATCCTCTGCCATCTGTATCTGTTTGATTCCTTTTTCCAACCTGATTTTTTTAATATTATTTTTGACAGCCATTTATTCACCGCCTATTACGTAAAGAACTCTTTACATATAGTATACTCAAAGAAAATAATATGTAAAGACTTCTTTACTTATATAACAAAATAGAACTATACACTGATAGTGACTAAGCCTGTTAATACTTTCTATCTTTGTTTTTATTTTATTTATCATACTTTTTAATAACAACAACACTTTACAATAAGAAAACTTTACATAATGACAAGTTTTATTGACGTAAATAATTTGTATATACAATAAAAATATAAACATTTAAATTTGAGAAGGAAATTTGATGGATAATGAAGATATTCTAAGAAAAGCTCAACAAGAAAAGAACGATGAACGTAAAGAGTATATTAAAGTTAACGCATTTTATATAGGATGGTTAAGTGTATCCGTAGTAATGTTACTTCTGATCATTCTTCGTTCAATATACAATGAATCTACGAGTGACATTATGATGATTCTGATGGCACAAACAGCCGCGGTTTCTTTCTATCAATACTTTAATCTGCGAGATAAGAAAATATATTTAATTGCTGGGATTATAAGTACAGTCGCTGTATTTATTTCTATTGCGGCATTATTGAGTCAATACGGAGTGTATTAAATGAATTATAAGGCTGAACAACTAATCCTTAAAAAATCGTTTGGAAGTAGCACGAGCAGAAAAAAACATAACACAGGGAGAATTGGCGAAGATGGTGGGGGTTTCACGAAAAACAATTAGTTCTATAGAAACAGAACAATTTAATCCAACAGCAAAGTTGGCTTTATTGCTATGTATTGCGCTTGAGAAGAAGTTTGAAGAGTTATTTTATTTTGATTAGATAATATCTCTTATTTAAAAATGTTTTTAAATCGGAAAGCTCTCTTCAAGATTCTATCTGCAGGTTAAGTATTCTAAATTCGGGTACGATCATTTATTAGTTAAATATATTCTATAAGTACTAATAAATAATGAAAGCGCAAAAAATCACACAAAATTATATAAATATAAACAAGAATGCTACTCTATCAATAGTTTAAAGGGATTACACATTTACTCATTCACCATAATTGCCATTTTAATTAGTATACAATCCTAATTAATAAGCTTGAATTTACTTCATACAGTGATATGAACTTAAAGTATGTTTGTAAAATATGACTAAAAGAAGCATGAACGAGCGTTAATGTTCAGTGTATATGTGTGTATAATAATATGTGTAAAATCGATCAATTTTGAAACACTTCCGAATGTGCGGGGGTGTTTTTTTATATAAAAAAGTTTAAATAGACGTAATTATTACAATCAAAGTATACTCTACTTAAAAAAAGTAGAATCGACTCCCTCTAAATCTCCATAAGACATCAACTCCCATCAATTGATTTATAACTCTAGTCATTTTATAGCTATTTTATTGGTTATATACAAGCCTTTAAGAGTGAAAACAGCTTGTAGGATGTTTTTAATAAAAAGTATCCACAAGTTTTTTTGTAGCTTTAAATGGTAAATTAATCTTTCCGTTAGATTCAATAGGCAAACTACTTTACACCAAATACCCCGTATGGTATATTACTGAGCATGGAAGGGGGG
>Ga0079226_10000286_pt1 | contig 33878 bp, 32 predicted proteins | sample Poulit2014_FD_76345 | JGI IMG/M metagenome (GOLD analysis project Ga0079226, IMG submission 76345) | Agricultural soil microbial communities from Georgia to study Nitrogen management - Poultry litter 2014 | ecosystem: Environmental > Terrestrial > Soil > Agricultural land | place: USA: Georgia...
TTGTTAAAAAAGGAATGGACTCGAATCCAAGGCCTGTTATAGCATGATTCACGAGGCCTGTGATTGGATCTAAAAATGCTACTAACATACCTACGACAACGACTACAGATATAAAATGTGGAGCATATGTTAATGTTTGAGACCACTTTTTAAACCAACCATTTTTTAATTCGTTTAAAGATAAGGCAAAAATAATTGGGAGTGGAAATAATAATAAATTATAAGCATTTAATATAATGGTGTTTTTTAATAAACGCCAAAAATAATACGAGTCAAAAAATCGCTCAAAATGATCAAACCAAACCCACGGACTTCCTAAAATCCCTAAGTTCGCAAAATAGTCTTTAAACGCAATCTGTACACCATACATCGGGATGTAATGGAAGATAAAAAAGTATGTTAAGGCAGGTAGAAGGAATAGATATAATTGCCAATTTCTCAGCAAGCTTTTTCTTATTTCATAAAAGCGTTGTCGTCTTGTTTTAAAATTTCTTTCCTTCTGTTGTATTTCCATTTAATCGTCCCCTCCTTTTCGTTCGACTCTTTTTAAAAGTTGATTTCAAGTATTAATCAAGTTGCCACTTGCTAATCTTTCATAGATGAACATTTATAAGTGATTCGAAAAATATATAGAGAGGGTGGCACCTGTTTCCTGAGGTACCAACACCCTCCTTGCTAATCTAATACCTTTAGTAAGATAGCATTATCTACTAAAATCGAGCCTACAGTATTTATCTCACCAAAAATATGTGTTGTTTATACACAAAACATATAAACTATGAGGTAAAGCAAAGTTGTTTTCCGCTGCGGACCCTAGCTTTCCGCGGGCTGTGAAGAATTGTAGTTCATTCTTCTTACCTCAGCCTCCTTGCCCCGGCAAGGGGAGCCGTGAGTTGGGCGCAAAGCCCGGTTTTAGTCGGCCTTCCTTGGATATTCCGCTTTGCGGTGTCTTCAGACACGTGCTGGGACTGGGACAGCGGTTACTCGCCCCATCGAAGAGCATTTGCGATTACTCGCCCCACCGAAAACCTTTGTTCCCGCAGGAGTCAACGGTCCTCCGCTCCAAACATCGTTTAAAAGTGAGTAGCTGACCTATAAAGCATGATTAAATCTTATAAAGCTACATAACACAATTCCAAGCGGAGGAAATACACGTAGACTCCTGCGGGGGAAGAGGCCTAGATGAGACCCCGCAGAGCGATAGCTCGCGGAGGCTCATCAGCCGCCCGCGGAAAGCGAAGTGTATTTCCGCAGCGTTGGTATATTATCCATTTTTAATAGACAGCGCCCTTGGTGTACCCAAACTACTCGAAACTAGCAGTTAATCAATTTAAGCGGGCATATCGTCATACAACTTAGTCCACCAAGGCTCATATGTCACTTAAGGTCGAGCCTAATTTAATAGGCAATTTGCATTTTAACTTTCTTTATATCGATCATATGCGTTTTGATAAACTTCTAACATTTCGTCCAGACCCATCTTTTCAATCGTTTCTACATATTCATCCCAGTTGGATAAATCTTCATCTCCGCTGATGAATTTATCACGCATTTCCTCGACATATTTATCGATGTCCGCTCCTATTGATTCTAGTACTCTATTTTCTTCTGCAGTAAATGAAAATCTTGGCCAAATTTCATCTGGTACGAAAGGTTCAATTTTTTCAGCTGCTTCCATTGATTGTGGTGCAGATTCTCCGCCTTGGAAGTAATCCGCTTTAATGATTCCGTTTATCGAACCTAACCAAGTTAATTCTTTTGCAAGCGCTTGCTCAAAGGTCATATCTCCCTCAGGATTTAAAATATGATCCTTGTAAACAATTTCCCCATCTTTCTCTTCAAAAGTTTCTCCTTCAACACCCATATAATAGAGTTTTGCACCTTCTTCACCGTAGAAGTAATCCATCCAGCGAACCGCTGCTGCTGGGTTTTCATTTTCACTCGTAATGACAAAGTTATCATTAACCCATACAGAAGAAGAAAGTTTATTATAGTCCTTATGACCTCCAGGACCTTCCAATGCCGCTACACTGTTGTACTGTGAGCCAATGTCTTCTCCAAAAAGTTCAATAGGATCATAGAAAATCATGCTTCCATACAAATTATCTGATGCATTCGCAAGGAACTGACCCCATTCAATGGAGAAAATACTTTGTTCAATTAAGCCTTCATCATATAACTTGTGTATATACTCTAATAGTTGCCTATACTCATCTGTTGTTGCGTAAAAACGTACTTTACTAGTATCATCAGGGTTTAAATCTATGTTTGTATTCGATGGTCCACGATTCATCACACCAAATGAGCCGGATAACCATTGTACTAACTCCGTAATATCTGTTCCCCCATATGGCACTGTGTTACCGCCACCTACAGGGTCGAGTTCTTTTACCGCCTTTAAATATTCATAAAACTCTCCCGTCGTTTCGGGAATATCCATCCCTAATTCATCTAACCAATCATCATTGATCCACGGTCTAGCACTTAAACGTAAAGACAAGAAATCTTCTTCAATTAACGCTGGCATCGAATAAATATTTCCATCAGGAAATGTCATTGCTTTTCTTATACTAGGATCTTCTTCCATTAATGCGGTTAAATTTGGTGCATATTCATCAATTAAATCATTCAGTGGTATAAACATGCCCTGCTCCCCATATTTCAAAATATCGGAATTCGTTAATTGAGATAGGAAAAAAGCGTCTGGTAATTCACCACTACCAAGTGCTAAGTTTCTCTTTTCATCCAAAGCATCTGGATTAACTAAATTCCAATCTGCATTAATGTTTGTTAAATCACGATAATGATTCCAAATTAAAATATCATTCCAATCATTATCTTCATTTTGGGCAGGTTTATTTGCAAAGATCGTCATATCTATTTCTTCATCAACAATTGGCATATCCGTCTTATTTACATCAACTGAATTACTATTATCTTCGTCTCCCTCTGTCGCAGCTCCTTTATTTCCACAAGCTGCAAGAACAAAAATCAATATCAAAGTCGCAAACAATAATAACTTTCTTTTTAATCTCACCAATTACCCTCCTTTAATATCAATAAATTCAGAAAATTAAATTCGCACAAACGATTTGATTTATCTCCTCTCCTTTTCTCCCTCCTTTTGTAAAATTTCAGAAAACCCACCACAAATTAATGTAAGGGTTTTCAACCTATTTTTAATAATACTACTAATCCGAAAATAAATCAACATTATCTTATAACATTATAATGTTTAAGTGTAAAAAAATTATTATCCTTTCTGTTGTTAAATGCTTTTTGGTACAACACGTAAACAAACAGGCTTTTTAATACTTATTTGTTGACCTGTATATTTTAATCCACCTTCTTTTAAAATTTTCATAACAACAATATTATTGGTATGTTCATTGGCCACTAAAATATATTGTTCATTCGGTATAATGGTAAAGTTCCGGGGCCAATCTCCTTTCGTTGATGTACATCCAACAAAAGAAAGTTTTCCATTTTGCAGCACCTCATATTCTGTTATAGAATGATGTCCCCGATTGGATACATAAACATATTTTGCAGACGGGGTAACATGAATATCCGCTCCATAGTTGTCTTTTGTAAAATCACTAGGCAGTGTGGGCAATTCCTGAATTAGATGTACATGTTGAATTGGTTTATCATATGCATATGTTAATACGGTCGAATTATATTCATTTACAACGTATATCAAATTTTTAAAAGGGTGAAATGCAATATGCCGAGGTCCTGATCCCTTAGGTGCTTCCAGTGTTTTTAAAAGAACTAATTTGCTTGTTTGACTATCAAACTCATAAAAATAAAGTTGATTCAATCCTAAATCCGTTGCAACGTATTTTGTTGTATTAGGTACTTTTCTTATTGTATGGATATGGGATAAGCCTGAGGAATTATATTCTTTAAAATCAGTTTCCTCCGCAATTTTACCATGGCGATTTAATGTATGGACAATCAGGCTGCCACCCCCATAGTTAGCTGTAAACAAATAATTATCATTTTCCTCGACCTCAAGATAACACGGTCCCCCCTTTGTAGGCTGTCTGTTTAATTCGTGAATATGAAACCCTTGAAAATCTACTTCAAAACTAACTACCTCACCTTGTTCGACTTCACTTACCGAATACAGGCGGTCCTGTTTATGATTCATGGTTAAAAAAGAAGGATTTTCTACCCCTTTAAACGATCGCTTTTTACTCAACACACCATTTTCACTATCAAATGTCAGCCAATGTATCGTTTCTTCTTCTGTAGAGCCATAGCAACCTACAAAAATATCAAATTTTAAATGATTCATACATGCCTCCTTAATTAATATATTGGCAAAACATGAAAGAAAACATTTGGTGATGCCATCCGGTAATAATAACTGCACCAACCTAAACTCGTCGATTCCGTACGATTAGGAGAAAAAGGCAGGCGTTCTTGTTCGAGTTCATCAATCACATCAATCTTATTATTGATAAAATCATTGATTCTTTTCATCGCTGTATCCAATCGATTAACTAACCCTCCATATCGTATATCAATAACTTCCCATCCAAAAGGTTTATTGATCGTAAGCCACTGTGTTCGGTGTGCTTCTCTAAGCTCTTGTACTCTGTCGATGATTTCTGGAATGATATTATTAGCAATTGATTCTAGTTTCGTTTGATCCCGGAGATCATAAGCCTCCTTTAATTTCACACCAATACCCGCTTTTAGTGCCAGTACATTACTGAGTTTTTCAGGTACGTCAAAAATATAATCCAGCGACGTATCAGAGTCCCGGTCGTTGTTGAACTTCATTGCTAATGCTTCATAATAACTGTCCAAATCAAGACCTTCGATATGTTTATCAAAAAGTCCGAGTAAAGTGTCTTGCCATAATAAAAATTTGGATGGATTCGTTTGTTCTAAGTTTCCTTCTTCAACCCCTGGAGGTGTATCAAGTTCATTTAGCATTAAAAATCGATTGGCACTGATACCGGTACAAAACTCCACTCTTTCATGTAATTTTTCTTCATCCAATTCCTTTGCATAAGCATGTTCTGCGTAAAATTGTAATCCTAATAAAGCGTTAAAGTAATTGTTTTCATAACCGTCATCCCCCCAAAGAGTAACAAAAACATCTTCAATATTCGCCTCTTTACACGCAGTTAATGCTGCATGGCTGGCTTGTAAAGATAAATTATAATTTGTTGCAAATGTATTCCAAACCCATATTCCACCTGCAAAAGCTGGCTTTTTATTAAATGCTTGATGCTCTGCGATGATGTTACGATAATGCTCAATATCTGTTGCATTATATTGCCAATACATGAGTTGTACTTGTTCTGGCGTCTGCTCAATAATATAATCCGGTATTTGAGTTGACTTACTATACTGATCTCCTGTTTCCGAAGCCAACTTCAAAAACATATCACTCCACATCATAGCTTCTAAACCTAGTTTATCCGTTATTTGCAACACTTTATCTAAGTGGGTTGCCATTAATTCAAAGCGAGATTTATGCCCATGCTTATTTAAGAAAATTCCTCTTCCTACCTCTTCTGCTTCATCCATCCCTATATGAATGCGCTTACTTCTGAAGGGTTTTGATACAGAACGAATCATGTTTTCAAGTAACTGATAGGTCTCTTCATTCTCTAGTAGCAAGGCCCCTCTCGTATCCTTGTAATGATAGGCCCCGTCCCATTTTAAAAATTCTTCAAGATGTGCAAGGGTTTGAATACAAGGAATCAATTCAATACCAAATTGATGAGCGTAATCATCTAGGTCTTTTAACTCATCTTCAGAATATCTGCCACGCATATAGCCAAAATACGGTTCCCCTTTAACCTCATATGTATCTTCCATATACAACATCGCTGAATTGAGGCCCATCACAGCAAGAATTCGAATCATTTCATAAAAACGTTCTTGCTTCATCACAGCATTTCTTGATAAATCAAACATTGGACCGACTGTGTTAAATTGCGCAGTTTCCTCTGTGTTAAATTCTTTTTTTCCTCTTTGTACTTTTTCTAAAAATATTCCAAACGCCCTGAAGAAGTGATGTGGCTTTTGATACGTAATATGTCCCACACCGTTTTTATAGTTGATCGATAAATCGTACTGATTGTCTGCTTGTTCACACGTCAAATGCACATTTGCCTGCTCAGTGATTCTAAAATTATAATCTTCTTGCAGTTCTTTAAGACCACTGAGTAATTGTGAATAATCACCAGCTAATTTAATTTCCAATTTTCCACCCTCTTTTCTAATACTATTTCATTCCATTTAAAATACTGAATTATTTCAATATTTAACATATGATATTACAGCAGAATTTATTTAACGTCAAATGATAAAACGATTAAGTTAATAAGAGGTATCTAAAATGGATACCTCTTATTAATATTTATCTATTGTTTTTCCCAAGCACTAGAATTATCTGGTGTTTCACCTTGGGTCCACCATAATGCTTTATATAATTTACCCTCATAGGAAACTAAATCACCACTTAGATAAACGGTATTCTCATCCCAAACGGGTCCTTCTGGTTCTTCCCCATCATCTCCTTGATCGCTGTCACCCTCTCCATTGTTATCACCTTCATCAACAAGCAGCCAAACTCCCGCTTCGCCTGGGATATCTCCTTGAGTCCACCATTGTGCACGATAAGTTTTTCCATCATACGTTACTTCGTCACCACTTAAATATACTTCATTCTCATCCCAGCTTGATACTCCATCGCCCGGCTCTTCTGGTTCATCTGGATCTTCAGGCTCAACAAAGTCACCATCGAAATTCGCATCAATTACTTGGTAAAAAGCATTTGCAGTATCAGCGACTTCCCAATACGCTAGAATAACATGATAGCCCTCTCGCTCAGGAATTTCACAATCATGGGTTACCGTGAAGTCAGGACGTTTCCCGCCATCATCAATGGAACAGAATAACTCCAAATCAGAACGTTTTAAAGGAGTATTAGGGTCCCAATTTTCTTTTGTAACATAATAATCCCAATTTGCGGTAGCATGAGCAGCTGTTAACGTCCAGGTAAAAGTGTATTCTCCACTTGACATACCGACTTTTGCCCAGCGGTTTTCACCTTGTTCATCTAACTTAGGAAAAACCCCTCCCCCACTCGCAATTTCACCATCCGCTACACCAGCTTCAGGAAAATCTCCAGGTCCTTCTATACTTTGTGGTTCATGGACGACTGCTCCACAATCATCATTCACCCCTTCTGCACATAGAACAGCTCGACTTTTTGGACTGTCTACATATCCATGAGCAGAAACGTTTATACTAAACCCAATCGTAATCGCTAACATTATAAACCCACCAACTACTAAATGGATCGGTTTTAACTTAAGTACACGTAATTCCAAACGAATCATCCTCCAAATGATAATATTTTGTCAGACTGATCTTAGCGGAAATACTTAAACCTTACCCTCCCTTCATAAGCCAAACATTATAATGTTATAATAAAATAATGTCCAATAAATAAAAAGAGTCAAAATAATCATTTTTATAATGTTTTTTTTAGAACGAATGAACTATCTACGGAAAAATTTATGGGATAAAAATATGGTGAGGGCTACTAAATTTGCAAGCAAGATTGTAATTCTAGACATTTTCCTTCTTTTTGATTTACGATAAGATTATGGATTGAAAATTTAATCTATTTGGAGAGGGGTAGAAATTTTTGAAAGTACTTGTTGTTGGAGCAAACGGCCAAATTGGAAAACATCTTGTTTCTATGATTCAAGATAGTAAAAATCTAAAGGCAAGAGCCATGATTCGGAAAGAAGAGCAAGCTTCTTATTTTGAAGATTTGGATGCAGAAACTATAGTGGCAGATCTAGAGGATAATATTGATTCGATTGCAAAAGCTGCTGAAGGGGTCGATGCAATTGTATTTACAGCGGGATCTGGGCCACACACGGGGAAAGATAAAACAATTATGGTTGATCTAGATGGAGCGATTAAAACGATCGAAGCAGCTAAAATTGCTAACGTGGACCGTTTTATCATGATTAGTTCCTTTGATACCACACGTGAAGCTATCCAAGAAGCTTCTTCATCCTTTGCACCATATGTCGTTGCCAAACATTATGCAGATGTATGGTTGAGGGAAGCTAGCCTAGATTATACGATTATCCATCCTGGTTTGCTCACAAATGACAAAGGTACAGGAAAAGTAGAAGCTGCTACGACAGTGGAGCGTGGAGAAGTTCCTCGAGAAGATATTGCCCGCACCATTGTTGCTAGCTTAGAAAATGAAGCAACCATTGGAAAAGAATTTCAAGTCGTAGGTGGTAATCAGCCGGTTCAGGAAGCCATTGATTCTATCTAATAAAAAAAAGAAAATATCTTTATTACAAAAATGCTGATTGAAAAAGTTCTAGTAAATAACTTTTCAATCAGTCTTTTTCTTCTCCATCAATATCGAAGTACAGTAATTCTGGTTCCTACCCCTCATTGATTTAGTGTTTTCTTGCTTGCTTCTCCTTTCATTATCCATGTACACTAAAAAACAAACAATACTCATCATTGTCGAACGGAGGACAATACAATGAATCATCACCTGTCTGATTTTATGATTAACTTACAGCAAATTGAGTTATTAGCTCCTAAAATGAATCAAGGTATTAGTATTATTTTTGTTATTCATGGAGAGTTAACTGTTGAAACAAATAGTCGTTTTTATCAATTAAAAGAAAAAGATATCCTTGTAATTAACCGAAATCAGTTATTTCAAGCGAAAGGAAATAAGAAAAATCATGTTTTGCTACTGCAAATTTCTGATTCATTTATGAAGCAACGTTATGAAGCTTATCCAAACAGTCGATTTGAATGTTTCTCTGGTGAAGTAGATATGGCAAGAGACACTGCAATCAATCAGATACGTAAGCTTTTAGCTGAACTCATCATTTCCTACTTTCGAAAAGGCGAAAGTTATCAAATTGAGATACTTTCTTATATAAGTGATATCTTGCTTATTCTCATTCGACGCTTTAAACAAAAAGGAACGATACAGGAGAAGGTTGATACAAGAGACCCGCGCCTCATGCAAATCATTCATTTCATAAAAGAAAATTATGATCAGAAAATAACATTAGAAGACGTGGCAGAGAAATTTTACTTATCCTATAGCTATTTATCTCGTTATTTTAAAGAGAAAATCGGAGTTGGTTTCAATCGCTATCTCATGAATATTCGGCTTAAACATTCAATGAAGGAATTACTTTATACGACGAATTCTATTTCTCATATTGCGTTGAATAATGGTTTTCCAAATGTAAAGTCATTTGTATATTATTTTAAGGAAGCGTATAAACAAACTCCTAAATTATACCGGGAAGCAAATCAAAAAATTGGTATGGATTCCATCAAAACGTATGACTCAGAAGATGCCATCCATATTATTCAATCTTCTGCTGTTTTAGAAGAGCTTGCCATGTTATTAACAGAGGGCGACAGGCCACACATCAGTACAGAAACACAGTCTGTAGAATTAAAGCTTGATATAAGCAAGACCAGCCCTTCTAAATTGAACCGGCCAAAGCATAATCTCGCTATTGGTGAGCTAAGTGAATTATTGAAGGAAGGGGTAAGACAACAAATTTTAATGGCAAAAAGGGAAATACGCCTCGAAAATATTGGGATACGTAATTTAATCGGCGGCTCCACATTCATTCCACCTGTAGAAACGGATGAGGCGATTGCAACGACTTCACCATATTTCAATGCAGACTTTGCTTTAAACTTTTTATGGAAACATGATTTAGCACTTTTTATACGTGTGGATTACAAAGAGATTTCTAGAGAAGTAAATTATTTTAGAGAGCTAGAAGATTTCATAAAGCATTGCTTGAATATGTATGGTAAATCTTATGTTGAAAAATGGAATTTTATGTTTTATGAACCATCTCCAACAGCTATCGATGTAAAGGAACTTGAGCGTATTTACCTGAAATTACATCAAACACTAAAAAGTATTTTACCAAGCCTTCGCGTTGGAGCATTCTTGCCATTTTCCTTTAAAAACGAGAAAGCGTCTAAGAACCATACATGGTTAGTAGAGAAAAATATTCCAATTGACTTTTATGGCTATGAGGCGAATCAAAATGACATCATCGATTTTGATGAAATGGGTGACGATCGTTTTTCTCTAGTAGAAAATTATATAAAAGAAAAAACGGTTAAATTGAAGACCTATTTAAGGAAACATGCAAAAAACAAGCCGATAAACTTAGTTAGCTGGAATACACTTTCTGGCAATACAAGATATACGAATGGAATGTTTTTTCGTGGAGCATTGGTGTTAAAGAATGCATTTGATTTAGCAGATGAAATTGATTCAATGGGATTTTGGATTAATACGGAACAACATGAGAAACTAGGTCAGGGAAGAAGAATACGTACGGAAGGTCTAGAGCTTTTCCACTTTTTTAGTGGTAAACGTCCAGCCTATTTTGCAATGCAATTTTTAGAAAGGCTTCATGGAGACATTATTGCGCGTGGTCCCGAGTATATCATGACTCAAAATGAACGTGGCTATCAGCTGATATTAATGAATATTAACAGTGTGAATCCGTACTTCACCATCCAAGAAACATTTCTTGAAAAATTAAACAAGGAAATTCGACTTACGATCAGTGGCTTGGAACCTGGTGAATATCAGATCAGAAAACGCGTATTTGATAAAGATCATGGCGCACTATATACGAAATGGTGGAACTTAAATAGTAAATATGGCATGGATGAAGAAGTTATCAATTATATTAACGAAACGAGTAGACCATCATTCGAAATATTTGATGAGACGATTAACGGTGATTGGACCATGTATCCTTATATGTCATTAAATGCGATTCACTTCTATGATATTCGAAGAGTTTTTTAATGATGAAGAATAGTAAAGAGACAAAACAAAATAGACAATATCAAAAAACAACGGTTAATAATTAACCGTTGTTTTTTCATGTGAAATAACAAACATATTTTCACGCCTATGAAAGCAAAAAGTTACTTATTGGAAACCAAAGAATTATTTATACTAGGAATTAGAGATGAGCTCATTGTAATTTATAGAAATAGCAATAGTATATTACTTTTGGAGTTAGGAAATAACAACATTCATCATGACTGAAATTAAAAGGGAGAGGTTAAGGATGACTACAACTTACAAAGGTACAAACAAAATGATAACAGGGATTGTATTTGGGGTTATTACATTTTGGTTATTTGCCCAGTCCATGGTTAATATTGTACCAGCTGTTCAATCAGATTTAGGTGTTTCATTAGGGACAATTAACGTAGCAATTAGTCTCACAGCTTTATTCTCTGGTATGTTTATGGTAGTAGCTGGAGGTTTAGCAGACAGAATCGGACGTAAAAAAATTACGTATGTTGGTTTAATCTTAAGTATTATTGGTTCTTTATTACTTGTATTAGCTCAAGGATCTTTCTTCCTCATTTTAGGTCGTATTTTACAAGGATTATCTGCAGCAGCGATTATGCCTGCAACGATAGCGTTAATGAAAGAATACTTTGATGGGAAAGAGCGTCAGCGTGCACTCAGCTATTGGTCCATTGGTTCTTGGGGTGGTTCTGGTTTATGTTCTTTCTTTGGTGGCGCTGTAGCTTCATCCATGGGATGGAAATGGATCTTTATTTTCTCCATCGTCTTTGCACTTCTAGCTATGTGGCTAATTAAAGACACACCGGAAAGTAAAGCAGAAACTACTGGATCATTTAAATTTGATTTTGGTGGTTTAGGAATATTTATTGTTACAATGCTTGCATTAAATGTACTTATCACCCAAGGTGCTGATTTTGGTTGGACGAGCCCATTAACAATCGGACTTGCAGTCATAACTGTCGTTGGAATTGTTACTTTTATTAAGTATGAAGCGAAACGTGATAACGCATTGATCGATTTTAAAATGTTCAAAAGTAAGCCATATACTGGAGCAACGATTTCCAATTTCTTATTAAATGCGGTTGCCGGGACATTGATTGTCGCTAACACATATGTCCAAGTTGGTAGAGGATTCACAGCGTTTCAATCAGGAATGCTCTCCCTTGGTTATCTTGTAGCCGTCCTCGGAATGATTCGTGTCGGAGAAAAAATTATGCAACGTACTGGTGCAAGAAAACCGATGGTATGGGGAACCGTTTTAACATTAATTGGTGTAGGTGTGATGGGACTTACTTTCTTACCGAATCTCTTATATACCATTACTGTCTTTGTTGGGTTTATTCTATTTGGTTTAGGTTTAGGAATGTATGCAACGCCATCAACAGATACAGCTGTATCGTACGCTCCTGCAAATAAAGTTGGTGAAGCTTCTGGTGTTTATAAAATGGCAAGTTCACTCGGAAATGCTTTTGGTGTAGCTATTTCAGCAACAGTATATAGTACGGTTACCGTATTTAGTAGTGTAGAAATCGCTGCAACATCAGGAATTATCGTTAATGTCATCTTTGCGATATTATCATTAATTTCAATTATTATGCTAGTTCCAAGAGCAGAAGAAGAAAAAGAAGCAGAACCAACACAAGTCCCGGTCGTCCAGCCAGCTGACGCAAACCAGTAAAAAATTTTAAAGGTTCATGTTGAAAAAGGAGACGGTAAAATGAAAACTAAATTAATGGACATGTTAGAAAACCGGAAAGATGAAATGATTAAAATTCGTCGTTACTTACATGAAAATCCAGAGATTTCTTTTAAAGAAGAGAAAACCGCTCAATATATCGCTAACTTTTACAATGGTAAGGATGTAAAAGTAGAAACAAATGTTGGAAATGGCTATGGAATCATTGTGACAATCGAAGGAGAAAAGTCAGGAAAAACAATCGGACTAAGAGCAGACTTTGATGCTCTTCCAATCTTGGAAGAAACAGACGTTCCATTTAAATCCAAAAATGAAGGAGTGATGCATGCGTGTGGGCATGATGCCCACACCGCATACTTACTCGTTCTTGCCGATTGTTTCATTCAACTGAAAGAAGAGCTGAATGGTACGATTAAAATTATTCATCAGCATGCTGAAGAGGTACCACCAGGTGGTGCAAAAAGTATCATGGAATCTGGTCATTTAGACGATGTAGATGCTATTTTTGGAATTCATATACTACCGATGGATCCGGCTGGTGTGGTTGGTTATCGTAGTGGCTATGCATTTAATGGCAGATCTTATTTCAAGTTAAAAATACAAGGAACCGGTGGTCACGGTTCATCACCACATAGTGCAAATGATTCCATCGTAGCAGGTGCTCACTTTGTAACGGCTGCTCAAACCATTGTAAGTCGTAGATTGAACCCAATGGATGCAGGTGTTGTCACGATTGGATCTTTTGATGGCAAAGGTACGTTTAACGTAATCAAGGACAGCGTAGAAATTGAGGGCGATATTCGCTACATGAGCACCGAAAGTCAGAAAGTGATTGAAAAAGAAATGAAGCGGATCGTTAAAGGGATTGAAGCTGGATTCGGAGTCGAATGCATTCTAGAGTACAATGCCGACTATCCCCCACTATACAATCATCCAGAATATACAGAAATGGTCGCTGAAACTTTAAAAAATGCAAACGATAAGGATATTAAAGAAGTGAAAGAATATCCGCCATTATCACCTTCTGAAGATTTTGCTTATTATTTAGAAAAGATACCTGGCTCTTACTTCTTTATCGGATGTACACCAAAAGGAGTAGAAAATCCTTATTTCAATCATCATCCAAAATTTGATATTGATGAGGACGCCATCCTTGTTGCTGCAAAAGCCGTCGGTCATGTTGTTTGTAGTTATTTTGAAAAGAAATAACATCATAGTAAACTCCAATGCATTTTATATGCGTTGGAGTTTTTTTAAAATCTTAATTTCCTGAAGTAGTGCAAGTTATTTATTGAGAGAGATGTGTTCAGCCAAGTGGAGAAGATAAAGTAAAACTCCCAAGCAAATAGCACGGTAGCTGGGTAAATAGTATACAAAAGCATGACCGAGAAACCCTTGACATAAATAATTTACCAATGAAGGTTGTGTTATTTTCAGAATTATAGTAAAGTAATAACAACTCCATAATCTCTCTCAACATTTCCTCATTGAATTCTTCTTCAGGAAACATGAAATATTCATCTCTTAACTTTTTCCGATTACAGCTTTATAAAATTGAATAATAAGGAGCGTGTATTCATTGGCATCTACTTACTCTGCGATAGCTTGTCCGCATTGCGGGTGCTGTGCAACACAGGATTACTATTATAAAACATTGGAGAAATTTATTTACTGTTTTCGTTGTGGCTATAATTATGAAAAAATAATTACCTCTTGGGAAGGAAACAAACCAATTTTTACTCAAAAGGAACAAAAAGGCTATGGAGTATGTCGGATACAAAAATTAGATGGTGAAAGAAGTACGAAAATATATAATCGCCCGTTATCAAGTGAAGAGATAATCAAAGTGGCGACTGGATTTCTTCATGAAGATGTAAACACCGATGAAAGTTATTTCGTTATATTTAAAGATAATGAATTTCTCACACTTGCTGGTACTCCTCCAAAAGACTTTTATATTCCTTTTGAGGAATATAAAAAAGATCGAGAATCAAATAATCAACAGCTGGAGATTATTGTTCCATTTTAATCTCTTTTAAGTACAAATTAGAGTAACTAGTTAAAATTATTATTTGACTATGGAGATTAATTCAATGTACACTCTCATGAAGAACTATACTTCAATGAAGAGATTATGGAGTAACTACTTAGGTGGTATCTGGATGTTAATTTTCTGCCCGTCCCCTACCTAGCCATTTATGGATTTTCACGAATTCGTGAAGTGGGGATCTTACGACGTGGAGATGCGTTTTTAGTGGGACGAGCAGTACATAGTTTAAGGACGTGCTAATGCCGACGTTACCATAGGTGATTTTTAATCGGACAGAAGGACCTAAACCGGTCGAACGGTAATTTCATTCACATTAACATAATCTGGTTGGGTTACCGCATAGACAACAGCTTTTGCTATATCAGCTGCTTCAAGTTTTTTTCTTCCATTCCAAGTATTGTCACTGCTTAGACGGGTAGCAACCATTCCCGGTGAAATATTAGTCACCCTCACACCCGTTCGAGCTAACTCCTTCTCTAACCCCGTTGAGATTACACGTACAGCATGTTTTGTCGCACTGTAAACAGTGCTTGTTTTTGTTACTTCATGACCAGAAACGGAAGCAATATTAACGATATGGCCTGTTGAACGCTCCACCATCGATGGTAGAACTGCGTCAATTCCGTAAAGCACACCTTTTATATTAACGTCAATCATCTTTTCCCATTCTTCTACTTTCCCTGATTGGACCGTTCCAGTTAACATTTGGCCAGCATTATTAACTAACATATCTACTTCACCAAATTGTTCTACCGCCTTTTCTACCATGTTCGTAACTTCATCTTTACTTGAAACATCCGCTTGAACAGCAAGAACTTTCCCTTTTCCTTGCTTATCAATAATCGTTTTAACATCATTTAATTTTTCCTGAGTCCTGGCTGCAAGGATTACATTTGCTCCCTCAGCAGCTAACTCCTTAGCAATTGCCGCTCCGATTCCACTGCTTGCACCTGTAACGATCGCTGTTTTTCCTTCCAATTTCCTCATAAATAAACCCCTTTTCTTATTAATTGAAGTCTATATATCTATGCTACCTTACTTTCTATCATTCTCCAATTCATAGATATTGAAAACTAATGATCAAATTGTATAAATTGTTCTTTATTTTGGCTATATTCAGTGGAATGACGCCTCTATTGTGATATATATTTACATAGGGGGCATGTATGCTTATTATTCAGAACACCATGAATGAGAAATTTCATAAAGTCACCTTTTACGTAGGAAACCAGATATAATACTAGATTTTTTACAAATAGCGTTCAAGCCTAAATAAGGAGAGGATACAATGACTAAGGAAGTTTTATTTGACATCAATCAAAATGGAACAGCAACAATCACTTTAAATCGACCGCAAGCTATTAATTCATTAACCCATAACATGCTGACAAAGATACGGAAAAAGCTAACGTCTTGGAAAAATGATGACCGTATCCAAGTGATTATTCTACAAGGAGCTGGCAGTCGCGGGCTATGTGCAGGTGGTGACATGAAAGCTTTGTATGACATTAAAAATAGCGAAGGGACACTTCAGGAGGCACGTAACTTTTTCGATGTCGAGTATGAAACGGATTTATTAGTTTATGAATATCCTAAGCCTATTGTTGCGAGCCTTGATGGAATTGTGATGGGCGGTGGTGTTGGACTCTCTTATGGAGCCACTCACCGGATCGTAACGGAGAAAACAAAATGGTCGATGCCTGAAATGAATATCGGATTTTTCCCAGATGTTGGTGCTGCTTACTTTTTAAATAGAGCACCAGGCTACATAGGACGTTATCTAGCTCTAAATGCAAAAGTTTTACCAGCATCTGACGTTCTTTCTATCGGTGGGGCTGATCACTATATGCCTCAGGAAAAATTAAATAAGTTACTAGAGGAAATTCAAGCAACAAATTGGCATGAAACAAATCCAAAAGAAAATTTAACCGAACTTATTGACTCCTTTGTAGAAAAGAGTGAATCTACATCAGAAAATTTAGCGGAATTTCAAGAAAAAATCGATCAGCATTTTAACTATGATACCGTCGAAGAGATTATTGCATCACTCGATTCAGACTCAAGTGATTTTGCTCAAAACACGAAAGAAAACATGCTTTCTAAATCACCCGTCTCTTTAAAAGTAACCTTAAAACAGTTGAAAAAAGGAGAGGGTAAATCGTTTGCTGAATGCTTAAGTTTAGATTTAACGATTGCTACCAACTTTATGAAGCATCACGATTTTTATGAAGGCGTTCGCTCGGTGCTGGTTGATAAGGACCAAAATCCAGATTATGATTATAAGCAATTATCAGATGTTTCCGATGAAATGGTCGAGTCATTTTTTACAAAGAACTAGCTTCTAGCTAGTATCATGAGGTAATCATATTACCTGCCTTTAAAAGTTAACTCAAGAAAAGCAGGTGTAAACGAGTATTTCATTTTACACCTGCTTATTTTATTACAAATTTTAATGAGGAATTAGAAGCTATGGTACGAAACACTTCATCAGTTACCTCTTCTATTACAATCCCCTTTTCTCAATTGTTTGATTCCCAAGAAATAACTGTCTACTTTTCGCTCGTTCATTTTCAATATTTTTGTTTATTCTCCTTTGTTCGGCTCGATAAAACATCATTAATTCACGAGCCCTTTCTTCATTCTTTTTATGTACGGATATCACAACGTAATCCCGGCCTCTTCCAAACCAAAAAGTAGCTTGCCAATTAATCGGTGCAGAATAAACGGGATTAAGTTTATTATTTTTTAATAACCAAAATATTTGATGGGAATCTGTTATATCATCTTCTTCTGCCTCATAAACCGTGATCATCTTTTTCTTCTCTTGAACAAATAGAACAATCATTACCGTTAGAATAATTAATGATAGAAATATCATCGTTAGTCATCACCATCCCTGAATCTAAGTTTCGACAATAAAGTGAAACTTCATTCAGGGACGAGGGGAAACACCAAGTATACAAACAATTCTGAATTACGTTGGTACCTGGCACTAATAAAATTCTCCATCCTTCACAGATAGGTCATAAATATTTTCCAAAATTGCTGCTCTTAAATCAATGAGTTCGTCGTAATCATAGAAAAAGTCTAGTTTTTGATACTTCATTTCATCCTTTCCCTTTATTTCACTGCTATTCAACATGACATAAAAGGAAAAGGCCTCTGCAATATCTTCACTTGGACTTGTTCCTTGATAACTATTGAAAAATCGATCCTCATGCGCAAAGAAAAAATCTTTATACGCTTCCTCTTCTTCCCAATCTATTTCGTTAAATTCATCCATTATATCCGTCCAGAACAATTGATAATAATGATGGAGATAACTACCTTCATTCATACATCCATTATTTGTATATAGCGTTGGACATTCAGCTATAGCTTCTTCTAACGCTTCATCATTCTCAGAAAAAATGACATCCTCATCGAAAGCAACCTGTTCCTCATTCTTTGTTAAAATATGTCCGAATTCATGTAATAATAGCGATTTCGCACCCGCAAAATATTCATTTGTATTGTCCGATATTAAGAGTGTCGTATCTTGGACATTGTCTTCATCCCTCCCCACTGCGAATACAAATTCACTACCTGTATCTGTCCAATATATTTTCTTTAAAGATGTTCGATACTCCTGAGGTATCATGGAAGAAAAAACATACCAATATCCTTCGAGCATTTCCTCTCCATGTTGAACTCTTGCAGTTTCATCTTCATAATCATCATAGTATTCCATTTTCTGCATTTCTCCCAAATTATCATTTTCATCAATCGGGAAAGAAAATACATCATACCAATGGCTTTGATCATGTTGATAAGGAAAGTAAAAATTATCCTTCGCTTTATTCAATGTCCACATAAGATAAAAGGAATTTATTTCTTGAAAACAATCACCACGTTCTATACTATCGTCTAATTCTTTACAAGCCTTTCCTTCCTCTTCATATTCAGGCATCTTGTTAAGCAAATCGGTATTAGAAATAACCTCTATTGTTTCTTTTTTATTATCTCCATCCTTTGTTTCTTCTTCTGAAAGTGCTTGATCACTTGGAACTTCTCCTTTACTTACGTAAACAAAAATAATAATTCCAGCAATAATAACGGCAGATAACAATAAATATAACCTTTTCATCCGACTCCCCCCTTACAAAATATTTATTAATACTACAAATAATAAATTCCAAAAGTTCAGAATAAAAGTGCCAGGTACACAAACAACCCTGAATTGTCTCTCTACCTGACACCAACTTCTACAAAACTTCAAGAACCGCTCGTTCAGCTGATCGTAGCGCACCTTCCAGATGTCCACCAAACTCAGAAGACGTTTCTGTACCAGCAAAAATAACCTTCTTTTCCCAAGGACTAGGGCTTATCAGAGGACCATAGTTTGGAAATTCAGTAAGCGGTTGGGAGTCAGCGTCAACCGCTGTTTCAGAGTCGTTCGCCCAATCCTTATAAAGAAGTGATATCGGCTTTTCAGCAGGAGAACCAAAGAGATTAGTTAACTGATTGATAACAAGTTTGCGAACATCTTGACCAAGCTCTCTGCGCACCTTTGCAGGTATACCAAAAAAACCAAAAAGTGCACCATAATCGGTATCACCAGGAGAGGCATCATGGATCTCTTGCATCGGTCCAGCCCAACTCATTACTTGTCCTGAAAGTCCATCTTCTCGCCAAAAAGGACGTTTATAAATCGCAATTGCTTTGGCCTGCCCAGCCATCCATGTTGGTGTGTTTGCCAAATTTGCTATAAGATTAGCCGGTAAAGAAGGTGAAAAGGTGATATGCTTAGCCACAATTCGTGGTGGTATAGCTAGGATAATAGCTCCTGCGCGTATTCTTTTCTTTTTTCCATCAGCAAGTTCTGCAGTAATTGTGAGCTTTTCATCTTCATCCATAAGGATTCCTGTAACACGTGTGTTTAACTCTATCGTATCGCGTGGAAGTGTACCCGCTATTGCATCAACGAGAGATGCAACACCCCCAACAAGGCGAACCGATTTTTGCAGAGCTCCTTCTGGTAACATATGCCGCTCTGCAGATGTAGTTTGGGATTGCTCAAAAAGAATTGCTCCTTCGTTATGTTGTTCAAATGTCCTTAAATCAAGCTCTTTAACAAGATGAGAGATGACGGGCTCATATTGCGGCCAAAACCAAGTTGGCCCTAAATCAAATTTGCCAAGACCAGGTCTATCTAAAACTTCCTTGGTTAAAGCTCTACCACCAATTCGTCCTCTCGCTTCTAGAACACGACATTCCATTCCCTTAGACGCCAGCAAAGAAGCAGCATAAAGACCGCTTAAACCAGCTCCGATAATGACAATAGGTTCCTTCATGTTTTCATCTCCAATTGTTGTGTTTATTCCATCCAAAACCAATAGAATAGTTAGTAAGTAGGTAGGTTTAGACTTATGTTCGTTTTTTCAGCATAAAATTGCAAGAGGAACGCATCCTAATTATTGATTCGAAGACTTGCTACACAATTAAAAAAAGAGAGAAAACCTTTTAGCTTTGCCACGTAGACGGTGAGTTCGTCCAATTATACAATCACCTTATTCAAAAGTGATTTCAGATTTACCTACATTTGAATAGTCGACTGTATATGTACCTTTTTTCACAAAGAGAGGTGAAATAAATGTGCCAGATGAAATGACCATATCTTTCTTTAATGTTTTATTTTTCTTGGCAAGTTTTTTAGATAACCATGCAACAGCTGAAACAGGATTACCCAGAACAGCAGAAGAAAAGCCTTCACTAATTTTCTCTCCATTAAAAAACAGGTCCATTTTTACATTCCCTAATTCCTCAAAAGACAAAGGATCAATTGGATCAGAAGTAACAACAAGGCCTGTCGCGGTATTGTCACAAAGTAAATCAGTTAATGAGAAATTAGGAAACCAATCAATATAGCGTGCATCAGGAACTTCTATTCCTGGAGTAATTTTACTCTTACTTAAAATTTCTTCTTCATCAGCTCCCAGACTCAAATCTTCAGTCAAAATAAAGATAATTTCCGGTTCAATTAATGGAGTAAATAAGGATGATAATGAAACAGAATCACCACTTTTTACAAGATTAGACGTAAGTAAAGTTCCATAAGCCGGTTCATGAGTTTCTGCAATTGCTTGGGTCTCATCACTTGTCATGCTGATTTTATATCCGGCAACTTCATCATTTTCTTGTTCACATTTTCTCTTAATAAATTCTTCCTGTATGGAATAGGAAGTTTCCTCGTCCAACATATATTGGTTACGAATAAATTCAATTGGCTGCTTCGTTTTATAAGTGTTTAATAGTTTAGGTACAATTTCATCTACTACACTTGCCATATTATCCACTCCTTAAAAATTTTACTCTAAAAGCCAATATATTTAAGCATCACAGTAATGCATATTTACATACTATCATAACATTTATTATTTTTAAAATATTTAATAATTTAACCTACCAAAAAAGTACCAGGTACATAAACAATCTATAATTGTTCGTGTACCTGGCCAATAGACTTATTCAGTCTCGTTAACCATCTCACTCTGCCTGTGTTTATCTGGCCTTGTTGTCAAGAAAACACCACTCATGACGGCAACGGCACCAAGAATTTGCGTGGCACTGATTGTTTCATCAAGCCAAAAGTGAGCACCGATCATCGTAGCCACTGGCAGAAAATTTAGAAATATGGATGCTTGTGACGCACCCAAATGTGAGACAGCTTTGTTATAAAAGATAAGCGCAATGACTGACGGAAATACACCAAGATAAATGAGTCCCGTTACATGTCCCGTATCGAACAATGACGGCACACCTCCTGAAGTAATCCATTCGATGGCAACAAAGGGGAATAATAGACCGACAGAAATAGCTGACATGCCAAGTAAAGTCGCATAGGTTGGAAAGTGATGCATATATTTTTTGACCAGAATGGAATAAACTGACCAAGACAAGACAGCTCCAAACATAATCACGTCTCCGACATTCCAATCATTTGCCGCTAATTGAAGAAGTTGCCCATCAAGCACTACCCACACCGCACCGAGCAGTGAGACCAACACCCCAGTCCACTGCACACCTCGTAGTTTTTCCTTTAAAAAAAATGCACTCATTATCACAGTTACAACTGGGATAGAAGCTTCAAGGACTGCTACATTAGTTGTTGAGGTGAATTGAAGTGCCCCGTAGATGAATGTGTTAAAAAAGGTCACCCCTGTCAACATCATCATAAAAAAAGGGACTTTATAGTTTGAGATAGCCCGCCGCAACTCTGAGATTTGACGTAAACCGAATGGCAGCAAGATGACAGATGCCACAAGCAACCGGAAAAAGGCAATCGTGAGTGGAGGCAATGAATTTATAGCACTCCCCACAAGAATATTACCTGCATAAAAAATCACGACAAAAATAAGCAGGATATACCAAAAGATAAAAATCACCTCTCTCGTAAGTATCTCAATCTTCTAGTAACTAGCGTAGCAAAAAAGAGTGCCTCATGTGGCATGTTTTGTTTACAGTTTAAAAACGATTACACGTTAATAGATTTGTATGAAGATTATTTATCTATGTATCTATCACCCAATCTATAATGCTTTAATATACCACTTGTCCATCGCGCCGTGCTCTGATCCATCTAACGGTTCATCAAGTTCCTCAAACCCGAATTTACTGTACAAGCGATTAGCGACTTCCAGTTTATGGGACGTTTCTAAATAACAGTATGTATAGTGTTCCTTAGCGAAATCGAGTGCTATGTTCATTAATTTTTTAGCAAGCCCTCTTCCTTGTGCTTCTGGAGTTACATATAATTTTTGCAGCTCACCAACCCCTTCCTTCTGTCCAAATGGTCCAATACCAACGCCACCTACCACTTCATTCTCTTCATTTACGGCAACCCAATAATTTGCCTTCGATTGTTCTTGATAAAATTCTGCTAAACTGCCTAGTTGCGGATCAAAGTAAGCCGTACCAGGAATATCTAAGTCGAATGACTCTAGTGACCGTTTAATAATTTGCTCTATTGCTTTATTATCTTTTTCCTCAATTTCACGAATCTCCATGATTGCAAATCCTCCCCTATTTATCATTTATTATTATGATGAACTATATAATAAATATTGAATTATTGCAAAATTATTTTTCATAAAAAATGCCAGGTACATGAACAATTCTGAATTGTGTCCGTACCTGGCACCAACTATTTTTTCCTATCCAACAACTGATACACTGCTCCCTGTAAATTAGCATCATTACCATTCTCTGCTAGTTTTATTTGTAAAGATCGTTGGAAAGAAGGCATAATTCGAGTTGCTACCTTTTTTTGTAACTTTTCCAGTAAATAATCTCCCTGCTCAGAAATACCACCTCCGATTACAATCAAAGGTGGATTAAATATGTGAACAAGTGACTTCATCCCTAAGGCTACATCATCCATCCAATGATCAAGGACAAATTCAGCGCCCTGATTCCCGTTTCTGGCCTGGTTAAATAACTCCGGAAGTGGTATGCTTTCTTGAAAATAATTTAAGACTCTTTGTTCTAAAGCCCTGCTAGAAGCATATTGTTCATAACAGCCATTATCCCCGCAAAGACAGGCATCACCACCAGGATAAAGTGTCATATGCCCAAATTCCCCCGCAGAATAAGCAGCACCATTATAAACAGAGCCATCCATGACAATGGCCCCTCCAATCCCTGTTCCAAGCGTCATGCAAAGAAAATGATTTTGCCCTCGTGCAGCACCTTTCCAATATTCTCCAAGAGCAGCACAATTCACATCATTATCAACGACTACAGGTAAACCAAACGTATTTTCTAATTTCTCTTTTATATTTAAACCAGTGTATCCAGGAAGGGATTCCGTAGCATGGATGACACTTCCTTCCTGCTTATTGATTTGACCAGCAGTGCTGATAGCAATTCCGTTAAGCTCATAATGTTCCAGCAGATATTTAGCATGCTCCTTCACTTGACCGATAACAGCTTTGCCACCTTCCTTTGCGTTCGTAGCAATTTTCGCTTTAAAAAGTATATCACCTGCTCCATTTAACACACCATATTTAATATTCGTTCCACCAATATCAAAAGCTCCTACAATCACTTCTGTTCCTCCATTCATCGTTTACTTCCTAATTTAATAGATCCACAAGGAAAGTTGATAATTCAGGAACAAAAATCAATACAAGAATAACAACTACAAGTGGAATTAGAAATGGAAGAACGCCTCGATACATCGTTCCCATTGGAATATTACCAACGCGTGATACTACAAATAAGGCCATTCCCATCGGTGGTGTTAAAATACCAACCATTAAATTCAGGATGACAAAGGCACCGAAAAAGATTGGATCAATACCGACACTCGTTACTACTGGAATCAGAACTGGAACGACAAGTACAAGTAACGCAAGTGCCTCAACAAATGTCCCAAGTGCTATCAATAATACACTAATTAGCATGAGCAGAAGAATCGGGTTCTCGGTAATACCCAAAAAGGCGCCAGCTACTTTAAGCGCTACTTGCTCTCTTGCTACAAATTGGCCGAAAAACTCTATCGCAGCAAGCATTAGTACAACCACACCTGTTAACTTTAGTGACTCTACAATATCAGCATATACTTTCTTTAATGTTAGTTCCCGATAAACAAAAAAGCCAAGGAATAGCGCATATACGGAACTCACAACGGCAGCTTCAGTCGGTGTGAAAAACCCTGAGAAAATTCCAGCGATAATAATAACAGGTGTCAATAATGCCCAAAATGCTTTCAGGAAATGTTGACCAATCTTTTTTAAATTGGCCCGTTCAAGAACTTTATAGTCACGTTTTTTAGCCAATATAAATGTCATCACATATAAAGCTAATGCTACTAGAAGCCCAGGAACTAAGCCTGCAATAAACATGGATGCAACGGAAACATTGGCAAGTGCGGCGTAAATAATCATATTTAAACTAGGTGGGATAATACCGCTAAGAATGGCGGATGCCGCGGTCAAACCTCCATTAAAGTCATCATGATACCCTGCTTTCCGCATCGTTCGAATCTCTAGTTGTCCGAGTCCACCAGCATCTGCCAGTGATGAACCAGACATACCAGAGAACATTAAACTTGCGGTAATATTTACATGTCCAACCCCTCCAGGTACATGGCCTACCAAAGACATGGCAAAATTAAAAATACGATCTGTAATTCCCGAAGAGTTCATCAACGTACCTGTTAAAATAAAAAACGGGATTGCAAGTAGCGTGAAATTATTGATTCCACTTATTAAATGTGCTCCTGACGCAAAAACAAGATTCCAATCTCCTATCATAAAGTACAGCAGACCAGCCATAAGTAAGGTGAACCCGACAGGAATACCTAAAAAGAGTAAAACTATCCACGCGATGAAAATAATTGCAATGTCCATCTATTTCACCCCCGCACTTCTGTCTTTGCGCCACTCTTTAATTAATCGCTCAATTAATCGATAAATCATAAGTAACGTTAGAATCGGGAGAGCTGCATACATATAAACGTATGAAATTTGTAACGTAACAATATTCAAGTGTGACTGGCTTTGTACAACAGGAATACTAATGTAGAACACAGCAACAAGTGTACAAAGAATTAATAATTGATTAAATACATACACCCATTTTTGTGCTTTTTCTGGTAGCTTTTTAATGAAAACATCAATAGAAACATGACTGTCATCTTTTATACAAGCTGAAACACCTAAGTATCCAGCATAAATAAAAATAAGTTTACTTAATTCCTCTGTCCACACCAAGGGCTGACCAATCCCTTGGCGTGTTAGAGTTTGTACTACTAAAACAACAAGCATAGCTACAAACAAGATACTACCTATAATTTCCTCAAAATTATCATATATTTTTTTAAACAAAACAATCACCTTCATGGTTATTCTCGAGCTTCATCAATGACTTCCATATATTCTTCTGCACCTTCACCGATTTTGTCATAGTATTTAGGATATGCTTCTGAGAGTGCTTCCCTAAATTCATCCATGTTCGGCTCTGTAATCGTTACACCTTCTCCTTCAAAAAACTCAATTAATTCCTCTTCTTCCGATTGGAATAATTCTGTATGATAATCCGCAGTCTCTTCAATACCGTCATTCAAAATTTGTTGAAGATCTTCAGGAAGCTCTTGCCATGTCTGCTCACTTACCACATAGGAGTTATCATTCACGACATGATTGGTCAATGCGATATAATCCTGTACTTCATGAAAGCTTTGTGCTTCAATCGCAGATAATGGATTTTCCTGTCCATCCACTTGACCCGTTTGCAAAGCAAGATATACCTCTCCAAAGTTCATAGGTGTAGGGGTTGCTCCCACATATTCCGCATAATCAAGTAAAGTTTCCGCTTCTGGTACACGGAGGCTCATACCTTCCATATCTGACACTCCATTAATTTCGAAGTTTGCGGTTGTGACGCGTGTACCGTTATATCCAGTGTCTACCACGCGCAAACCATGCTCTTCGACGAGTTCATTCCTCAATTCTTCGCCAAATTCTGTTTCATAAACGACACGTTCAATATGATCAAAATCTTCAATGACATAAGGCACCATCAAGAGCTCAGCACGGGGAACCCACTGACCTAAACGGCCAATTTCAGAAAATGTAATATCAAGTGACCCTTCCTGTAGTTGCCCTAGCATAGCAAGATCATCCCCAAGTTGAGCGTCCGGATATAGGCTAATTGTTAGTTGCCCATCACTTTCCTCTTCAACATAGTCGGCTAGAAATTTCGCTGCCTCATATTCGTTTGACTGTGTATTTGGTTGCATTCCAAATTGCAGCTCATACACTTCACCATTGTCACCGCTTTCATTTTCTCCACTATCACTACTTGATGCAGTATCTGTTTCACTGTCTCCACATGCAGCCAAAACCAAAAGCATTAAGAAACCTAATAAGAAAATTAATTTTTTCTTCATTATAATGCCCTCCTATTTTATTTTCGCTTCACTCATTTTCATAGAAAATTTCTTAGTTATTTCTTGCGGCCTTGTAATAGCACTCCCTACCACAACAGCAGAAGCTCCAAGTTCAAGCGCTCGTTTCGCTTTTGTCGGTGTATCGATATTCCCCTCAGCAATGACAGGTATGTCTATTGATTGGAGAATCGCCTCTAAAGTTTGAAGAGGATCATTTCCTTTTGTATCAGCCGTATAGCCGACCAATGTGGTAGCAACTATATCCACTCCTAACTTCTCCGCTTGAATTGCCTCCTGAACTGCTGCAACATCAGCCATTACTTTTTGCTCAGGGAAGCGCTCCTTTATCTCTCCTATAAAGGTATCAAATGTTTCACTTTGAGGTCGAATTCTATCTGTCGCATCAAAAGCGATGATATCTACCCCTTCTTCATACAAATCCTGTACTTCCTTAATTGTTGGAGTGATTCTAACTTCACTATCGTCATAATCCTTTTTAATAATCCCAATAATAGGCAAATCAACTTCCTTTTTTATCGCTTGGATATCTGCCACAGAATTGGCGCGAATACCACTTGCTCCGCCCTGATATGCAGCTAGTGCCATTTTTGACATAATATATGAACTATGAAGTGGTTCATCTTCTAAAGCTTGACAAGATACAATTAATTTTTTACTCATTTACTAAACTCCTATTGAATTGTTACATCGTTTGTTTTCCTGAAGGTATGATGTCAGCAATCTTTTCTGCTTGTTTCCTTTCTTCTTCTGTAAGCTCCTTGAAAGGGAACTTCATATAGCCCGCATCAATCCCATAGTTTTTTAATACATGTTTAATTGTTTGATAGACTCCGAGCTCTTCCAATTGTGCAATTACTTCATTCATTTGTTTCTGTAATCCGCGTGCTTTCTCAAGATTAGAATTTTGCACAGCATCATATAACGTATTAGCCTCTTGACCAATGATGTTATAAGTACTTCCAATCGCTCCATCTGCTCCAGACACAGCAAATTGAAGCACCATATCATCCGCACCGCTAAAGAACACCTTATCTTCATGTAAGTCCTTTAATTTCGATAACTTCGAAAGATCTGTATCCGTGTATTTTACGCCGATCACATTTGGGATCGCTAACAATTCTCCGTAGTCTTCAATAGAAAATTGTGCCCCAGTAAAAGCTGGATTAGAGTAAATAATCATCGGATGATCTGTTGCTTCTGTCAGCCGCTCATAATAAGCCTTAATTTCCTGAAAGCTGAACTTATAATAATATGGGGTAATTGCAGATAATGCATCATAATGAAGTTCTTTTGCTTTCTTCCCTAATCTTATAGCTTCTTCAATATTTAAAGAGCCAATTTGTCCAATCAATGTCACATCATTTCCAGCTTCTTCTTTAACAATTCGAAATAAATCTTTTCTTTCACTTTCCCCCATCAAAAAACTTTCTCCTGTAGAACCACCTACATATAATCCATTTATTTTCATTTCATCTATGTTGTAGCGAACCACCTCCCGTAATCCTTTTTCATTAAGCGTGCCATCCTCATTAAAAGGAGTTAGCAATGCTGTGATAATACCATTCATATTACCCCTCCATTTTTCCGATATTTAAAATTGCTCTTTCATTTCTGACAAATCACGTATATAATAACAATATGATTATGAATTGTCAATATGTTTTTAAAAGTGGAGTTTATCTCCAAATAAAAAATGATAAGATTATACTAGATAAAAATTGGTACAAAGGATGATGGAAGTGAATCATATTAATGAAAACAATCCAAACTTAACTATGCTAATGGAGCAATACAAAAATAAATTCACAAAATCTGAGCAAAAGTTGTACAACTATATTCACGAAAACTTTGAACAAATTATCTATCAATCACTAACCGAAATCGCTAATGCTTGTAACGTCGGAGAAGCAACCGTTCTAAGATTTTGCCGTAAACTAGGTTATAAAGGGTACCAGGAATTCAAGCTGGCCTTAGCTAGAGAGCTTTCTACCCGTGAAAAAAATGGTCATGATGAAACGTATATCGATAAAGTGAAAAACAATATGATACAAGCTGTTGATGACACGTATAAATTGGTTGATGATGATCTATTACAAGAAGCAATCACTAAGATTTATAATGCTAAAGAAGTTGTCGTATATGGAGTTTCTTCCTCAGGAATTGCCGGACTAGATATGCAGAACAGACTAATGCGAATCGGTATAAACATCGAAACCATCACAGATTCTCACAACCAAGTTATTCGCTCCAATTCTGCCAATAGTGAAACGGTTATCATTGCAATCAGTCTTACAGGCAGTACCAAAGACATTATTGATGCTGTCAAAACGGGGAAAAACAACGATGCAACAGTCATCGCAATCACAAACTACATGGAATCACCCTTAACGAGTTATGCAGATATCGTTCTACTAACTTCTGCAAAGGAAAATCCATTAGACAGTGGATCACTTGTATCGAAAGTTTCCCAGCTTTTTGTAATTGATCTTTTATGTACAGGAATAACGATGAAAAATTATAAAAAAGCGAAGCAAACAAAAGAACGAGTTGCACAGACGATATCTGACAAATTATATTGAGGGGTTAAAATTGGGTATTAAAAATACCACTGAAAAACTCATTAAAAAAACTATGTAAAAATTGAATGGCCTGCACTCAATTTTTACATAGTTTGAATTTGTACATTAAAATATTAAAAAGCTCATTGGATCTTTTGATTTACCATATTGCACACTTCATCCGTAGAAGTTCCTTCCGCATTGATGACGGAACCAGGAGTAACTACATTAGCGATTCCCATCACATCTTTGTCTTGCCCTGATATAACGGCAAACTCGCAATTCCTTGCATCCTCTTCGGAACGTAAATCAACTACTTCATGCCCCATTTCCATTAGAGCCTCTTTTACATTAGATAGCGATTCTTCAACTCCAATACGCGCCATTTCCTTTCCTCCTTTACCTATTGAACTATCCATATTACCTTACCCAAAAGAGGAAAAGATATACTGATTTTAAAAGTTTTCATTATCAAGATGGTCTTGTCTTGATTGACAAAAAACCGTCCAGACGGTACAGTATTAAATATTGAATATTATTCACAAGCGGGAGAGAGAGTTATGGCATCAAAAGCCGATCAGAAACGTCGCCTTATATTAGATACTACAAAACAAATTATTCTTGATTATGGATTAAGAGCGCTCACTTTGGATGGTGTAGCTGAAAAAGCTGACATTAGCAAAGGCGGGTTGTTATACCATTTTCCAAATAAAGAATCGTTAATCAAAGGATTAGCACAATACATTTTCGATCAATTTTCCAACCAATTTTATAAGTATGCTGAAAATGACCCTGATGAAACAGGTAAATGGACACGTTCATTAATCAAAGCATCAAAATATGACTTAGAACATAACGGTGATCTAAATGCAGCTATTCTCGCGACATCTTCCTTAAAACCAGACATCGCTAAACGTATTTCAAAAAGCTATGACATTATCTTGGAAAAATTAGAAGATGATAAGATAAATCCGATAACTGCAAACATAATTCGATTCGCCTTAGATGGAATTTATTATTCAAAAATGTTGAATATAGCTCCCCTTGAAAAAGAAAAAATAAATGAAGTCATTCAACCATTATTAGAAATGACAAAAAGGAAGGAAAAAAAATGAGTGCTTACATCATATTAGGATTATCCATTCTTAGTGAAGTTGTGGGAAGTACATTACTTAAAACGACAGATGGATTTAAAAAGATCTTACCTACCCTTGGAGTCATCGTCGGATATGGATTCGCTTTCTATGGGCTATCTTTAGCACTAAAAACGCTTCCCCTTGGAATCGGTTATGCGATCTGGGCAGGATTAGGAACAGCTTTAACTGCCTTAGCCGGAATCATTATATATAAAGAAAAAATTAATTTTCGTACATTTTCTGGATTAGTTTTAATTATCGGTGGAGTTATTCTAATGAATATTGGTGAATTATATTAACTTTCAGAAAGAGGAATCATGATGAGAAGCTATACTTTATTAGCATTTTCCGTTCTTGGAGAGGTTTTTGGAACGACCATGCTCAAAATGTCCGAGGGATTTACGATACTGTTACCATCTATAGGAGTCGTTATCGGGTACGGACTTTCCTTTTATTTCTTAGCATTAAGCCTTCGAACAATTGCCTTAAGTTTAGCCTATGCCATCTGGGCAGGAGCAGGAACAGCTTTAACAACTTTAATCGGCATCCTTGTGTGGAACGAAGCGTTCAGCCTGTTAAAACTATCTGGAATCGTATTGATCATAGGTGGAATTGTCATGTTAAACTCGTCGAGTAAAGAAACTAAAAAGGTATTTTCAAGCTGAAAGGTTCCTCATGGGGGCAGATGAAGAATATAAATCAAAAGTTCAAATGAATATTCAACCTCAAAAAAGACTTCCAAGCACCAATTTCAAGGTGATTTGGAAGTTTTTTAATGAAAATTCGTTAGCATCCACAACACTTCACAAGGTTTTCTGTCAATTGAACAATATCTTATCTAACCATTCCATTCTTTAACAAGTGAGCACTTTCTCAAGTTTTCTCTTTTAATCTTTCCATTAATTCAATATAATAGATATTTATATAAATTTTAGACAAGGAGATTTCAATGAGAGAATCTAAAGAACAATGGACATCGAAAATAGGCTTTATATTAGCAACTGCCGGATCTGCAATTGGACTGGGGGCCATTTGGAAGTTCCCTTATATGGCAGGTATATCTGGCGGAGGCGCATTCTTTTTTATCTTTATTATTTTCACCATTTTTATCGGCATGCCTATTTTACTAGCAGAATTTATCATTGGTCGTGGTTCGCAAAAAGATGCCTTAAGAGCCTATACGACTTTTGCACCTCATTCAAAGTGGCATTATATCGGGATTCTTGGAATGATTACATGTTTCATACTTTTATCCTTTTACAGTGTTGTCGGCGGCTGGATCTTGATTTATCTGTTTCAAACAATCACTGGTCATCTATCTGGACTCCCAGGAAATGAATATGGCGTGCTCTTTGATGATTTAATCGCCAACCCTTACATAACAGTTTTAGCACAATTTATTTTTATGGCTATCACAATTATCGTTGTAGCCAAAGGGGTTCAAAAAGGAATTGAGCGTGCTGGTAAAATCATGATGCCAGCTTTATTTATAGCTTTCATTATTTTAATTATTAATTCACTAACATTAGATAACATTAGTGAAGGTATTTCTTTTATCTTATATCCTGATTTTTCAAATTTGAATTCAAAAACCATTCTATTTGCCTTGGGACAATCCTTTTTCTCTATTAGTGTTGGTGTTTCCGTCATGGTTACATATAGTTCATATTTATCTAGACAAGAAGATTTGCCTAAATCCGCATTTACGATTGTATCGATGAATATATTAGTTTCTATTTTAGCTGGACTTGCGATTTTCCCAGCCGTATTTTCATTTGGACTTGAACCTGATGAGGGACCAGGATTATTATTTGTCGTTCTACCCGCTGTGTTTAATCAAATGCCATTAGGTGAAGTATTTCTTTTTATATTCTTGTTATTATTTTTATTCGCAACGTTCACTTCGGCTTTTTCAATGGTTGAAATTATTGTTGCAGCCGTAACGAATGGTAAAAATAAAACACGCAAGAAAACAACATGGATTGTAGGTCTCCTCATTTTCCTAGCAGGCATCCCGTCTGCTCTGTCTTTTGGCCTGTTGAGCGACTTTACGATTTTCGATAAAACGATGTTTGACTTATCAGACTATCTTGTATCCAATATTCTGATGCCAATTGGAGCGTTCGCAATTGCTATCTTTACAGCATTTAAAATTCCGAGGAAATTGTTGGTTGAAGAAATAAGCAAAGGGTCTAAACTAGGAAAAAGGATATTTGCGTTGTGGTTTATGATTATTAAATATGTCGTTCCCATTGCCATTATCATTGTCTTTTTGGACGTCATTGGTATCTTAAAACTTTAAATAAGTACGCTACTCAACACACCATCAAAAGGCGTGATTCCTTATAAGGAATCACGCCTTTCTATTAGTATACCCCCCTCCAAAATTGAAAATAGTAGATTTATATATATCTAACCAAAAAGGAAAGAACGGTGAAATATGGAGTAAATCGGACGAATTCAACTTATTATTCTAAAAAGTTACTATTACGGAAACTTACGTACTATTTTGTACAGAAATAGCTATTTTTAGTGTTTGAGTTATACAAATTTTAGATATAACATGAAATATGTTGTTCATGAACGGAAATGGTGTACACCAAAATGAAGAAATCGCACGCTTTAATAATAAAGGAGTATCATACAACATGATTAACTTTAGATGGAAAAATATAGGGATAGTAGCTGGTTTATCCTTATCCCTTATCGTTGCAGGTTGTGGAGCTGATGATGAGAAGGCACAATCTGAAGAAGATGTAAATGTTAGTAAAGAAATGGAATATACAATAACAGGTATCGAGCCTGGTGCTGGACAAAGTGAAACGAATGAGGAAGCTATATCTGCGTACGATAGCCTTGATGGTTGGGAACAAGAGTTGTCATCTACTGGAGCTATGTTAACGGAATTAGACGAAGCCATTGACAATGAAGAACCAATTGTGGTTAGTGCATGGTCTCCTCATTACATGTTTGCCGAATGGGATATAAAGTATTTAGAAGACCCTCAAGACATCTTTGGTGAAGAGCAACAATTCACAACCATTGCTAGAGAAAATCTAGAAGAAGACATGCCTGAAGCTTATACGATCTTTGAGAGATTTGAATGGGAACTCGATGATGTGGAAGAAGCTCTAGTAGAAACTCAAGAAAAAGAAGTTGAAGAGGTTGCCCAGAACTGGGTTGATGAAAATGAGGATACAGTTGCAGAATGGACAGAAGGTGTAGATCCTGTAGATAGTACGCCAATTGAATTAGTTCTAATACCCTGGGATGCGGAAACTTTTATATCAGAAATAGCTAAAGTTGTACTTGAACAACAAGGTTTCGATGTCACCCTCACTCCCGTAGATCCAGCTGTTTTGTTTGAAGCCATATCAACAGGTGATGCGGATGCATCTCTATCACCATCAATGCCCGTGACACATAGTCATTTATATACTGAATATGAAGGTGAATTTGAAGACTTGGGAGCGAACGTAACAGGGAATAAGATTGGATTAGCTGTACCAGCTTATATGGATATTGATTCCATTGAAGATTTAGATCCTAAGGAATAACAATGAACAAAAAACATAAAAA
>Ga0079226_10000287_pt1 | contig 33858 bp, 31 predicted proteins | sample Poulit2014_FD_76345 | JGI IMG/M metagenome (GOLD analysis project Ga0079226, IMG submission 76345) | Agricultural soil microbial communities from Georgia to study Nitrogen management - Poultry litter 2014 | ecosystem: Environmental > Terrestrial > Soil > Agricultural land | place: USA: Georgia...
GTCACAGCTGGCCACCAGCTGACAGCCTGCCGCCGTCGCCATGCCCTGCACCCGGGCAATCACCGGAACCGGAAAATCCACAATGGCCTGCATGACGCGACCACACTGGGAAAACAAGTCCTGGTAGTAGTTGCGATCGGGCCGGGAACGCATCTGCTTGAGGTCGTGGCCAGCACAGAATGCCTTGCCTGACGCCGCCAGGACGACACATTGCAGGCTTTCATCTTGTCCAGCGACGGCCAAGGTGTCTTCCAGTGCAGTCAGCAGCGCTTCGGAAAGGGCGTTGTACTGGTCGGGGCGATTCAGCGTCAATACAAGCACGGCGCCTTGTCTTTCTTGCAAGAGAACAGAAGGTTGGGTGGTCATGCCGGGGCTCCTGACTGATGCGGGTGCTTCTGCAAGGCCTGTTCCAACATTGTGGCCAGCAAATTTCCCGCCTGCTTTAGGGACAATGGTACGCCACATGATTGCAGATCTGTCGTGACCATGCCCTGATACCCACACGGATCAATGGCAGTAAAGGGCGCCAGATCCATGTTGATGTTCAGAGCCAGTCCATGATAAGTACAGCCATTGCTGACCTTGAGCCCCAATGCCGCCACTTTTGCCCAGCCGGCAAATGACAGCGCCGCGCCATTTTCTTGCAATACGACCGGATGGCTTGACGCAGACGAGGATGACGGGCCAGGTGGCAGCGCGGGGGTGTTTTCAGCGTGTTGCATGCAAGCGACAGGAACATACACTCCGGGCGCCCCTGCAATGCGACGGGCAGGCAGGGCAAACTCAGTCAGCAAATCAAGCAGGGCTTGTTCCAGCAGGGTGACAAAGGTTCTGACAAATAGCCCGCGCCGACGGAGGTCCACCAGACAATAGGCAACCAGCTGGCCGGGACCATGATACGTGATCTGGCCGCCACGATCCGTATGAACGACAGGGATATTCCTGGCGTTGAGCATATGCTCGGGACGGCCTGCCTGCCCCAGCGTATAGACAGGCGGATGCTGCAGCAGCCAGATTTCGTCGGGGGTGGTGGCGTCACGCTGCCGCGTGAACCGCTGCATTGCTTGCCAGACAGTCTGATAATCCGTTTCGGCGCACCACCTGACCGTCAGCATTACAGCACCATGGATACCATGGGATGCTGGCTCAGGTCATGATAGAGTGCATCCAGCTGTTTGCGGGACACCGCAAGAATGGTGAAGGTGAGGCTGACGTATTTGCCTCCGGTACTGGCACGCATCTGGACGGTGGATGGGTCAAAAGCGGTGTCGTGCTCCTGGATGATGCGCGTCATGGTGTTGGCAAACTCCGGATGCGCCTTGCCCATGACTTTCACGGGGAAGTCGCAGGGGTAGTCGATCAGGGAGTCCAGTGACGGCGTATCGGCCATGGTGCTTCAGGCCTGCTCGAGGTTTTGAATCAGGCGATCGTAACCCGCACGCAGCTTGCGATACACCTCGCCCGGCCTGCCGTCGCCCACGGGTTTGCCATCGAGCCGGGTTATGGGCAGGATCTCGCGTGTGGCGGATGTCATCATGATTTCGTCGGCCGTTTCGACTTCTTCCCGGGAGATGCGGCGCGCCTCGAATGGCACACCGGTTTGTACCGACAGTTCCTCAAGAAGACCATAGCGTATGCCTTCAAGGATGAGGTTGTCGCGCGGTGGCGCCAGCAAGGTGCCGTTTCGAGCTACCCACATGTTGCTGGACGCCCCTTCGGTAAGGTGATCATCACGAAACTGGATGACCTCATCAACGTTGGCCTCGACCGCGGCCTGTCTGGCCAGGACATTGCCCAACAGGGATACGGACTTGATTTCGCATCGCAGCCAGCGCTGATCCGGGATGGACACGGCCGTCAAGCCCTGCTCGCGCTCGCTGGTTGTAGGACGCTCGAACGGCGACACCATGCAGAAGATGGTGGGCGAAACGTCGTCAGGGAAGGCGTGGTCCCGCCGGGCCGGCCCGCGGGTGACCTGTATGTAGACCATACAGTCGTCCAGGCCTGAACGCTCAAGCATGTTGGCGACCAGGTCTTCCCAGTCGGTACGGTCCATGTCGACCGTGATGTTTATCGTCCTGAGGCTGCGCTCCAGCCGGTTGAGGTGCTCGGCCATGCGAAAGGCCCGGCCACGATAGGCCGGCACCACATCGTAGATACCGTCACCAAAAATGAAGCCACGATCCAGCACCGATACGCGGGCGTCCGCGAGACGCAGGTATTCGCCATTCAAATACACGATGCTGTCGTTATCTACCCCTTGGATCATATTGTCTCCGTTGTCATTCATTGCGTTCATTCAAACAGCAAGCGTACCTTGTCGACCAGGCGACCAAAAAAGCCGGCCTCTTCAACACTGCTCAAAACGTGGAGGGGATCTTCCCGCAGGATCTTGTCGCCCAGTGAAATGGAAATGGAACCAACCTCTGCGTGCTCGGAAAGCGGTGCCATCAGGGGCTGGGTGTAATTGGCCACGGGTGTGAGTTCAGGCCCCTTGCCACGCGGTACGGTTACCCACAATGGACCGGTAATACCCAGGCCGACAGTGTCGTGCTCACCCTGCCACACCCGCGCCGTCACGGCGGGGTGGTCTTCGTCGAAGAGCTTGACGGTATCAAAGTTCTGGAAGCTCCAGTTCAGCAGCTTGAGGCTGCTTTCCGTACGGGACGCATCGCTGTCGGCACCGGCCACCACGGATATGATGCGGCGGCCATCGCGCAGTGCAGTGGATACCAGGCAATAGCCCGCAGAGCTGGTGTGTCCGGTCTTGAGGCCGTCAACGGTTTCGTCGGTCCAGAGCAGGCGGTTGCGGTTGTTTTGCCGGATGTCGTTGTAGGTGTATTCCTTCTGGCTGTAGTAATGCAGATACTGGGGGAAATCCTGAATCAGGTTTTGGGACAGTATGGCCAGGTCGTAAGCGGTGGTGAGATGCGAGTCACCGGGCAGGCCACTGGAATTTTCATAGACGGTATCGGTCAGGCCTTGCCGGGCTGCTTCTTCGTTCATGAGGGCCACAAACGCCGACTCACTGCCCGCGACGGCTTCTGCCAGGGCCACGGTGGCATCATTGCCCGACTGTACTATCATGCCTTTGAGCAGTTCATCTACCGTGACCTTGCTGTTGGGCTGGATGAACATGCGCGAGCCTTCGGTTTTCCAGGCAAACTCTGACACGTGCACGGGCTGATCCAGAGTCAGTCTTTCATTTTCGAGTGCATCAAACACCAGATAGGCCGTCATGATCTTGGTCAATGATGCCGGCTCTATCTTCTCGTGAGAGTTCTGCGCGGCGATGATCTGCCCGCTATTGGCATCGAGCGACAGCCACGCCGGAACCGCCAGCGACGGAGCCGGGATTGATGACAACTCGCCAACGCGGGTCAGTTCGGGTGCCAGCGACGGAGCAGGTGCTGCAACGGCAGTTGCCGGACTGTCTTCGGCATGGGAAGCAAACGGTATTGCAAGCGGAGCAATAACAACAAGCGCCGCGGTAAACGCGCGACGTAAACGAGCAAAAGGTTGAGAAAGGAACATGGCTTTCACACAAGGAATAGAAACGCCACCAGGCGGGCAAGTGGCCATTATAGACAGCAGTTTTCAACCTGCGAAGATCTGCAAGACGCTGTCACATTGTTTTGAGTCGTTGTTCAACAATATCTTTCAGAACGGTCAGTTTGCCATGAAAGAAATGTCCGGCATTGGGCACGACTACCACAGGGAGATCAGCTTTCCTTGCCAGAATCATGGTTTCATCCAGGGGAACGACATCATCGTCTTCCCCATGGACGAGAATGGTATGCGAAGGCAACGGAATGTCGCTCTCGGAAAAGCGGCTGACGGCTGCACCGGCCAGTATCAGGGCATCCGGCAATACCGCCTGCTGCTCGGCCAGCGTCTGGTACACACGCGCTGCAACCGCGGTACCAAAAGAAAACCCGCCCAGCAGCCACCGACCACCGGCGGCCTCCGGGTATTCTGCTGCAAACTGCCGTATCAGCTCGAGCATGTCTGCCGTCTCTCCATCGGCATGATCAAACGCGCCGGCCGATTGCCCCACCCCCCTGAAGTTGGGCCGCACGGCAACCAGACCGTCGTGCACAGAGGCACGGGCAATGGTGGTCACCACCTTGTTGTCACGGGTTCCTCCTTGCAAGGAGTGCGGATGCAGGACCAGTGCCCAGCCTTTTGGGGTGCCATCAGGCCAGTCGATCACCGCATCTATCGGGCCGGCCAGCCCTTCGAACACGACATTTTTCCTGCTGCGAGCCATAAAAACCTCTTGAGAGCGATCCGAAATTGATAAACTATGCGCTTCTTCTTGCGCCATTTGAGCATGTCAGAGCATACTCCTTCCCTGCATCGTAACGTGACCATGCTGCTTCCGGCGACCGACATGCAGGCCACCCTGCCGTTGTATCTGCCAGACTTTGGTCAGGTGACCTGGGTAGACCGCACCATCTCGACCAATCTGGACCTGTACAACCAGGCGCGCCAGGACGACGGCCATGGTCCGCGCCCCTGGCTGCTCGGGGCACACAGACAGGACGCCGGCCGGGGACGCGCCGGCCGTACCTGGCATAACGCTCCCGGCGCCAACCTGATGTTTTCCTGCGCCTTCGACGTATTCCTGCCTCCTGACCGACTGCCGGCACTGTCCCCGCTGGCTGGCATGGTGGCTTGCGAGGTACTGCGTCGCCCGCTCAGAACGGGCAACCGGCCCCATCTGACCATGAAGTGGCCCAACGATATCCAGTGGCAGTCAGCCAAGCTCGCCGGCATTCTGGTCGAGGCCACACGCGCCGGCACGCTTAGAAAGGCAGCCGACCATCATGTCATCATTATTGGTATTGGTATCAATCTGCAAGACGCCCGGGCCCTGAGTCAGTCTTTGCAGCGCCGCATTGCCGACTGGTCTCAAGTCGCCAACGCCGACATCTACGCTGCATCGCTGTCCGCTGTCAGCATGGTTGCCGATATCGCCCATGCCTGGAGACAGGCCATCGGCGACATCTCACTGCATGGGCTGGAAAACCTCGTCAGCCGCTTTCAGGCCGTGGATGCCCTTGCCGGCAAACAGGTAAACATCACAGACCAGGGCAAATTGCTTCAGCAGGGGGTGGCTTGTGGCATCAATGCCTTCGGACAGCTGCAGTTGCGAAACAATCAGGGTGTGCACAGCATCACCGTCGGCGATGTCTCGGTACGTGACCGGCAATGGAGCCATGCATGAACACTTCTGGATATGCCCATCGCCGTGTGGCCATACTTCTGGATGTCGGCAATACCCGCATCAAGGCGGGCTGGAGCTGTCTGGATACGACCGAGCGCGAAACTGTGCCGCTGGCCATTCCACACAGCCAGACGGACAGGCTGGTGACCTGGCTCGATGAGCAGGGCGTGCTTGCAGTACGGGCCCTGGGCACTAATGTGGCAGGCGTGGATACGGCAACCCGTATCCAGCAGGCACTGTCATGCGCCCAGTGTCCGCCCGCGCAGTGGCTGAGCGGCATGGATTACGCCAGTGAACTGAATGTCGTCAACAACTACCAGGAGCCGGAGAAGCTGGGCGCCGACCGCTGGGCGGCCATGCTGGGCCTGGCTGCCCATGCCGAAGACCACACCACACCCCTGTTGCTGGCCAGCTTTGGAACAGCCACCACGGTGGATGTCTTGTGCCCCACACCATCCGGGTGGCAGTTTGCCGGCGGGCTCATCCTGCCAGGGGCAGAACTCATGCGCCAGGCCCTGGCCACACAAACTGCCGATCTGCCCAGCGCGCACGGAACCGTGGTGGATTTTCCGCGTGACACCCATCAGGCGATCGTCAGTGGTATCACGGCCGCCCAAGCGGGCGCAGTGGCCCGGCAATGGCAGGCAACCCTGCGGCAATTTCGGCTGGCACCCATCGTTTTTTGTACCGGTGGCAATTGGCTCCTCGTGGCTGATGAAGTCCAGACCCAGCTGCAGACGCTGCAGACGCAGCATGGACTGCAGAGGCCGCCTGCCCGAACCCTGGTGGCGCCCGTCCTGGATGGCCTGGCCAGGGTTGCGCAGCTTGCCCGTGTCAGAGCTCGCGACTAGTCGGGCGTCAACCCGTGATACTTTTTCCCCAGTTCTACCGTCGCCCGGAAAAAACCTTCCTTGCTGCCACAATCGTGTCGGATTCCCTGATATTGATGACCAAAGACCCCGCTTTTTCCCAGTAATTTGGCAATCGCATCGGTAAGCTGGATCTCCCCCCCGATACCGGGTTCTGTTTCCCTGAGGCAATCAAAGATTTCGGGCACCAGGACATAACGTCCGACCACCGCCAGGTTTGATGGAGCCTCTGCGGGTTGGGGTTTCTCGACGATGCGGTCCACCCGTGTGGTGCGCGAATCTTCGGCAGTGCCACCGATAATGCCATAGCGATGCGTGTCGGCTGAGTCGACGGACTGTATGGCCAGAATGCTGCCATTATGCTGATGCGCGGCGTCAACCAGCTGTCTGGTTACCGAGACTTCAGCATCCAGCAGATCGTCGGCCAGCAAGACGGCGAAGGGCTCGTCGCCCACAATGGGGGCTGCACACAATACGGCATGCCCCAGGCCCAGCGGCGCTGGCTGGCGGGTATAAATACAATTGACATGAGCCGGCAACATACCTCGCACCGTTTCCAGCAATTCTGTCTTGTTCTTGCTTTCGAGCTCGCTTTCCAGCTCAGGGACGCGATCAAAATGATCTTCGATGGCCCGCTTGTTGCGGCCAGTCACGAATATCAGCTCGGTCACACCCGCTGCGATGGCCTCTTCCACTGCATACTGAATCAGAGGCTTATCCACGACGGGCAGCATTTCCTTGGGCATGGCCTTGGTTGCCGGCAAGAACCGGGTGCCCAAACCGGCAACAGGGAATACGGCTTTGCGAATCGGTTTCATGATGCTTCATCCTTGGTGTTGTCAGAGGCTGTCTGGGGTTCACCCAACGTAATCGCGTGATGATTGCGCTGACTGAACATCTGCGGGTTGCGACCCTGCTCGGCAGGAGGCGGCCCGAAGAAACCCTGACCAAAGGCCAGCAGCGCCAGGTTGGCGATGACAACCAGAAAAAAAATGACCCGCATGGCGATTCCTGTCTTGTATCCGATATTGATCATGGCAGTTTTTCCAGCGCAGTCATGACACGCTGGACAGCGCCCGTATGTTTTTTTACCCAATGCGTGCCGGCTTCGCTCATGCGTGCCAGCACCGTGCCGTCCTCGAGCAGTTCCAGCGCCCGGGCGACGGCCTGACTGGCATCGGCCACCCGCACGGCTGCACCCTCGTCAATGGCGTCCTGCACTGCCTGCTGAAAGTTGCGCGTGTGGGGGCCCACAATGACCGGCACCCCGATGGCACAGGCCTCGATGAAGTTCTGCCCACCCAGGCGTTCAAAACTGCCACCGACAATGGCCACATCGCTACTCGCATAATAACGTGGCATCTCGCCCAGTGTATCGCCCACAAGGACGAGTGCATTCTCACAAGCCTTGGCCATACCGGCCACACCCAGACCGGATTCTATCAGCGCAGAGCGTCGCACAAAGGGCAGTTGGGCGGCCTCAAGCAGGTTGGCTGCCAGGTCAAAGCGCTGCGGATGCCTGGGTATCAGCAGAAAAAGATAGTCATCAATCAATGGCCGGCCCTGCGCCTGTGCCCGCTGTGCCACATGCTGGATAGCCTGTACAAAGGATTCTTCTTCGCCTTCCCGGGTACTGGCAATGGCAATGATGCGACGCCCCAGCGCCTGAGCATGTTCACGCCCCTCGCGGATTTGCCGCGCAGGCAGGCTGACATCAAACTTGAAATTGCCCGATACCGACGGGGCCACCGCCCCGGCCTGCTCCAGCCGCTGGGCATCCTGAAGGGTCTGTGCATATACGGCATGAAACGAACCATAGGCCTGCTGCATCACACGCCCCAGGCGCAGGCTCTGACGCAACGCCTGGTCTGAGAAACGCGCACTGACCAGCAGCATGGGGATGTACTCGGCACGTGCAGCGGCAATCAGATTGGGCCAGACCTCGCGCTCCATGAGTACACCGGCACGGGGCCGATAATGCCGCATGAAGCGCCGTGTCGCCCGGGCAAAGTCATAAGGCATCCACTGCTGCACCAATTGACCTGCCGCTATCCCGGCAGCAAACAGGCGCTGCCCTTCTGCCCGCCCCGTTGCCGTCAGATGCGTCAGAAGCACCGTCTCGCCTTGATCAAGCAGCGCCTGGACAAAGGGCTGGACGGCCCGGGTCTCGCCCAGGCTGACGGCATGCACCCATACCGGACGACGCAGTGGACTGGCGCCCGCGTAGCGTCCGAAACGCTCTCCGGACAGGATTTGCCACTGCCCCCCGGCACGCCGCGCCCGCAAAGCCATCCAGCCCAGCAGCACAGGTGACAGCAAGGTGATGGTGAGGTTATAGACGAAACGGTTCAAGGCTATGGTCCGTACGTGCTGACCATGCCGCCATTCTGGGCCAGCGCGGGCAGGCCTGGCTTAAGCGCCTGGTCGATGGCGGCCAGCACCGTCTGCGCCGAAGGCGGGTTGCCCCGCTCGCCCAGGCTGGCGGTGTACGCTGTACTGACCAGAGGGGTACGCACCGGTGTCGAGGCAATGTAAATGCCAATGGTCGGTCGGGACAACGCTGCACACAGATGCGTCAGGCCGCTGTCCAGACCGATCATGAGCTGTGCCCGTGCCAGGACTTCGGCCACGGCAGTCAGATTCATGGTGGGCAGGACTTCAGCCCGGGGCAGATCGCCAACCAGTTGCCGGGCCCGGGCGACTTCCGACGCATTGCCGGCCAGCAACTGCAACGACAGCCCCCGATCAAGGAGGTTCTTGAAGACCTCGCGCCAGTCTTCTTCGGGCCACAGCTTGTCTGGGCGGCTGGCAGACGGCATGATGACAGCACATGGCTGAACGTGGGTACCCTCAGTAAATTGCTGCAGGCCGTAATCAGGTGTCCCCTGGTACTGATAGCCCAGCGCAAGGGAGGCCAGTGTGCGCTGACGAATGATGGCCGGCTGCCAGAACTCTACTGTGTGGCGGACGTCATAAAACCACGATGCCATGGGCTCGCGCACCGACGCGCGATCAAGACCATGGCGCTCGCCATGCGTTTGCCGGACCAGCCAGATGGATTTCATCAAGCCTTGCATGTCCAGCACCATGTCGTAGTGCCGGGCATCCAGATTGGCGCGCAAGGCGCGCCGGGCCGCGCGGGTGTCCGTGGACCACCAGTGTTTGCGCCAACGCCGATGAGCAATAGGAATGACTTCCCTGATGGCAGGATGCCAGGCCGGGATTTCGGTAAAACTGTCCTCGACTATCCAATCTATCTCGGCGTCAGGCACATGATGCGCGATATCTGACATCGCGGGCAGCATGTGTACCAGGTCGCCCAGCGACGATGTCCTGACAATGAGGATTTTTTTTCCCATGGGTAAGATTATACGGACGCTGACTGGCTAAAGACGCATCAACCCTTTCTGAAATTGCCGTGCACGGGCCTGATAGGTATCGGCGCTATCCTGCAGACTGGCGACCTCTTCATCACTTAACGTGCGCACCACTTTGGCTGGCGCACCAAGAATAAGCGAGCGCTCCGGAAAGACCTTGCCTTCGGTGACGACAGCCCCAGCCCCCACCAGCGAATGCGATCCGATGACTGCATGATTGAGAATGACGGCCTGAATGCCGATGAGGCTGTTGTTGCCGATGCGGCAACCGTGCAGCATGGCCTGGTGGCCGATGGTGACGTTTTCTCCGAGCTGTAGCGGACAACCCGGATCCGTATGCATGACCGCGCCGTCCTGCACATTGCTGCCCTTCCCGATGATGATGGGCTCGTTATCGCCACGCAGCACTGCACCCGGCCATACACTGGTGTTTTCATGCAGTTCGACCTTGCCGATAACCGTTGATCCCGGCGCCACGTAAGCTGTTTCGTGGACAACGGGCGCGTGCTCATCCAGTTGATACAAACTCATGCCATCCCCTTGCTCTGCTGTCATGGCGCTACCGGACAATTGTCAGGCCGCGCGCTATAGTAAAAGTAAACCAAATGATAACGTAGTTGTGTACGCGTCAGTGTGCATGACAGGGCCGTCGGCCAGCTTGCGGGAACCATGTAAACCAGCAGGAGGACATCATCATGCCAGAACACGCCCTTAGTCGCCTGGGAATCAAGATACCCATTGTCCAGGCCCCCATGGCCGGCACAGCCACGCCTGAATTGGCAGCAGCCGTATCCAGCGTGGGCGCCCTCGGTTCTCTTGGCCTGGCCAGCAGTACCGTCGATGAAGCAAGGCAGGCAATCATTCGTACGCGCAAGCTCACGCCCAACCCTTTCAGCATCAATTTCTTCTGCCATCAACCTGCCGTTGCCGACCCGGCCCGAGAAGCCGTCTGGCTGCGGTACCTGGCCCCGCTGTTTGCCGAATTTGACGTCGAACCGCCCCAATCCATTGAAGCACCCTATCCGTCGTTTCTGGAAAACACCGCCATGCAGGACATGGTGCTGGAACTTCGTCCGGCCGTAGTCAGCTTTCACTTCGGGTTGCCACCCAGGGATATGATCGTGCGCTACAAGGAAGCGGGAATCATCCTGATGGCCACCGCCACCAAATTGTCAGAAGCACAGGCAATAGAAGAGGCCGGGCTGGATTTCATTGTGGCGCAGGGGTGGGAAGCCGGCGGACACCGCGGCGTGTTTGTGCCTGACGACCAGGATCGCGAATTGACAACAATGTCCTTGTTGACCTTGCTCGGGCAGCGCTGCAAACTGCCCATCATTGCCGCCGGGGGCATCATGGACGGTGCCGGCATACGCGCCGTCAGACGTCTGGGAGCCTGTGCCGCCCAGATGGGCACCGCATTTATCGCCTGCCCGGAATCAGCCGCCTCAGATGCCTACCGGGAAGCCCTGACAAGCCGCGATGCCTTGCGTACGCAGTTTACCGCTGCAGTTTCGGGGCGGCCGGCACGCATAATAAAGGGGCGCGTGCACCAGGATATTGACACCCCGGGACGCCCAATACTGCCTGACTTTCCGATTTGCTATAGCGCTGCCAAAGCCTTGCAGCGCGCTGCAGCCGACAAGGGCAACCATGACTTTGCCTCGCACTGGGCAGGGCAGGGAGCGCCGCTTTCACGCAGCATGCCGGCGGCAGAACTGGTAAGGGTGCTGATGGAAGAAATGCTGGCCCAGCCGCCGTTGTAACAACACGACGATTTTACGTTTTCATCAACGGTGTGGCCAGCCCCACAGGCTGGCAGCGGAATCAGGTGGTTGCCGACTGGAAGGTATCGCGATGCAGCAGCTGACCGACAATGAAACACGCGACCCCGGCCCACAGCACCCACCAGTTCAGCGACACAATGGTGCCAACGGCCAGCACGATGGCTGCAATGGCACCAATAATGACAAAGATGGTGCGGGTGCTGATGATGGCTGACACCGATATGCCAATCAGAATGGCTGACAAAATTTGAACAATGTAATCCATGACGAGTCCCCAGGTTATTATTTTGCCTGCAGCATCGGACACCGCAACCGGCTGCCCGACAACTGGCTGCATCTAGTTTAGCACTGTCTGGGGCCGTTTCTGCTTGCGGCATGCGCCCGCATCAAATTGGCCGTGGTGAGGTGGGGGGGGTAGAAGGAATTGAAAGTGAGGCTATTTACAAAACTGTTTCTCTAGCCATATCGATAAAAGCCCTTAGACTACCTGGAACATGGCGATTATTTGGAAAGTACAAATTCAAACCTAAAATATATGGGCACCAGCTCTCTAGTACAGCAACCAAATCGCCCTTATCGATATATGGACGAGCATATTTTTCCATAACATAAGCAATGCCCACACCAACCGATGCCGCTTCTACCATCAATTGATGATGGTCCAGAGTGAGCGCACCTGGCACATCCAAAACGAATTCTTGTCCTTGCTTACTGAATTCCCAGCGATAACGCTTGCCGCTGGGAAACCGTTGCCTGATGCACTGATGCTTGACAAGCTCATCAGGTGTTTTCGGTGCAGGGTGAGCTGCCAAGTAATTGCCAATGATCTTTAATCGATTAAAGATTTTCCCAACAATACGGGATACCTGCAATTCTGAAAGTGACAGTCTTTCAACGCGAGGCGCACTGATTGAAGATTACTCAAAAGAGATCAAGCTGACACCCGGAAATCGTAACGACGCCGGTTAAGACTGCTTCAGACCGATTACAGAAACGTCCGTGCGACACAGGAAAATTTCAATGGACTTCAGAATCGCGGCGACGGCTTGTCCCCAAGGATTTGCCCCAGTACGCTGACCTCACCTCAAGCTATTGGAGCATTCCCATGAAATTCACCCGATCTCTGATCCGCTGCGCAACCATCGGCACTATCGTGCTTGCCATGGCTGGATGCGCCACACACAGCCGCAAAGAAAACAACACGCTTCTGGGTGCTGGATTGGGCGCCGCTGCTGGCGCGGTACTGACCGAGGGCGACCCCTTGTTCACAGTGGGTGGCGCAGCGGCGGGAGGACTGCTGGGCAATATTCTGACAAATGATGATCGCAGCTACCGAAGCTCTAAACATCGTGGACGAAGCTATGCCGCACCAGGACACAATAAGAATAAGTGGTCGGGCAAGCACAATTCGCGAAACCGCTCCCGTCATGCGCGCCGACGCTGATGATCGTTATCAGTGGCATCAGTCCGATGACAGCGCATCGTCAAAGACGTATATAATATTGCGAATGCGAACGATTTCCATTACGCCTCCTTGAGGCTCTTATCATAAAGGACAATCCCGTGAAGTCAGATTTCATGCAGTGTTGGGGCCGAACCGCCCGGGTTACCATGACCGCTGTTTTTATGTCGGCAGCCACGCTCGCCTTCGCGCAACCCACGAACCTGACGGTCAAACACGTTCAGGGTGAAACAACGATCGCAGCGAACCCGGAAAAGACGGTGGTGTTTGATCTGGCTTCTCTGGACACTCTGGACGCCCTGGGGATCGAAGCCACGGCTGTGCCGGAAACATTGCTTCCGGACTTCCTTGAACGCTACAAGCAAAGCAGCTATCCCAAAGTCGGGACACTTTTTGAACCTGATTATGAAGCAGTCCACGCGCTTTCGCCCGACCTGATTATCGTCGGAGGGCGCTCCGCGCCGAAACAGCGAGATTTGTCGCGGATTGCGCCGACCATAGACTTGACCGTGGATCCCGCAACACTGATCGACAGTGTGGTGAGCAACACGCACACCTTGGCGTCAATCTACCAGAAAGAAGATCAGGCAGATAGGCTGCTGAAAGAACTGGATGAATCGATAAAGGCGCTTCAGCAAAAGGCTGGCAAAGCGGGTTCAGGCCTTGTTGTGCTGACCGTCGGCGGCAAGATGAGCGCTTATGGTCCCGGTTCACGATTCGGTGTAATCCATGACGGTTTTGGAGTCCCTCCTGCCGTCGAAGGGCTGGCTACCAGCAACCACGGGCAAGCGATTTCCTTCGAGTTCATTTACGAGAACAATCCTGACTGGCTGTTCGTCATCGACCGTGACGCCGCTATCGGACGTGAAGGCACGCCAGCCAGGAAACTGCTGGATAACGAGCTCATGCACAAAACAGCCGCATGGAAGAAAAACCATATTGTTTATCTGGATTCGATGAACTGGTATTTGCTGGGCGGTGCAGGCCTGACTTCATTGCAACAGAACGTCAACGAAATCTCAAAGGCACTGGACGGAAAGTCGTAAATGCCTGCTGCACGGCCCGTCATCGTTGCCCTGCTGCTGTTATTGCTCCTGGCTTTGTGCGGCACCAGCTTGCTGCTGGGTGTCGGTGACGTCTCGCTTTCGGACCTGCTGCACCCTGCCACGAACAGCGGCGCGTGGGAACTGCTATTGATCAGCCGTGTCCCCCGCACGCTTGCCCTGATGCTGGCAGGAACATCAATGGCGGTCGCCGGCCTGATCATGCAGATGCTGGTCCGTAACCGATTTGTCGAACCATCGACAGCGGGAACAGTGGAATCAGCGACGCTCGGCATTCTTGTCGTGACCCTGTTCTGGCCCAGCGCTCCAGTACTGGGAAAAATGCTGATCGCAACGATTTTCGCGATGCTGGGCACCGCCCTGTTCTTGGCCATCCTGCGTCGGATACCACTGCGCTCACCGTTTCTGGTCCCTGTCGTGGGACTGGTTCTGGGTGGCGTGGTTCAAGCGATCACTACGTTTTTCGCTTATCAGTACGACCTTCTGCAATCGCTGCATGCCTGGACCACAGGTGACTTTTCAGGTGTACTGCGCGGCCGTTACGAACTGCTGTGGGCAGGGTTCGCACTCGCCTGTGCCGCTTACGTCGCAGCCGACCGATTTACCGTGGTCGGCATGGGCGAGCAGTTCACCGCCAATCTGGGCCTGAACCATAAACGCCTTATTGCCATAGGCTTGGTCATCGTCTCGGCGATCAGCGCGGTTGTCGTCGTAACCGCAGGCAGCATTCCTTTTCTGGGTCTGCTGGTGCCCAACGTGGTGAGCATGTTTTTTGGCGACAACATGCGACGCTCCGTCCCCTGGGTGGCTTTCCTTGGCGCCATTTTTGTGTTGGCATGCGACATCATAGGCCGGCTAGTGTATTACCCCCACGAAATTCCTATAGGTACTGTGGTGGGCATCATCGGCAGCGGGCTCTTCCTGTATTTACTGTTGAACAAGCGTGTACGATTTGCCTAACGTGATCCCTTTTGCAACACGGGTGACTCCGGCATGGCGGCTGGGGCTGCTTACATGTCTGGCAGTGGCGTCGATCGTTGCGTTCATGACCTTGGGGGCCAAGGGTCAGTGGAGCTTTGTCATCCCGTTTCGGGGCGCCAAGCTGACCGCCATGCTGCTGGTTGCCTATGCTATCGCCGTTTCGTCTGTGCTATTCCAGACCGTTACGCATAACCGGATCCTGACGCCGGCGATCATGGGCTTTGATGCCTTGTACATTCTTATACAAGCCATCATCGTGTTTATCTTTGGGCTGAACGCAACGGCGCACTGGGACCCGGCATGGAAGTTCTTGTTCGAGGTCACCATCATGACGGCCTTTGCCGCTGCACTGTTCCAGTGGATTTTTTCAGGTGCGGCACGCAGTCTGCATCTGGTCATGCTGGTCGGCATCGTCTTTGGGCTACTGTTTCGCAGCCTCTCCAGCTTTATGATCCGGCTGATTGACCCCAATGAGTTCCTGGTGCTGCAAGACCGCATGTTTGCGAGCTTCAACACCATACGCACTGATTTGCTGCTGGTGTCCACCGTAACCGTGCTGGCTGTTTCAGTCATCGGATGGCGCCTTCGAAGCACATATGATGTTCTTGCCCTGGGCCGGGATGCAGCCATCAACTTGGGCATTGCCTATCGCAGGGTCCTGATGCTGACGCTGGTATTGGTATCGGTACTGGTGTCTGTATCAACGGCACTTGTCGGGCCCGTCACGTTCTTCGGATTGCTGGTCAGCAATCTCGCCTATATGTTCATGAAGTCCGACAAGCACCGCTATACCGTTCCGGCGGCTGTTCTGTTGGCAATCACCCTTCTTGTCGGGGGACAGACTGTGCTGGAACGGGTCCTGGCCCTTAACACGGCGGTAAGCGTCGTAATTGAATTCATAGGGGGTCTGATGTTCATCACGCTAGTCATACGAAAGGTCGAACGATGATTGAAGTCAACAACGTCAGCAAACGCTACGGTGAAACTGTCGTCGTCAACGAGGTATCACTAACGATTCCGTCCGGGGGAATCACATCGATCGTGGGTCCCAACGGCGCGGGCAAATCAACCCTGCTGGCAATGATCAGCCGTCTTCTGCCCATGTCACAAGGCAGCGTGACAGTCGCAGGCTTGGATGTAACACGCACCGACACCGCAGAACTTGCCAAGCGACTGTCCATATTGCGTCAGGACAACCACCTCCAACTACGACTGACCGTGCGCGATGTGGTTGCATTCGGGCGCTACCCGCATACTCGTGGGCGCATGACCCTGGAAGACAAGAAACACATCGACCAGGCCATCAGCTACCTGAATCTGCAGGACCTGTCAGAACGGTTCCTGGATGAGCTGTCGGGCGGACAGCGCCAGCGTGCCTTTGTTGCGATGGTGCTGTGCCAGGACACGGACTACGTACTGCTGGATGAACCACTGAACAGTCTGGATATGAAAAACTCGGTCGATATCATGAGGATTTTGCGTCGCGCTGCTGATGAGTTGGGCAAAACGGTGGTCGTCGTCCTGCATGACATCAACTTCGCATCCTGCTATTCGGATCTGATCATCGGCATGCGCAACGGCGAAGTCGCCTGCGCCGGTTCGCCCGAAACGCTGATTCAGCCGCACGTGTTGAAGGACTTGTATGATCTTGACGTGGCCGTGCATGACATCGAAGGCCAGCGCCTGTGTGTGCACTATCGATAAAACGGCTGCCATGGCACGCTACTTGCTGAACCACTGCCAAACCAACACTTGAAGGAATGGATATGCTTCTGCAAAGATTTCTGATTGCTGCCAGTCTCGTCTCACTCGGCTCGCTTGTTGCGTGTTCACCACCGACCGAAGTCACAATGCGCGACGGACGCACAATAACGACACCCGACAAGCCTGATATGGATGACGACGGCTTCGTTACCTACGAAAAAGGCGGCAGGGAAGTCCGGGTCAACCGTGATGAAGTCGAGAGCATCGAAGAAGTCAAATAAGACAGCAAGCAAGAGGGCACCGTCGCCCCTGCGACGGCCATCCATGAACACGCTGCGCAAGCCGCGCAGCGTGTTAGGCGCTTGTCTGCGCATCATGGTTTCCAGCAAACAGCACGGGTGATTTCCAACACGCGGTCTGCCTTGCAGCATTGGAAAGATCAGGGATTTAAGTGGTCGGGGCGAGAGGATTTGAACCTCCGACTCCTACGTCCCGAACGTAGTACTCTACCAGGCTGAGCTACGCCCCGACATATACAACGGCAGATGGGTCAGCGATCACGATCTATCGCGAACTTGCAGAATTTTAACAAAGACTCGCGCCAGGATGAGGCCGGAAACAGCAACAGAGCCGCCTCAGCCTGCTGTGCCTCGTGTCGTGCGGCCTCCATGGTGATGTCCAGTGCGCCGGTTTCCCTGATGGCCTGCGCCACAGCCGCAAAATCGGCCTCGCCGGTACGAATGGCGTCCTGTATGAGGCGACGCTGAGTACCACTGCCCTGCTCCATGATGTGAATCAGTGGCATGGTTGGCTTGCCCTCGCGCAGGTCATCACCCACGTTCTTGCCCAGCGCGTCGGCGTCACCGCTGTAATCCAGGACATCATCCACCAGTTGGAAGGCGGTACCGACATGGCGCCCGTAAGTGGCTGCCGCCTGCTCCAGCGCGGTATCGACACCCGCCACAATGGCACCCACCTGGGCTGCCGCCTCGAACAGCTTGGCCGTCTTGTACCGTACCACCTGCAGGTATCGTTCCATGGAGACGTCAGGATCGTGCACGTTCAACAACTGCAGGACCTCGCCTTCGGCGATGATGGTGGTGGCGCCCGACAAAACAGACATGACCGCCATGGAACCGGTTTCAACCATCATCTCGAACGAGCGCGAATAAAGATAATCGCCGACCAGAACACTGGCCGCATTGCCAAATACGGCGTTGGCTGTTTCGCGCCCCCGACGAAGATCGGACTCGTCGACTACATCGTCATGTAACAATGTTGCCGTGTGAATGAACTCAACCACCCCCGCCAGGGTGTGATGATGGCTTCCCTGATAATCAAGCGCTCTTGAAACCATGAGCAATATAGCCGGACGCATTCGTTTTCCGCCTGCGCCCACAATATAGTCCCCGATGGTCCGGATCAGCATGACGTCAGAATTCAGACGGGCACGAATGACTGCGTCGACGGCTTTCATGTCGTCGGCAATGGGGGCTAGTAGGTTGGTCAGGCTCAATGTAACGTCCGGCGGGCACCACACAAGACCACGATTATACGGTACGACCTGGTGACTTTTTTTACGTGTTCCCACTGATGAGGGATAATTCAGGGGTTACCTGTTTGACCTTATTGTCGGAGATGTTTGTGACGACCCCGGATCTGTCTACCCTGATTACTCGCGCCGAGCGCGTTCTTGCCCAACTGGAATCCTGGTTGCCCCCTGCACCGCCCAAGACCGATTGGTCCGCCCATGCCTTTCGCTGGCGCACCCGGGATGGCCGCGGCTGGCTTGAGGCGGTCACCAACATCGCCCGGCAGGAACTCGCCGACCTGCACCACATCGAGCGGCAGAAAGAGGTCATTGATCGCAATACACGACATTTTCTGGCAGGGCGCCCGGCCAACAACGTCCTGATGACCGGTTCACGCGGCACGGGAAAAAGCTCTCTGGTCAAGGCCATGCTCACGCAGTATGCACCGCAGGGATTGCGGCTTGTCGAGGTGGACAAATCTGACCTCCACGAGTTGGACCATATCGTAGACATGGTGGCGGCGCGCCCGGAACGCTTCATCATCTTTTGTGATGATCTCTCGTTCGAGGAAGGCGAGGCCGGCTACAAGGCCCTGAAATCCGTATTGGATGGCTCCATTTCTGCTACCAGTGACAACGTGCTCATCTATGCCACGTCCAATCGTCGCCACCTCATGCCCGAATACATGAATGAAAACACCCAGACCAGCAAGGGCAGCAATGGGGAAATTCATCCAGGCGAATCGGTAGAAGAGAAAATATCACTCTCCGAGCGCTTTGGCATCTGGCTGTCCTTCTATCCCTTTCGTCAGGATGACTATCTGGATATTGTGGCCCACTGGCTGACTGCCCATGGTTGCACCGCCGACGACATCCAACAGGCCAAGACCGAAGCCCTGCAATGGGCGCTGGAGCGGGGTTCGCGATCTGGTCGTGTCGCGCAACAGTTTGCACGCGACTGGGCGGCCAGGCATGCCTAAGCCGTTTCTTGATGTGGCGGTGGGGGTGTTGGAACGCGCAGACGGCAAGATTCTGCTCAACCAGCGCCCGGCAGACAAGCCTTGGCCAGGCTGGTGGGAGCTGCCCGGCGGCAAGCTGGAGACCGGCGAGACGGCACAACAGGCCCTGCATCGGGAACTGGAGGAAGAACTGGGTATCCGGGTGCAGCGGGCCACGCCATGGATCACGTATACACACGACTATCCCAAGACCACCGTCCGGCTGCGATTCCATCGCGTCAATGCCTGGGACGGCACCGCCACGGCACTCGAAGAGCAGACGCTGGCATGGGTAGCGCCGGACGATGCAGCCAAGCTGTCGCCACTGCTTCCTGCAGCCATCCCTCCACTTCGGTGGGCATGCCTGCCCGACAAATACCTGATTACGTCCATTGGCGCGCCCGACAAGCTACCTGCCTATCTGGAAAAACTGGAAACCATGCTGGACCAGGGCATTCGCCTGGTGCAGTTTCGTGAACCGCAATGGCTGGCTGCTGGTGGCTCTGAAGATGACCTGTATCAGGCGTTTCTGGCCGTGATGCAACGCTGCGACGACCACGGTGCTGCCTGCCTGCTCAACAGTGTCCATCCTGTTGCGTGGCGTGAGCAAGCCCATGGCGTTCATTATCGTGCTGCCGATGCAGCGACCGCTGTACATCAGCTGCCTCCTGTCGGCCCGGACCACGATTACGCTGCCAGCCCGGCCCGCGAAACGACGTCTGCCGGCAATGCAGGCTACCCACCAACCATGGCTCGACCCGGCGCCTTGCGCGGCGGACAATATGTTGCCGTGTCTGCCCACAATGCGGCCGAGCTGGCGCATGCGCGTGAGCTGCAGGCTGATTTTGTCGTGATTGGCCATGTGCTGGCCACCCCGTCACACCCGGGGCAGCAGGCACTGACGTGGCCAGGCTTTCAGTCTCTGGCCGAACAGGCCGGACTGCCCGCATTCGCGCTTGGCGGGCAAAGCCTGGACACGTTGTCTCCGGCCCGGCAGCACGGGGCGCACGGCATTGCCGCCATTCGGGGTCCACTGATCTGACACCAGGCCGGTGCGCGCAGACGTCCGCGCCAGCCCCGGATTCAGCCAGCGCTATTTCCCGCCGGGCCATCAGGACATGAAGCGGATGCCCATGGTATTTCACGCAGCGCGCAACTTGCGCGCCCGGCTGGCCTCCTGCCAGGCACTGGGTGTGATGCCCAGCTTGCGCCTGAACATGGCAGTAAAGGCGCTTTGAGTCTGATAACCAAGATCCAGGGCAACCTCCATGACCGGACGACCCTCTCCGAGGCGCTGGAGCGCTGTCATGAGCCGCACCTGCTGACGCCACTGCATGAACGAAATGCCAAACTCGCGCACAAACAGGCGATGCAGCGTGCGCGGATCGCATTCCAGCTCTTCGGCCCATTCCTGAAGTTTGCGCGGACTGTCGAGATTATTCTGAACGTAGTGACAGATACGGGCCACACGTGCATCGGCAGGGGATTCCCAGTGCTGAAAGCTGAAGGAATCGGGCCAGACTTCTGCCTCGGTGAGGAGATCCGCCAGCAGCGACAGCCGATTGTTGTGCTTGGCATCTGACAATGATCCGGATCCCAGCGTGGCCATGAGCTCGCGAACCAGCCCGCTGGCCCGGTAGAGCTGATTGGAATCAGAGGGCTCCTGGCCGTTGGCGCCCGGCAGCATGACCACATGAGCCTGAACCGAAGGGGCCTTGTGCAGGGCGTAACCCACCCCCGCCTTGAGCCTGAGCACACCGGTGGGCGGCACAATCCAGTCACCCGCGTCACTGTGAACCAGTAACATGCCATTTAACGGAGCAATGACAGCACTATGCGACATCATGGTTTTCTTCCCAATCTGGGCAGCAACAGGCTGGAATCAACCAGATACCCCGCCCGTTGCCATGGTGCCCTTCAATATGCGTTGGAAAACTGCTCTAGTACATCGGGGTTTTCGAGCGTGGAGACATCTTGGGTAATTTCCTTTCCTTCGGCAATCACGCGTAACAACCGGCGCATGATCTTGCCGGACCGTGTCTTGGGCAGGTTGTTGCCGAAGCGGATATCACGAGGCTTGGCAATGGGACCGACTTCGCGTGTGACCCAGTCCCGAATGTCATTGGCAAGACGGGAGGCCTCATCCCCCTGGGGCAGGACGCCCTTGAGCATGATGAAGGCCACGATGGCCTCGCCCGTGGTTTCATCGGGGCGGGCGACCACCGCCGCTTCCGCCACGCGTTCGTGGGCAACCAGCGCCGATTCGATTTCCGTACCACCCAGGCGGTGGCCGGACACACTAAGTACGTCGTCCGTACGGCCCATTATCCAGCAATAGCCGTCTTCGTCCATCTGGGCGTTGTCACCCGACACATAGACCCCACCCATCTCAGGAGGGAAATACGTCTTCTTGAAGCGCTCCGGGTCTCCCCACACTGTGCGTATCATGGAAGGCCAGGGTCGCTTGATGACCAGATTGCCGCCCTTGCCACGCCCGACGTCGTTACCGGCATCGTCCATGATGCCCACACTGATGCCGGGCAATGGCAGTGTGCATGATCCGGGCTTGAGCGGGGTGGCACCCGGAAGCGGCGTAACGATGTGCGCGCCGGTTTCAGTCTGCCACCAGGTATCAATGACCGGACAGCGTTCGTTGCCCACGTTCTTGTGATACCACACCCAAGCCTCGGGGTTGATGGGTTCACCCACCGAACCCAGAATGCGCAGACTGGACAAGTCGTATTGGCCGGGATGGACGTTTTCATCACTTTCCGATGCCTTGATCAGCGACCGGATCGCTGTTGGGGCCGTGTAGAAAATGCTCACCTTGTGGCGTTCTATCATTTGCCAGAAGCGCCCGGCATCCGGAAACGTAGGAACGCCTTCGAATACGACCTGCGTCGCGCCCGCAGCCATGGTGCCGTAGGTGACGTAGGAATGCCCGGTGACCCAGCCAACGTCAGCCGTGCACCAGAATATATCGGTGGGCTTGAGATCAAACACCCACTCGCTGGTGACTTTGGTCCAGAGCAGGAAACCGGCACTGGCATGCTGCACGCCCTTGGGCTTGCCCGTAGAACCTGAGGTATACAGGATGAACAGGGGGTGCTCGGCCTCGACAGGCACCGGCTCGCACTCGGTGGACTGACCGGACTCGAGTTCGTGCAGCCAGAGATCACGCCCCTCGGTCCAGGGAATGTCTTCGTTGGTGCGCTGGTAAACAATCACTTTGGTAACGATATCACCGCCTTCATCGGCCAGAGCCTGGTCCACCGGCTCTTTCAGTGGAATCTTGCGGCCACCACGCATCTGGTAGTCGGCCGTGATCACCAGCGATGCGCCCACATCGACAATGCGGCTATGCAGGTTGCGGGAAGAGAACCCGCCAAACACCACCGAGTGGATGACGCCCAGCCGGGCGCAAGCCAGCATGGTGGCAACGACTTCGATCGACATGGGCATGTAGATGACGGCACGGTCACCCTTCTTGTAGCCTAGCGACCGGATGCCATTGGCAATGCGGCATACTCGGTCATGCAATTCCTGGAAGGTGATGTTGGTGACGGTGCCATCGTCGGCCTCGAAGATGATGGCCACCTTGTCGCCATTGCCGTTTCTGAGATGCACATCCAGGCAATTTTCAGCGACGTTGAGCTCGCCATCTTCGAACCAGGTATAGAATGGCGCCTTGTCTTCGTTCAGCACTTTGGTGAAAGGCTTGCGCCACACCAGGTTGTCGTTTGCCAATCTGCGCCAGAACCCGTCCGGGTCCTGTTCGGCCTCGTCATAAAGCTTCTGGTAGGCCGGCATGCCGGAGATACGGGCATGCTCGACCAGGTCTGTGGGAGGCTGAAACATCCGCTTTTCGACAAGAATGGAGTCAATAGTCGTTGACATGTGCTGTCCTCTTTTGCGGGTTTGTCATGAAATACCCGGATCAGGCGGCTGCCGCACCCAAATAGCGGCTCATCATCTCGGGTTGAGACTGAAGCTCCTGACCCGTTCCCTCGAAGACCATGTGCCCCGTGTTAATCAGATAACAGCGTGATGCCATCGACAAGGCCGCGGCAACGTTTTGCTCGACGATGACAATGGTGCGCCCCTGTTCGGCCAGCTGCTGGCACACGGCCATCAGATCACGAACAATCAGCGGAGCGAGGCCTTCGAATGGTTCATCAAGAAGAATCAGCCGGGCATCGCGAATCATGGCGCGGGCAATGGCGACCATTTGCTGTTCGCCACCTGACAGCGCCCGGCCCTTGTTGTTGCGGCGCTCATCCAGCCTGGGAAACGTGCGATAGATTTCAGCGTAATCCAGTGGCTTCTCGGCTGTCATGGCCGCCAGCTTGAGGTTTTCGTGGACGGTAATTCCGCCAAACACACGACGTTCTTCTGGAACCAGCTGCATACCCAGACGGGCAATGTCATGGGTAGGCAAGCTTTCAATCTGCCTGCCTGCAAACTGTATGGTGCCCGATTGTGGCTTCAAGGCACCGGATAACGTCTTCAGCAGTGTGGACTTTCCGGCACCGTTGCGCCCCAGCAAGGCGACCACCTCATGCTCCTTGATGTGCATGGACACATCAAAGAGGATATGAGAGTCGCCATAAAAGGTGTTGAGCCCCTGGGCTTCAAGCAGATTCATTCTTCCATTCCTCCGAGATAGGCATCCTGGACCTCTTTGCTGGCACGGATCTCGTCAGGGGTGCCCTCGGCCAGGAAGTTGCCGTCGTACAGGACGGTAATTTTGTCAGCAAGCTCAAACATGGCGTCCATGTCGTGCTCGACGATCAAGACCGTGCGGCCTTCACGCAGCTTCTTGAGCAACGCCACCGTGTGGACCCGCTCTTCGGGACTCATGCCGGCCAGCGGTTCGTCAAGCAGCAGTACGTTGGCACCCGTCGCCAGGGCCAGCCCGATTTCCACGCGGCGCTTTTCGCCATAGGAGAGCTCGTGGATGGGTGTATCGGCCCGGTGGGTCAGCTCGACCAGTGCCATGGCGGACTCGACCTGATCGTTATAGCTGCGGTCTCCCTGCAGGCTGGCCAGCGCATCAAAGCGGAACTGGCCACGCTTTTGCGCCAGCACCGACATCAGGATGTTTTGCCTGACGGTAAGCTCGTCGAACAACTCGTTGACCTGATAGCTCTTGCTCATGCCTTTCTGGCAGACTGCGGTTACGCCAATGCCGGTGATGTTGTCGCCGCGCAAAAAGACCTGGCCATGCGTGGGCTCGATCTCGCCTGCCAGCATTTTGAAAAACGTCGACTTGCCGGCACCGTTAGGGCCAATAAGACCGCGCAGCTCGCCCTCGGCAATGCTGACGGATACGCCCTTGACGGCCTTCAGCCCACCATAATGCTTGGCAATGTTGTCGGCACGCAGAACCGGGGTGCCGGCGGAAACGGCAGCCGCTTCGCGCATGACAAGCGGTACGGTATCGACAGGCGATGGCTCCGCGCCGGCCGCAGCACCTTGCTGTGGCTGGGCACGCTTGCCCATGGCACGGGACACCCGCTGCGTCATGCGACGGGCGCGCCAAGCGAAGTATTCACCCACGATACCCCGGCGGAAAGCCACCACCAGCGACACAAAGACAATGCCCAGAATCAGCCGCCAGTAGGACCCAATGGCATCAACAAACTGCAGGACCTCGTAGAGATACAGCCAGATGGTGGCACCCACCAGTGGCCCCAGCAAAGTGCCGGCTCCACCCATGACAGTCTGGATGACAATCTCGGCCGACGTGTGCAGGTTGAACGCATCAGGCGGCATGTAACCCTGGAACAGGCCCAGCAGGCCGCCAGCCACCCCACCATAGGCTGCCGCAATGACAAAGACGGCCAGCTTGTAGGACCAGATGCGATGCCCCACGGCCATGGCGCGCGCCGGATTGCCCTTGATGGCAGTCAGTACCACACCGAAGGGCGACAGGGAGATGCGCCGGGCAATGATGAATCCAATGAAAAACATGCCCCCGAGGAACCAGTACATTGGCCAGCCGTCATCAATGACCATGCTCCAGAAACCCAGGTCGATTTCGGGCATGGGAATGCCGGGAATGCCGTTTTCACCGCCAGTCCAGTCACGCAAGGGACCGAACTCCAGAAAGTAGATCATTTCGCCAAATGCCAGTGTGCTCATGGCGAAGTAAATGCCACTTCGTTGCAGCGTCAGGTAGCCGATGATGAGACCCAGTATGGAAGCCACCACCATGCCCAGGAACAAGGCGACCAGCATGTTGCTGACAACGTCGGTAGTAAGCAGATAAGCCGTGATGAAGCTGCCCGTACCGTAAAATGCTGCCTGCCCGAAAGACAACAGGCCGGTATAGCCGAACAGCAGGTCAAATCCGAGCCCGAACAGGCCCCATATCAGAATGCGGCCCAGCAATCCGGGCCCCATTCCCAGCAGGGGCCCAAGAACTGGCATGGCGCAAAGGATGACGCCCACCACGAATTCAAGACTGTACCGCTGCCTGACCCCCTGACGGCTGGTGGCAATACTGCCTGCCACGCCCGTCGGGGTCGCCTGGCCTACCGAAGCGTCCAGCGACGCGGCATCCGCCGGAATATTAGCTTGAGCCCTGCTCATGACCGTCCCTCCACGCCCATCAATCCTTGCGGCTTGAGTATTAGTATGAGTGCCATGGCGGCAAACAGCATGACATCGGAATAGACCGGATCAATCAGTGACGTCAGGCTGAGGATCTGCCCGGCAATCAGGCCCCCGAGAATGGCCCCCGGAAAGGACCCCACACCTCCCAGCACCACCACCACAAACGACTGGATCAGAACCCTGAAACCCATGTCGGGAACAATGGAGATGATGGGCGCATAAATGACCCCCGCGAAACCGGCTGCGGCGGCCCCCAGGCCAAAGACAATGAGAAAGGCCCGCTGAATGTTGAAACCCAGCAAGCGCGCCATGAGCTGATCTTCAATGCCCGCCCGGATGATGAGGCCCAGCCGGGTGCGATAAAGCAACACCCAGAACACCGCCAGGGCCGCAGCAGCAATCAGCAGGATTTCAATCCGGTAAAGTGGGTAAATGGTGAAACCCATGTTGACCACCCCCTCGCCCCAGGCGGGTACGGGCACGCGCTGGCCCACCCCACCGTAAATGCCGCGGATGATCTCGACCAGCACGATACTGATCCCGAAGGTCACCAGAATCTGGTCTTCGTGAGGTCGCTGGTAGAAACGCTTGATCAGCGTGCGTTCAAGGATGATGCCGACCAGCATGGATGCCGCGGCACCTCCCGCAATGGCCAGCACGAATGAACTGGTGACGCTGTAAATGGAAAAGCCGACGTAGGCGCCCACCACCAGCAGCGCCCCGTGTGCAAAGTTGATCACCCCCAACGTGCCATAAATAATGGTCAGTCCGGCAGCGATCAGGGAGAGCAGCACCCCTACTGCCAGGCCGTTGAAGACTTGTGACATGAACAGACCCAGACTGGGCATACTGACTCCTCCCTTGGTACTGAATTATTATTGGTTTGCGTCAGGCGGCGGGATTCATCTTGCAGCCGGCATAATCATGCGGTGGAAGTGTTTCCACACCATCGGCAATGGCGACGACATCGACAAGATCCTCGTCGTTTTCCATGTCTTCGGCGGCCTTGCCCCGAACAACCGGGAAGTCGGCGGCGCCATCATGGTCTTCGGCACGGAAGTAGACATCGCCACCCATGGAGTACGGGCGCTTGTGATTGATGCTGTCTTCCAGAGCCTCGACCACGGCAGCCGGGTAGAAGGTACCGGCACGCTCGATGGCATCAGCCCACAACAGCGTGGTCATGAACGCATTGTGCTCGGGATCACGCGGCTTGGCACCGTGCTTCTCTTCGTAGGCCTCGACAAAGGCACGGCCAACGTCATTCTTGATGCCTTCCGTCCACCAGAACACCATGGTGCCGTAGACGCCCTGCATGACTTCCGGACCCACTTCTTCAAGCATGTAGGCGGGCAGATAGGGCACGCACATCTTCATGTTTTCAAGTACGCCAAACTGGTGAGCCTGCTTGGCGGAGTTGACCGCATCGGCGCCGTAGTCCAGGTTGATCATGATGTCGGCACCACTGTTGGCAATGTTCAGCATGTAGGAGCTGTAGTCGGTTGCGCCCAGCGGGTGGATTTGTGCGTTGTCGATGGTGGTCCAGCCCTGCTCTTCGGTGAAGGCACGCATGTGATCATGGATGGAGTGACCGTAGTTGTAGTCGGGCACCAGGTAGATGACTTTCAGGTCCTTGCCGTAGTCTTCGGCCATGACTGGCGCAATGGCCTTGGCTGCCGTGTAGGCATGGTGACACAAGCGGAAGCCATAGCGGCGGCAGTCTTTTCCGGTGGTATCACTGGAGCCGCTGATGACGGAGAAATACAGGGTCTTGGCGCGCTCGCACGTGTTTTGCAAGGCAATGGCCACGGAACTGCTGACGCTGCCGGCAATCATCATGGCGTTGTCTTCTTTCAGAAACCGCTGGGCAGCTTGAACGGCACTGTTCGGCTTGGTTTCTGCGTCACCAATGGCCAGCTTGAGTTCCTTGCCCAGAATGCCCTGCTTGGTGTGCGGGCTGACCAGCTTGACGCGTTCATCACCGTTGTTGATCATCTCGGCGGCCAGTTCAAAGCCGCGCTTCTGGCCCGCGCCCTCGGCCGAATAGGGGCCGGTCAGGTCAAGTGTGAGACCAGCGACAACCGTGTCGCCCTCGACGCCGACAGGGAAGTTGCCCAGCGCAGGATATTCCTTGTCTTGTGCAAATACGGACTGGGTATAGGACGCGGGAAGCAGCAGGCCGCCTGCCACCCCTGCACTGGCTTTCAGAAAACTGCGGCGCGGCGCAGGACCAGAGATATTGCTGCGATGAATGATTTTGCTCACGAGTTGTCTCCTTTATTGCAACTGCTTGGCTTGAATAATTTTGCAGGGACCCCCCTTTTCTTTTTACGGGCAGTTTCGAAACGGGTTGCGAAATGCCCAGCGTTATGCCAGGGGATCGAAATTCAGGCTAGCAAAAGGATTTTTGAGCAACTTATCTGATTCAGACACCAATTAGTTGGATTCGGACACATCAAAGGGTAAACCAGCACGAGTGCAGCTTAGACCTTAGTCTAACAAGTCGTTGTTGTTAAGGATTTTCTTGTGTTTCCAGTCCCGTCCAGTCCCCACCGGTTGCCGCGATCAATTCGGCTGTCAATAGCAGTCTGTCAGCCTCCAGCGATAGCAGGCTGCGCCGGGCGCTCAATGCATTGGTTTCGACCTGGACCACGCTCAGATAATCGATGATTCCGGCCTCGTACTGATTTCTGGTGAGCCGCAGGGATTCTTCGGCAGCGGCCGTCGCGCGGTGCTGCGTCTGGATCTCGCTTTCCAGGCTGTCGAGCTCAACCAGCACGTCCTCCACTTCGCGCAGTGCATCCAGGACCGTCTGCTTGTATGTGGCTGCCTGCGCCTCGTGGCTGGCACGTGCCTCCTGGGTACGCGCCCGTCGGGCACCGCCATCAAACAGCGTCAGCGCCAGGGCCGGACCCAGCGACCAGAACTGGGCGGGGGCAGTCAGCCACCGGGCCCACTCGCCACTTCGAAAGCCGCCCTGTGCACTCAGCGTAAGGTCCGGGAACCATGCGGCCTGCGCGACACCAATTTGCGCATTGGCCTGTCGCACTCGATGTTCGGCAGCCACCACATCGGGCCGTCGCTGCAACAGTTCCGAGGGCAGGCCCATGGGCACCACGGGGGCAGTGGAGGTCAATTCGTCCAGCTCGCTCAAGGAGAACTTCACGGGTGGCAGGCCCTGCAGCACCGCCAGGGCATTGGCCAGTTGCTCGCGCTGCCAGCTCAGGGCCTGCAACTGGCCACGGGCGTTCTCAAGCTGGGCAGTGGCCGCCGCCACATCGCTGCGAGGGGAAATACCCGCCTCAAACTGATTGTTGACCGTGGAAAGATTGCGTTCATAGGCATTGACTGTCGAGGCCAGCAGCGACTTTTCGGCATCAATCAGTCGCAGGCGAAAATAGGTTTGGGCCAGGGTGGATTGCAGGCTCAGGCGCGTTGCGGCCATATCGGCCGCGCTGGCGTCGACTCCGGCTGCCTCGCCTTCCATGGTGCGGCGCACCCGGCCCCAAAGGTCTGGCGCCCAGCGGACATCACCGGACAGGGAATACTGGTTTTGCGGCAGGGAAGGCCGCCCCGAGCCAGAACGGTTCAGGGAAGCGGAGGTATCCAGCGTTGGAAACAGCCCCGACCGCGCGCCCTGCAGCGCTGCCCTGGCCTGGCGGTATCGCGCTTCGGCTGCGACCAGATCAAAGTTGTCCGCCAGCATGTTGTCCATCATCGTATTCAGTTCTTCATCCTGGAAACGCGTCCACCAGTCCGTGTCGGGGTCGGGCGCTTGCGCCCGAAACTGAATCCAGCCATCGTTATCACGGGCCTCGGCACCCACCCGATAGTGCTCGCCCATGTTGACATCAGGGCGCTGATAATCGGGCCCGACGGCACAAGCCGTCAGTAACCCCGTGCATAAAATCAACAGAATATTGCGTGGCAGCGTGATCATGACGCCCCCTGATCCGAACGAGAAGTGAAGGGCCAGCGGTAACGCCGGAAACGTTGTTGCAGCCCCTCCAGGAAAAGATAGACCACTGGCGTGGTATAGAGCGTCAGTATCTGACTGACGAACAGCCCGCCCACAATAGTCAGGCCCAGCGGACGCCGCATTTCCACGCCCGCTCCCGCAGCAAAGATAAGCGGCATGGCACCAAACATGGCGGACAGGGTCGTCATCATGATGGGACGGAAACGGACCAGACAGGCTTCCAGAATCGCCTCCCTGGGCGACAGGCCATCGCGGCGCTGCACGAGCAGGGCAAAATCAACCATCATGATGGCGTTTTTCTTGACGATACCGATCAGCAGAAAGATTCCGATCAATGCGATCAGGGTGAAGTCCTCGCCAACCATCATCAGCGCCAGTAACGCACCAATACCGGCCGATGGCAATGTTGACAGGATGGTAACAGGATGCACATAGCTTTCGTAGAGCATGCCCAGCACGATATACATGGTGAGGAGGGCGGAAAAAATCAGGATAACCTGCTGTTCGATGCTTTTCTGCAGCTCCAGTGCCGTGCCTTCGAAGCCCGCCTGGATGCGGCTGGTAGGCAAACCCGTGCGCGCAACGGCACGATCAATGGCTTCGGTTGCCTCCTCCAGCGAGACGCCGTCAGCCAGGCCAAAGGATACGGTCTCCGAAGCAAACAGGCCGGTATGAGAAATACTGAGCGGCGCGTTGTCGTTGCTGATATGGGTAAAGGCTGACAACGGTATACGCTCGCCGGAATCAGTAATCACCTGAACACGACGCAGCGACTCGATATCCTGGGCGTAGGCGTCCTCCACGCCCAGGACCACGTGGTACTGGTTGAGATCACCGTAAATCACGGACACCTGTCGCTGGCTGAATGCATTATTGAGGGTGCCCGTAATCAGCGACATGCTCACGCCAAGCCGCGCTGCCACATCCCGATCGATTGCCAGCTGAATGCGCTGCCCCCTGTCTTCCACATCGGTTTCGACGTCGGTCAGCTCAGGCAGCGCCGCCATGGCCTCGCGCACGCGCGGCACCCATTCGGACAGGTCCTCAAGCTCGCTGGCGCGCAGGCTGTATTCGTAAGAGCCGCCTCCCGCTGCCCCCCGCCCGCCTACAAAGATGTCCTGCTGGGGTACCAGTGTCAGCCGGGCCCCCGGCTCCTGCGTGAATTTGCCGCGCAGCCGGTTGACGACGTCCTCGGCACTGGCATCGCGCTCGGCAATGGGCTTGAGCTGGATCATGAGGAAGCTGGAGTTGCTGCCCCCGCGCCCGCCGATGTAGCCCGTGATGCTTTCAATGGCGGGGTCTTGCTGAAGGACCTCACGGAACTTGTTGAGCTTGGGCAGCATGGCCTGAAACGACATGCCCTGATCCACCCGGAAGAAACCCATCAACTGGCCGGTATCCTGTTGCGGGAAAAACCCCTTGGGAATCTTGGCATACAGATAGCCATTCAGGCCGATGGTGGCAAACAGGATGAACAGGGTCAGGCGTCCATGCGCCAGCGCCCACCCCAGTGAGCGACGATAGCCGCGCCACAGCACACGCCCAAGATATTCCAGCCCGGCACTGAGCCATCCCTGGCGGCGAGGGCTGGTCCCGTGCCCGCGCAGCAGCGATGCACACATCATGGGCGTAAGCGTCAGCGACAGCACCAGCGAGAGCAGCACGGAGACCGACAGCGTCACGGCAAACTCGCGGAAGAAGCTGCCGACCAGCCCTCCCATCAGCAGCATGGGAAGAAACACGGCCACCAGTGACAGGCTCATGGCCACCACGGTAAAGCTGACTTCCCGCAAGCCCCGGATGGCTGCCCGTCGCGGACCCACGCCCTTCTCGATATACCGGATGATGTTTTCCAGCACCACAATGGCATCGTCCACCACGAACCCCGTGGCCACGATCAGCGCCATCAACGATATGGTGTTGAGCGTATAGCCAAACCACAGCATCAGACTGAAGGTGCTGATCAGTGAGGCAGGTACCGCCAGCGCGGGTATCAGCGCAGCACGCCAGTTACGCAGAAACAGCAGCACCACCAGCACCACCAGCACCGTGGCCATGATGAGTGTGAATTCAGCTTCCGCCAGCGATGCCCGGATACTTGGCGTGCGGTCTTGCGCAATGGACAGATCAACGTGTGCAGGCAGGAAGGATTGCAGACTGGGTATCTGCTCGCGAATGGCATCCACCGTTTCAATGATGTTGGCATCGGCCTCGCGCCGGACTGCCAGCAGCACGGCATTGTCCCGGTTGAAGAACCCGGCGTTGTTGCGGTCCTCCACGCTGTCGGTGACGGAGGCGACATCCTCCAGCCTGACGGCTGCGCCATCGCGCCAGGCCACGATCAGCGGGCGGTACTGCTCGGCACGGGACAAGGGCTCTCCAGAGCTCAACTGCCAATGGTAGCGATCATTCTCCACAAATCCGTTGGGGTGCATGGTATTGGCATCAGACAGGGCAGCGCGTACTTCATCCAGCGCAATCCCGGCGGCATTCAGTGCCTGGGGATTCAGGCTGACCCGCACCGCAGGCAAGGAACTGCCCCCTACGGTGACTTCTCCCACGCCGGTTACCCGAGCCAGCTTCTGGGCCACGACCGTCGAGGCCATGTCATAAAGCTCGCCCTGCGTGGCGGTTGCCGATGTCATGGCCAGCACCATGACAGGCGCCGAGGACGGGTCGGCCTTGTGGTAGGAAGGTGGATTGCGCAGACTGGATGGCAGCATGGGACGTGCCGCATTGATGGCGGCCTGCACATCGCGGGCCGCGCTGTTGATGTCACGCTCCATGTTGAACATCAGCGTCACGCGGGTGGAGCCTTCCGAACTGCGGGAACGCATTTCGTTGATGCCCGAAATGGAACCCAGTGCCTGTTCCAGTGGGGTGGCCACACTGGAGGCCATGGTCTGCGGACTGGCGCCCGACAGGCGTGCCGAGACCGATATCATGGGAAAATCCACTTGTGGCAAGGGCGCCACCGGCAAAAACAGATAACTGATCGCGCCCCCCACGACCAGCGCCAGGCTGAGGAGTACCGTGGTGACCGGTCGCATGACGAAGAGCGCCAGAAACCTCATGCCTGACCCTCGTCGGATGGCTTCGTAGCGCCTGCGGCACGTCGGGCATGGGCAAGGCGGTCAAACATCAAATAAATGACCGGCGTGGTAAACAGTGTCAGCACCTGACTGAGCAGAAGCCCGCCCACCATGGCCAAGCCCAGGGGTTGGCGCATTTCGGCACCGGACCCCGTCGCCAGCATGAGTGGAATGGCGCTGAACAGGGCCGCCAGCGTGGTCATCAATATGGGACGAAACCGCAACAGGGCGGCTTCATGGATGGCCTGCTGCGGACTCAGCCTGCGACGCCGCTCGGCATCCAGGGCAAAGTCAATCATCATGATGGCATTTTTCTTGACAATGCCGATCAACAGGATGATGCCGATGACGCCGATCATGTCCAGGCCCATTCCGGCCAGCATCAGTGCCAGCAAGGCCCCGATGGCGGCCGAGGGAAGCGTGGAAAGGATGGTGATGGGGTGAATGTAACTTTCGTACAAGACCCCCAGAACAATATACATGGTGGCCACTGCGGCCAGCATCAGCCACAGCGTGCTCGACAAGGAGGCCTGAAAGGCGCGGGCGGCTCCCTGAAAGCGCAGCTCCACCGAAGCCGGCATGCCAATATCCAGACGCGTTTCCTGAATGGTATCCACGGCGTCTGACAGCGCAACGCCTTGCGCCAGGTTGAAGGACACCGTCACGGCTGGAAACTGTCCCTGTCGTTGCAGGGAAAGCATGGACGGCGCCTCGGCCAGCGCGGCCAGGCTGGTAATGGGGACCGGCGCGCCCTGCTCTGGCGCCACATAAATACTGTCCAGCGCATGGGCGCTGTCCTGATAGCTTTGCCCGACCTCAAGCACCACGCGATACTGGGCCGACTGGGTGAAGATGGTGGAGATCAGCCGCTGGCCAAAGGCATCGTAGAGGGCGTCATCAATCGATTGCTGGGTCACACCCAGACGCGCGGCCTTGTCACGGTCAACGACCAGGGTGGTTTGCAGGCCCGCATTCTGCATGTCGTGAGTAACGTCAGCCAGCGCCGGCGCTTGCTGCAGGGCCCGCACAAAATCCGGTGTCCAGTCTTGAAGTTCGGCCAGATCCGGGCTGGACAGCGTCATCTGGTATTGCGTACGGCTGATCTGATCATCGACCGTCAGCTCCTGCACGGGCTGCATGAACAACTGTATGTCACCCACACCACGCAC
>Ga0079226_10000288_pt1 | contig 33856 bp, 34 predicted proteins | sample Poulit2014_FD_76345 | JGI IMG/M metagenome (GOLD analysis project Ga0079226, IMG submission 76345) | Agricultural soil microbial communities from Georgia to study Nitrogen management - Poultry litter 2014 | ecosystem: Environmental > Terrestrial > Soil > Agricultural land | place: USA: Georgia...
GTATTTTACATTTCTATTAATTCTTTCTCGCGCTTTCTCAAATCCACTCGTTTAATCTTTCCTGAAGATGTTTTTGGTAACGCATCTGTAAACTCTATTTTACGAGGATATTTATAGGGCGCAGTGAGTTGTTTGGTATGAGCTTGAAGTTCTTTGACAAGGTTTAGATTCGATCGATCATTTTCATTTTTTAGAACAATATAGGCTTTGACGACATTTCCTCTTACTTCATCTGGACTTGCTATAACCGCACATTCTTTGACTGCCTGATGTTTCATTAATGCGTCTTCTACTTCAAAAGGGCCAATCGTATAACCAGAACTTACGATAATATCATCGTTTCGACCTTCAAACCAGAAATATCCTTCTTTATCTATTTTTGCCTGGTCTCCTGTCACATAAAAGTTACCACGGTACGTCTGTTTCGTCCGTTCTTCATCTTTAAAATATCCCTTAAATAACGCTGGAGTATCCCGAGGAACAGCAATATCCCCTACTTCACCTACTTCAACCGGGTGACAATCATCATCAATTAACTGAACATTATTTCCAGGGGTAGGCACACCCATTGATCCTGGTTTCACCTTCATTCCTTTTAAAAATCCAAGGAGCAATGTGTTTTCCGTTTGGCCATAACCATCTCTAACAGTGATACCAAAGTATTTTTTAAACTGGTCAATGACTTCACGATTTAATGGTTCCCCTGCTGAAACGGCGCTATGAATGGAACGTAAATTATAATCCTCTAAGTGATCAAGCTTAGCCATGAGACGATATTCGGTAGGTGTACAACAAAATACATTCACTTCATACTTTTCAATTAAATTTAAATATTTTTCTGGATCATATTTCCCGCTAAAAATAAATCCAGTTGCCCCAGTCCCTAAAACGGACAGAAAAGGACTCCACACCCATTTCTGCCATCCCGGCGCTGCTGTTGCCCAGACGATATCATGTTCGTTTATCGCGAGCCAATGCTTTGGAGCCGTTCGCATATGTGCATACCCCCAGGCATGTGTATGCATAACTGCTTTTGGATTACCAGTTGTTCCTGATGTATATGGTAAAAAAGCTAAATCGTCTTTTGTTGTAGATACCATGTCTAATTCTATAGAAGCTGTATTTTTTAAATGAATCAGGTCATACCAATCGGCTACCTTTTCTCCAATTGAAAACTTGATGAGTTGATCGTATTGTGGAATATCATTAAATTGCGATATTGAAGACGAGACGCTTACTATCCCTTTAACTTCTCCATGAGAGATTCGATACTCTAAATCCTTCGTTCGCAACATTTCAGAGCATGGGATAATAACCACTCCGATTTTTAATGCTGCGATATAAATCTCATAAGTTTCAATCATACGGGGCATCATGACAAGAAGTTTGTCTCCTTTTTTAAGATTATTCGTTAAAAATATATTTCCAATTCTATTTGCATTGTTAATTAAATTTTCATAAGTCATTTCTTGTTTATTACCTAGATCATCTTCAAGGATAAGCGCTTTTCTATGTGTTTCTTTTGCATATTTTTCAAACTCCATGACAATATTATAATTTTCGGGGGCTATTAAACTTGTATCCAAATCTGTCATTTATAATCCTCCTTATAGATTTTATTACCAGGTGCTAACTCCTAATCATTATAACAGATAATAAATGTATTAAAAAGTTGTACGACGTGGGGACGTGGAGTTGAGCGGGCAGGTCTGGCTTTAGGTCTTGCGGGAAAGCCCTAGGTCGCGCAGTCACCGCTGGCGGTCGAGTGGCAACCCTTCGAAATACGCTTCGACTCATGAGAAATATATTTATAATTTTTATATTCTATTTTCTAAACTATCTTTCTGTGGTGATTTTATATTAAGTGAATGAATAGATATAAATATGAATCTTTATAAAGGTGGGAAGGTAGAATTGCCAAAAAAGTTTATTTTAAGTATCTTGTTGTTGGGGTTATGCTTGGTATTGGCCGCTTGTGGGAATCCGAAAATGGGAGATATCTTTATGTTGAAAAGGAATACGTTGGGTGGTGTGACTGTTAATTCTATGGAGGGTGTATTAAGTGAGATGAAGTCGTTTGAGGATTTGGGGAATCCAGATTCTATGGAGGAATACGTGGATTATGATGCGATTCCTAGTTTTAGTGTTGGGACGGTAGTAAGAGTGATAGAAACGAGTGATGAGAATCGCATGGTTCGGATTCAAAATGTATATCCAAAAACGGAAGATGTTATGAAAATCTGGATTGATGTAGGGGAATTAAATTATGCTTTGCGATAGGTAGATTCAATAGTTCCTGTAATAATATTTATCTCCAAATATTCCAGCGCTTCCAGAGTGTAATAATTGAGATATTTGTAATTACTTAATTGCTTTAATCTATATATCAGCGTATTGGTTTGTAGTGCGACGATATACAAATAATTATCATATGCTAGATAAAAATTACCAATCATCTTGTAATTATTTAAATAAATTAATATAGCGTTTTAACTCCATTTTTATGAGAGTCGGCTCCCCCTGATTTATCGCTCCCGCTGATTTATACTATTAATGGTTGTGTACTTTTTTGAGGAAATGTGTCAATCATGCGAATTCATGTATAGGACAAGAATGATATGAATAATAATAGATGTGTTTTTAAATAGCAAAATTATGAGAGCGCCAGATAAAATGCGATTTGGGGGGATTATCATGACAACTGAGAATGAACTGATTAATAAAACCTATTATCGAGAAATCTTAGATGAAAATAAGCACGGGCATGCTGTGAAAATATTGGGCGAGATGTATGTAGAAATGTTACAAGAACCAAGACCTGAGTTAGCTTCTATTCGATTTGCGCAAGGGGAAGTTTATTTCTTAAATAACGATTATGAAGCCGCAATTTTTAAGTGGCAACAACCGGTGGAAAAGGAATTTGTTCCCTGGGCCCAGAAGAATATAGCGGAAGCTCATCTAGAATGGGATTATTGGATGAGGCAGAGAAGTTTATAAGCAAGTTGATACTTCTTCATTGGCCTGGAAATCGGAAGTTTTATTACAATTAGTTTTTATTAGAACAACAGGTGGAACTGGAAAATGGTGTACATGAAGATATCAATTGGAATGAAGAGTTGCTAACAAGTCTTCATGATACTCATGAACAGTTAGATGATATGAAAAATGAGATGGCGGATGACATCACGACTTCTTTTTGCGATATAAAAGACGCTCTAACTGGGCAATTGATGAGCGAGTTACCTCATCTATTACAAAACTGTTCTGAGTTCATTGAAGAAGATAGTAATTTTTCAACACTGCATGTCGATCTTAATGAAGAAATGAACAAGCGTGTGGCACTTTACATGAAAGACTTCGTGAATAATGAACTTAAACAAACGATTAAGGACTGGATTGTGAATTGTAAAAGCGAATTCGAAAATAGTCAGATGACATGTAATCACACTTTGAATCAACTATTTAATGAAAAAAAGATATTCCTGCAGGGTGATTTTAAAGTATTAGATGATTGGCGTCGTTATTTGGAGCGCATGGCACGAAGTTTGCTTCGTTTTGAAAAAGTAAACTTTGTGTTGCGTAACACCCCTTCACAGCTTTTGTTAAAAGGGGCTGGTAAACTGGTTGAGTCCATTTCTAAAAGTAAAGATAAACTGCATAGTAAATATAAAAATTATATTGAGAATGCTGACTTTACTCAAATAGTTGAAGATCTTATCGCTCCTTTCATACAGCAATTAGATTTGTTTGAGGGGTCAACAGACTGGGATGTTGATTGGTTTTTCTCAAATCCACTAGATGTATTAAATAATGAAATGGAAGAGGCCGAGTTGGCAATCGAAAGGCATAATAATTCATTGCATCAGATGCAAGAAAAACCTGAAATTTATAGCGATCCACTTACATTATTCGATTTGAAATTACGTCAGTATGAGTTGATGAATAGGATTGATTAGTTTTATATAAAAAAACGAGGTAGAGCCTTATCACAATATGGGCTTTATCTCGTTTTTTGGATGGTGCATAGGCTGACCAATAGCGCATGATAATTCGAATCAGCTCAATTAAATATGATACATTGAGAGAGGTTTGAAAGTAATGCCGTTCCTATTGTTAAATATTCTATAATTTTAGATGAGGTGTTTTGTATGAAAATTAAATTGGAACCGGAACAAAAATCATTTTTATCGGCGATAGCATTACGGAGGACGGTCGTTTCACAGACCCGAAAAGTTTAGGGGATGGCTATGTCCGCTTAATCAGTGATTATTTGTATATACGTTATCCGTTCAAGCGTTTGGAAATCGGGAATAAAGGTGTAAGTGGTGATCGTATAATTGATTTGGCGAATCGATGGCAAAAGGATGTGATTGAAGAAGCACCAGATTGGGTTTCAATATCTATCGGTATAAACGATGTATGGAGACAACTGGATCATCCAACCATGAGTCAAGTCTATCCTGATGAATTTGAACAAGTCTACAGAAAACTATTGAACGAGGTCAAAGAAAAAACAAAGGCTCATATGATTATCATGGAACCTACTATTATTGAAGAAGACATCTTTTCTAAAGGAAATAAGCTACTTCAAGAATACATAAATATAACGAAACGGCTCAGTCGCGAATTTCAAGCAGTACACATTCCCATGCATAAAGAGTTTATTGATTACGTTGAATGCAACCCAGAAGTTGATTTAACAAATGATGGCGTGCATATGAACTCACTCGGACGTATGTTGATGGCTGTTACGTGGTTAGATGTATGTGTTTAGTTTATCATTACAGGAAACGTTAAAGTGTTGACTGATTTGTTTTGCAGTGTAAAACACAATTTAACTTTGGATTGATGAAAAATATCATTTTCTGTGACTACATGGGAAAATCTGTAGTCCTCGTTTTCACTATATAAGGCTCAGATTCATTTAGGAATCTGAGCCTTTAAATCTATCCTTCATTCATTAATGAACATTATTCAATCTGCTTATTGGCGGGTGATGTTACAATAGGCATTTTCTATGATGACTTCGGTTGTGGCGCTTGGTTATCAATAGTAGTAATAACGATAAGAGTTGTGAGAACAACATTGACACTTCCTACATGGACAATCATCTGCGTATTGGTACATAATAATAGCATTTTTGGTGACATCTGGAATAACAGTTTCTATATTCTCTTCTTTTTTTGCATCTACTGCAATAACACATAATGATTCACCACCTTAAAGAAGTTACTACATTATACGTTGGCATCAATAGTTTGAGTGGTCGAGACAACCCGCATTAACGTAATTTGTTTTATAAATAATAAAATAATCCGGGGATAAACACCTTCTAGTCCCTTATTTAGCTCCAATTAATGGCAAGCAGCTTTCCGAGACTAATTGTAAGGACTTTATTTTCATTTGCAATTAAAATTTTACACGGGGGATATTCCAGTATATTTTCCTAAATAAAAAAAGAAAAGGTATTATATCATAAAAGTATACTCTACTAGGGTGAAAAAGCCTACCGGTGAAAAAAATTGGCTGAATCAGCCAGTAAAAGTTATTATCGTGAAGTGGAATATGCCTTTAGGAAATGGACAGCTGGTGATATAAGACATTCAACAGTTACTGAGATAGAAGGTGAGTAGGAAAAGCAAAAGAGCTACTATTCTTCTTTTCCACAACATCAAAAATGGATGAGATGCTTAAGTATGATTTTTCTTTTCCTACTTGTATATATTTTAAAATTACTGTATAATTTAATCTAGTATCAATTAAATACATTATTTTGGTTCATTCACACGCTGTGGGTGATTAAAAAGGAATCAGGTGAAAATCCTGAACGGTCCGGCCACTGTAAATGGAGTTCTCACTTTATTAGACCACTGGGAAACCGGGAAGGCAAAGTGAGTTATAAACCATGAGTCAGGAGACTTGCCAAAGTAATATGCTTTAACCTTCCGGGAAAAGGGAATGCTTAACCAGTAATTAATACTGGGTATAGTGTAGTTGCTTACTCTCATCCTAAAGAAGGAGAGAGTTTTTTAATTGAATAATAATCTCCCTTTGGTCGAGGCTGGAGCGAGAAAGAAAAAGTTACAAAGAAGTAACTAAAATAAACTTTTCAATTAATACAAAGTTGTATGTATAGCCACCCGGAATAAGCTAATTACAAAGACGTAATTAGTGATACTATATGATTGATATACAATGACGTATTCACTCATATGTATTATCTAAAAACATAACTATTGGTCAATGCTGACAGTGATAGTTAAATAATTTTAAAGATTTATTTTAAATTGACTGCAAATTTTCTAAGTAGTATAATAGTAGTTACACAAAGACGTGTATCTACTGAAGCAAAGGAGCTTTACAGAAGAAAAAACTCTTCTGTAAGGCTCCTTTTTGCTTTTTTATATTTTTCTAAAGTAGGGTTTGCATGAACTTATGACAATGTAGGCTATATAATAAAAGTGTTTTGCTAGAATATTTATCTCTTCATTGCCTTGCCTTATATTGTCTCTATTTCTATGGTAGTACAAACTGCTGTAATTTAAGAAAGGAAGGCGAATATGAATAAAATTGAAATTAGTACCGTGATTTATTCGGGAGAAAATGCTCTCGATCGATTAAGTCATTTTGAAAATCACAATGTTTTTATTGTCGCGGATCCATTTATTATAAAATCAAAGATGATAGAACTAATAGAAAAACAACTTAAAAAAGGAAATAATAAATGGACATCATTTAGTGATATTCTACCAGATCCACCAATTGAGAATGTTGTTGCAGGTGTTGAGGAAATAGCTCAGTTTGAGCCGGATTTAATTATTGCAATTGGTGGGGGATCTGCAATTGATGCTGCAAAAGCAATGAAGGAATTTGCGAGTAGAATTTATAAGTACGAAGATTTACCGTTAATAGCTATTCCTACGACAAGTGGAACAGGGTCAGAAGTAACTTCATTTTCTGTCATTACCGATAGTGAAAAGGGGGTTAAATATCCCCTCGTTTCTAACTCATTATTGCCTGAGGAAGCTATTTTAGATACTAATTTAGTCAAAACGGTACCAAAGCAAATAACAGCCGATACGGGGCTAGATACACTGACACATGCAATTGAAGCTTATGTAGCAAAAAACGCCAATGATTTTTCAGATGCTTTCGCTGAGAAAGCCATCCATCTTGTTTTTGAAAACTTAGTCGATGCTTATAATGATGGTGAAAATGCTTTGGCCAGAGAAAAGATGCATCATGCTTCAACGATGGCGGGGATTGCTTTTAACATTGCCGGTCTTGGTATAAACCATAGTATAGCCCATTCATGTGGTGCAAAATTCAAAATTTCTCATGGTAGATTAAATGCAATTTTAATGCCAAGTGTTATTGCGTTTAATGCAGGAATCCAGGGTAATACAAATATTGATCTAAAACCAGCAGCAGCTAAGTATGCTCAATTATCTAGACTACTAGGTCTACCCGCTACAAATAATGCAAGTGGAACCCGGAGTCTTATTAAAGAAATAAAAAGGCTTAAATCGAACTTAAATATAGAAGAAAGTTTCAAGGAATTTCATGTTGAGTACACTGCTAGTATCTTAGAAGAAATCGCTCAGTTGTCATTACAGGATAGTTGTACAACCACGAATCCAACACATACAGAAACAGAAAATATTATCACTATTTTAAGAGAGTTAATGTAAATCGCTCCTTCTAAGACAGGTTTCATCTACTAACTATAGTAATTTTGAGGATAGTATATCAATTCACTTGCATTGGAAACGGTTTATTTATATAATACATGTATATAAACACAATGGCGTGTTAATTAATTTCAATTATAGATTCTTATAGATAAAGCAAAGGGGCTTTTAAAAAGATATTTCTTTTTGAAGAGCCCCTTTGTGTTTTTTTAGAGGTTGTTCACGAACTGCCCAAGTTCTTAATTATTATTAATAAAAGGAGACTGACTAAAACTCAAAATTACTAAGGAGAATCAATATGGAAAAAAATATTGTGATAGTCGATGATGAGCCTGTTACAAAGATGGATTTGTGTGAATTATTAGAAGAAGCCGGCTACAATGTTGTGGGACAAGCTTCAAATGGATTTGAAGCAATAGTACAATGTGAAAAGCATCATCCAGACTTAGTAATCATGGATATTAAAATGCCTGTACTTGATGGTTTAAAAGCAAGCAAAAAAATTATGCATGATCAGACTGTCGGAGGTATTTTATTATTAACGGCTTTTTGTGATAAAGATTTTATCGAGCAGGCAAAAAAAGTAGGGGCATTAGGCTATTTAGTAAAACCCCTAGATGAAAAATCATTTATACCAACCGTGGAAATGTGTATTTCAAGAGCACGCGATATACGGTCACTGGATAAGCAGGTGAAAAAGGTATCTAAAGAATTAGAAGATAGAAAATATATTGATCGTGCAAAAGGCTTTCTTATGAAAGAAAGAGATTTAGATGAACAGGAAGCATATTCTTTATTACGTAAAATGAGCATGGATGGGCGCACAACATTAGGTGAGATAGCAAGAACGATACTGATAGTCTATGAATAATAAAAAAAGAATACAGGAGTTGTGCAGAAAGTATACAGATTATACAGAACGACAAATCAGTATTATTATCGAGAAAGCTCATGCTCTAGACGAGTTAGCCGAAATCTTTGATTGTGATATATTTATCGATGTACCTTTAATAGATAGTACGGCATCAATTGTTGTTTATCATGTTATACCTGTATTAAAAGAATCTCTGTATAAGAAAACGCCTGTTGGTCAACTTGCTTTAAAGATGAATGAGCCTGGTGTATGGAAAGTTTCACGAAAAGGTGGAAAGTTAAGAGGGTATAAAGCTTTCACTCAAGAAGATGCCTTTATTCGACAAGATGTTTATGCAATCAATGATGGAAAACAGATTCTTGGCACATACATTTTTGAAAAATCTTTAAAAGAAACTGAGCAAAGCGATAACGAAGTAAAAAACGACTATATGACAATGACAGCAAAATTAAATAATTATATAGACGATGCTATTTACTTTTTTAACGCTTCTGGCAAACTCATCTTTCAGAATGATGTGGCTGACAGTGTTTCCAATGACCTATCAAGTGAGAACCTTTATTATAATGATTTATTTGGAGAACAAATTCCTTATAGTGAGTTAGTATTAAATGATTCTAAAAAGTTTATTAAAGAGATTCAAATAGATAATAAATACTTTATGCTAAAAAGAATCCTCTTAAAGGATGACAAATTAGAATTCGCTATTATTTTGAGAGATATTACATTATTAAAAGATAAAGAAGCTGAAATATTTTCAAAAACAGAAGCAATTCGTGAGATTCATCATCGGATTAAAAATAACTTGCAGACAATGGCTTCTCTGTTAAGAATGGAAAGACGCAGAACCGATGACAGCCAAGTAAGAGAAGTATTAACAGATAATATGAATCGTATTATGTCTATTGCTGCAACACATGACATACTCGCTAGACAACTAGGTGATGAAGTTGATTTAAGTAGTGTTTTAAAATTTATTGTAAATAATATTCATCGAAGCTATTCTATCATGGATCATATAAAAATAATGATTGAAGCGAATGAGTCAGTTATTGTTCCTAGTGATATGGCGACATCTGTCTCTCTAATAATTAATGAACTTGTTCAAAATAGCTATGATCATGCTTTTCCAAATCAAGCTAAGGGAGAAATTCTCGTTTCAATCCAAGAAGAGGAAGAAGAAGTTGTTTTATCTGTTATAGATAATGGAATTGGTTTTCATATAGATAAAGTAGAAAAGAATAGCTTGGGACTCATCATTGTCCAAAATTACGTAAAAGATAAATTAGAAGGAAACATACAATTTAATAAAAAGAAAAACGGAATGGAAATTACATTTCGATTTAATGCGAATGTGGCTGATACAATGGAGTATTAGCTAATACGAAAGCAATGAAGCTTAAGGTATAAAGCAGACTAATGTTTTAGTGGTCTTTTTTGTACTTTAAGCTTTTTGTGCTTTCTATGTACAAATAAAAGAAATTATAGGGGGGTGATAATTTGGCTGAGAAAGTATTAAGTGTAGGAATTGATTTAGGAACATCAACGACCCAACTTATTTTTTCAAACATTTACATTGAAAACACGGCTTCAGCTTTTAATGTGCCAAGAATTGATATTGTTGATAAAGAAGTTATTTACAGAAGTGAAATTATAAATACACCTTTAATTGATTCAACTGTCATTGATCAAGGCTTAATTCAACAGTTTGTGGAAACAGAATATGCAAAAGCAAACATAAAAAAGGAAAGTATCCAAACAGGTGCAATTATTATCACAGGAGAGACGGCGAGAAAGGAAAATGCTGAAGAAGCTCTTCAAGCGTTAAGTGGATTTGCTGGTGATTTTGTTGTAGCTACTGCAGGTCCAGACCTAGAAAGTATTATCGCAGCTAAGGGTGCTGGAATACATACCTATTCCAAGGAGAATAACTTGAAAATAGTTAATCTCGACGTTGGGGGCGGTACAAGCAATATTGCTGTTATTCGTCGAGGTGATGTTGTCGATACCGGCTGTCTCGATATAGGTGGAAGACTAATTAAAATAAATAAAGATTCAAAAAAGATTGAATACATTTCAGAAAAAATGCAATACCTCATAAAAGCTAATGGTTGGCATGTTGAAATTGGTCAAATTGCAACAAAAGAATTACTTAATCCTGTCGTTAATAGAATGGTGGAAATATTAGAAGAAAGCATAGGTCTTAGACCACAGTCGACAGAATTTGGAGAAATGATAACAAATAAAAATGTGAAAGATATCGATGATATTACCCATATATCTTTTACTGGAGGTGTTGCAGAGGCTATTTATAAAACAAGTAATGACGATTTATTTAAATACGGGGACATAGGCTTAATGCTTGGAAAAGCAATTCAAAATTCGCCACTTATTCATAATTTAACATTAGTTGAACCAACTGAGTTGATTCGAGCAACTGTTGTTGGTGCTGGGTCACATACAACAGAAATTAGTGGAAGTACGATTACGTATTCAGAAAATGAATTTCCAGTAAAAAATATTCCGGTACTTAAATTACAAGATGACGAACTGGAAAATCATGATCACTTTGTAGCCACTATAAAAGAAAAAATCAAACGATTTGAAGTAGAGAAGAACAATCAAAGTGTTGCAATTTCTTTCCCTGGTGAAAAACAAACAACCTTTAAGTCAATTGTTACGATTGCAGAAGGAATTGCAGAAGGTATGAAAGAGTATATGGAACTTGGTTTACCTTTAATTGTTATTACTGAAAAAGACATAGCAAAAGTATTAGGACAAACGTTATTTGCAAAAACAAGTCGTAATCAAGCAATGATATGTATTGACAGTGTATTTGTAGATAATGGTGATTACATTGATATTGGTAGTCCTGTAGCAGAGGGAAGTGTCCTACCTGTGGTTATAAAAACATTGGTTTTTAATTAGACAAGAATTAAAGTTATTTCCTAATTCTGGAAGGAGGATAATTATGATTTTAAATACTACTTTATTTGGTAGAACGTATCATTTTAAATCTGTTAATGAAGTTATGGCAAAAGCCAACGAAGAAAAATCAGGTGACATTCTAGCAGGTATTGCGGCAGAATCTGCCGAAGAACGTGTTGCAGCAAAAGTTGTTCTTGCAAATTTGACACTAGAAGATTTAAGAAATAATCCAGCCATCCCTTATGAAGAAGATGAAGTAACTCGAATTATCCAAGATGATTTGAATGAAAAAATCTATCAATCTATGAAAGATTGGACCGTTCAAGATTTGAGAGAAAAAATCCTTTCTTATGAGACGACAGAAAATGATATTAGAAAAATGTCTAGAGGGTTAACAGCTGAGATGGTCGCTGCTGTTACAAAACTAATGTCAAATCTGGATTTGATTAAAGGTGCTCAAAAAATAATTGTGGAAGCACATTGTAACACCACGATTGGTAAAAAGGGAACATTATCAGCTCGTCTACAACCAAACCATCCAACAGATAATGAAGAAGGTGTTGTAGCGGCTACATTAGAAGGTCTTTCATATGGTTCAGGGGATGCTGTATTAGGAATGAATCCTGTAGATGATACCGTCGAAAGTGTCATACGCACGTTTAATAAATTAGATGAAATCAAAAATAAATTTAATATTCCTACACAAACAAGTGTACTTGCTCACGTAACAACTCAAATGGAGGCAATTAAGCAAGGTGCGCCAGCAGATCTTATATTCCAATCTATTGCAGGATCTGAAAAAGGAAATACTGCCTTTGGTATTGATGCAGACATGATTGCTGAAGCGAAAAAACTTGTTTTGCGGGAAGGAACATCTGCTGGTCCAAACGTGATGTATTTCGAAACAGGTCAAGGAGCTGAATTATCTTCAGATGCACACCATGGTGTTGACCAATTAACATTAGAAGCTCGCTGTTATGGGTTTGCCAAACGTTATGAACCTTTCCTTGTGAATACAGTTGTCGGATTCATAGGACCTGAATACTTGTATGACGCGAAACAGGTTATTCGAGCAGGTTTAGAAGATCACTTCATGGGTAAACTTTCAGGAATTTCCATGGGTGTAGATGTTTGCTATACAAACCATATGAAGGCTGATCAGGATGATATGGAAAACTTGGCAACTCTTCTAGCACAAGCTGGAGTGAATTTCTTAATTTCTGCACCACATGCTGATGACGTTATGCTGAACTATCAGAGTCTTGGGTACCATGATATTCAATCATTGCGTGAGTTACTAAATTTAAAGCCTATCAAAGAATACGAAGAATGGCTGAAGAAGATGGGAATCTTAGATGACTTAGGACGACTAACTGAAAAAGCTGGTGACGCATCACAATTTTTAGTATAAGGAGGAGGAAGAATCGTGGAAGAAAAAGAGCTAAAATCATTAATTGAAAATATTGTTCAAGAAATGGTTGGAAATGGCACTACGACAGAACAAAATAATGAAACTGTTAAGAGTCAGTCTGAAAGTATTACAAATGGACTGAGTGAAGGCATGATTCCTGATATTTCTAAAGTTCAAATCAGAAAAAATTTGTTAGTACCAAACCCACGTGATGAAGAAGGTTATTTTGATATGAAAGATAACACACCAGCTCGAATTGGAGTATGGCATTCAGGATCACGCTACATGTCTTCTACTGCACTACGTTTTAAAGCAGACCATGCAGCAGCTCAAGATGCTGTGTTCTCCTATGTGGATGAAGACTTTATAAAGAAAAATAATCTATTTCCAACAGGAACGATTGTCAAAGATAAAGATGAATATGTTACACGCCCAGATCATGGTCGCCAGTTTTCTGAAGAAGAAAAGAAGAAAATTAAAGAGCATTGTGGACATCCGACTGTTCAAATTATGGTGGGAGATGGCTTGAGCTCAGCAGCCATTGAAGCAAACCTTGAGGATACTTTACCGGCGATTAAACAAGGTTTAAAAATGTATGATATCGAAGCAGAAAACGATATTTTTGTAAAACATTGCCGAGTGCCTGCAATGGGAGTTGTTGGAGAGGTAACAGGCGCGGACGTTGTTTGTCTCTTAATAGGAGAAAGACCCGGACTTGTGACAGCTGAGTCAATGAGTGCTTATGTAGCTTATAAACCAACAGTGGGTATGCCTGAAGCAAGGCGTACAGTTATATCTAATATTCATCAAGGTGGTACTCCTCCAGCTGAAGCAGGAGCGCATATCGCTGAATTAATTAAACGCATGTTAGATCACAAAGCCTCTGGGTTAGATTTAAACAAAGTTAAAGTGTAATTCAATGATATATCTGATTTAAATCGAAAGAAATGGAGGAATTATAATGAAGCACAGCCCGATTTATGGTCAAGTTCTTGCTGTGAAATTGATTTCAAATGTCAATGAAGACTTAGCAAAAGAATTTAACCTTAACTCCGATCAAAGGAGTATAGGAATCATAACAGGTGATGTGGACGATGTAGTATATGCTGCGCTTGATGATGCAACAAAAAAAGCTGCCGTTGATGTGGTATATGCTGAGTCTATGTATGCTGGCGCGGACAATGCTAACACAAAACTTGCTGGTGAAGTTATTGGAGTACTGGCTGGGAATAATCCTGAAGAAGTAAAAAGTGGTCTAGATGCTACTATTAGTTATATTGAGAACGATGCCTATTTCATGAGTGCAAATGACGATGATTCTATTGCTTATTTTGCGCATCTTATCTCACGGTCAGGCACTCATCTATCGAAAGAAGCAAATGTTACTGAAGGAGATTCACTTGCTTATTTAATTGCTCCTCCTTTAGAAGCAATGTATGCACTAGACTTGGCACTCAAAGCAGCAGATGTTAGAGTGGCGACGTTTTACGGACCACCATCTGAAACAAACTTTGGTGGGGCAATACTTACAGGAAGTCAATCAGCCTGCCAAGCAGCTTGTGATGCGTTTGCAGATGCTGTCAACTATGTTGCAGATAATCCTAAAGGATATTAGGTGATATTATGGAAGCTCTTGGATTAATTGAGACAAAAGGTTTAGTAGGAGCCATTGTAGCAGCTGATACAGCAGTGAAATCAGCAAATGTAACCCTTCTAAATGCAGAAAAAGTCAGGGGTGGTTATGTTACTGTCCAACTAGATGGAGATGTAGGAGCTGTGAAGGCTGCAGTTGAAGCAGCGACAGAAGCAATAAAACCATTTGGTACATTGATATCAAGCCATGTCATACCAAGAAAGCATACGGAAACATCACAGTTAATCACCATAAAGACAGAAACAGAAGTTAAACAGCCTTTAGAAAATGAGTCAAAAAAACTCGAAGAAACAAAACAGATAGAACAACCAAAACAACTTGAAGAGTCAGATCAAGTTACAAAAATAAAAGAAAAAGAAGAACCAAAAGCCTCAATAAAAGAACTTGAAACGGAAGGCAAACAAGTACCAAAAGAAAAACAAACTAAAGAAAAATCGACTTCCGAAAAACGAAAAAAATTGGAAGAAATGACCGTAAAGGAACTTCGTAAACTAGTTCGCGAGAAAAATGCAATGAAAGATGATGTCAATAAAATCGGGTATGCCAAAAAAGCAGAATTAGTTAATAGTTTATTAAATGAAGATTTAGAGTGACTAAGTAAGTATCGATTATAAGAATCATTAACTAAGAATGAAAAATACAAGATATTAAAATTCTTTGAGGAGGAAATTATAATGACAATTTCAAACGCTTTAGGAATGGTAGAAACAAAAGGACTTGTAGGATCAATTGAGGCAGCGGACGCAATGGTTAAAGCAGCGAACGTAACGTTAGTAGGTAAAGAACAAATTGGTGCTGGATTAGTTACTGTATTAGTACGCGGTGATGTAGGTGCTGTAAAAGCAGCAACAGATGCTGGTGCTGCAGCAGCCGATCGTGTTGGGGAACTAGTTTCTGTCCATGTTATCCCACGCCCACATGCTGAAGTTGGAGCGATACTACCGGAAGAGAAGTAAGAGGACACTATTATTAGGCAGGTTGTGTTCACGTAAAAGGAAGTGAAGATATGGCTGTGTTGACGGAAAATTCATTACGAAGCCAGTTTTTCAAAAAAGAACTTAATAAATCTATTCTTAAGCTTCCTAAAGGAACAATTTTAACACCTTCAGCAAAAAGCTATCTTAATGAAAAAAAGATTAGTGTTGAGTTTGTTGAACAAGACAACGAAACTACCAAACATCACTTAAATGAGAAACAGCATGAAGAGAATGAATCCTTTTTAAATAATTGTTTGAAGAATAGTGGCTCAACTGAAGTAAAGGCTGAATACATGACCTTCCTTGATTCTAAAAATATCGTTTATAAAGATCATGAACGAATTATTTTACGGGGGAAACTTGATTCCCTTCAATCTAAAATTATGGAAGGTCAACTCACACTAGCGGATAACCTGAAACTGGTGGAAGACTTATCAAATATACTTGATTTTGTTCGGAGTATTTTTCAGTCAGAGGTTACCGATGAGCCACTAGAAGATTTCCAGTTACTCGGAATGAATGAAAAAGAGATTCAAAAGATGGCACATCATCCCAAACAGTATTTTGGTATCGACCATTTTATACCTAATTATAAGATGGGTAAAGAAATTATTGTTTTAAATGGTCTACGTACTTTCATTCGTGATACAGAAATTTCTGTATATCAATCATTTAAGAAAGATGATGGCGGTATGGAGCGAGAAGATATGATGCTAGCTTTAAACCGCCTGTCGTCTCTCTGTTTGGTGATGATGTTGAGGTGTAAAACAGGATATTATTCATTGGAAGAAGAGGGGTGATGAATTGAATCAAGATATAACTGAAACAATTAGGCAAGTAGTTAAAAAAGCGATGGTTGAAGAATCCTTCGTTGAACTCGAAGCTTCGGGAAGACATGTGCATCTTAGTCGTGAAGCAATCGATTATTTATTTGGTGTAGGATACCAATTGACGATAGCGAAAGAACTTTCGCAGCCTGGTCAATTTGCCTGCAAAGAAAGAATTACTATTAAAGGTCCTAAGGGAAAATTTGAAAATGTCGTTATTTTAGGTCCCGAACGTAAAGCATCACAAGTAGAAGTTTCGTTAACAGACGCTGTTGTATTAGGGGAAAAAGTTCCTGTCCGAGAAAGTGGTCATATAGAAGGGACACCGGGGATCACTCTCATTCATAAGGACCGTGAATTAAAATTAGATGAGGGTCTTATTGCAGCGAAGCGACATATTCATGTTTCGCCGGAAGACGCAGAAAAACTTCAAGTGAAAAATCATGAAATGGTGCAAGTTAAAGTATTTGGAGAAAGATCACTAATCTTTGATGAAGTCGTGATTCGGATCAGTCCAAACTATCGAACATTCATGCATATTGATTTTGATGAGGCAAATGCATGTGGCTTTAAAAAAGGAATGGTAGTAAAAGTTATTAAAAAAGATTGTAATCAACCATCTGTTGATTACAATCAAATAAAACAAGTTAGTCAACCTAATCAACAAGTTGAAAATGAACCTGAGCAGAATAAAACGGCAGCAGAATTAAATAAGAAAATTATTACTGAAAGTGATTTACAAAAAATATTTTTACAAAAAACATATCATGTACTCATCCCAGAAAATAGCATTATAACTCCCCTGGCCGAGGACTATATAAGAAAACACAAACTCGAAATACAACGACACAAGGAGATTAAACTATGATCATCGGTAATGTAGTTGGCTCTTTATGGGCCACACGAAAAGATGAACGCTTGAATGGATTGAAATTATTAGTTGTCAAACCTAAGTACGCTGAAAACTTTAGTTCTGTATTTGTTGCTGCAGATTTAGCGAATGCTGGTGTAGGTGATACAGTCCTTGTTACAAAAGGGAGTAGTGCTAGGACAGCTTTTGGAAAAGAAAGGATTCCGATTGATTCAGTTATTGTAGGAGTTGTGGACTCTGTAGATATAGTTGATGATTAATGTCTATTTGGAAATAGACTAGGAGGAGAAGCGATGGGAATAAATGAGATTGTAATTTACATTATGGTTATTTTTATGGTAATTGGTGCCATCGATAAGATGCTCAATAATAAGTTTGGACTAGCTGAACATTTCGAAGAAGGTATTATGGCGATGGGGTCTTTGGCGTTAGCCATGATTGGTATTATCGTTATTGCGCCAATACTTGCCGATATACTCGGCCCAATTGTCGGCCCAATCTATTCCTTTCTTGGTGCAGATCCTGCTATGTTTGCGGGGAGTTTACTTGCAATCGATATGGGTGGTCTACAACTAGCCGAACAAATGGCTGTTGATCAAGAAGTTGCGATGTTTTCAGGCGTTATACTGGCTTCAATGATGGGTGCAACAGTTGTATTTTCAATTCCAGTATCTCTTGGAATTATAAAAAAAGAAGACCATAGTTACCTTGCAACAGGTATGTTAGCCGGATTTATTGCGATTCCTGTCGGTGGTATTGTCGGCGGTTTAGTTGCAGGTTATTCATTTGGAATGATCATTACCAATCTAATTCCAATTTTCATACTAGCCGCGCTTATAATTTTAGGATTATGGAAAATACCTGGAAAAGTTATTAAAGGATTTACTATTTTTGGTCATGGCGTCGTTGTTGTAGCAACGGCAGGGCTCGCAATTGGCATCATTGATGTTTTAACAGGGATAACGATCATTCCAGGGATTGCTCCTTTAGAAGAAGGAATTGGTATTGTTGGAGATATTGCGATTGTTTTAGCAGGAGCCTTTGTTATGGTAGAAGTGATTACTCGTGTTTTCAAAGGCCCTTTATTGAAAGTGGGGAAAATGCTTGGCATGAACGATGTATCCGCAGCTGGTCTTATCGCCACATTGGCAAACAATATCGCCATGTTCAATCTGATGAAAGATATGGATAACCGTGGAAAAATTATTAATGTCGCCTTCTCTGTACCTGCAGCTTTCGTACTTGGTGATCATCTTGGTTTCGCGGCTGGTGTAGCACGAGATATGATTTTCCCAATGATGGCTGGAAAATTAATAGGTGGAGTCGCTGCTATTTTCATCGCTATAGTGATTGCAAATATCATATTAGGTAAAGAAGATAAAGAAGAAATAGCAAAAGCGGATTAGGACGCATTACCAAATGACAAAGAAAAGTACGAATCATTATTTGTCATGAAAAGCGAGGTGTAAAGCATGGCAAAAGATATACAACGCTATATCCAAGAATCAGTTCCGGGTAAACAAATAACGTTGAGTCATTTAATCGCAAATCCTGACGAAGATATGTTTGAAAAGTTGGGAATTCAGCAAGCAGGAGCACTAGGTATTTTAACATTAACTCCGAGTGAAACAGTGATTATTGCCGGTGACCGTGCAACAAAAGCTGCAAATGTGGAAATAGGATTTTTAGATCGCTTTACAGGAAGTTTGGTTCTTGTAGGGAGTGTTTCAGAGGTAGAAACTGCGCTTAACGAAGTGAATACATTTCTTGAAGAGCTTCTTGCATTTACCCCAGCGAAGTTTACAAAATCATAATAGGATGGGGGAATGTCAATGAAAACAAATAACCGACTCATGATGCTTGGTGGCATTGATGCAGGCAAATCAACATTAACTGATGTGCTGTTAGGAAAAGAGAGAGAGAACAAAAAGGTTAAAACACAAGCTTTGGTTTATGACGATTGGATTATTGATACGCCAGGTGAATATATAGAAAATCCATTATTTTATAGAACGATTATGGCGACGTCCATGGAGATTACTCATGTTGCCTTTGTGCAAGATTCAACAGTGGATAAGACTATCTTTGCACCTGGGTTTAGTTCAGGTATTAATAAGCTACCGATTGGTATCATTACAAAGCTGGACCATAAGGAAGCGGATATTGAGCGTTCTATTGAACTACTGAAAAAAACATTAATCAGAGGACCAATCGTCCTTACATCTTCCTTTACAGGTCAGGGTATTGACTTGATTTATGACTTAGTAAAATTAAATTCTATGAAACAAATAAAGGAGTACGTCGAAAAGAGTGATTCTGATAACATTCTATTTCATGAACTTCATAAACGGTAAAACTATCTTAAAATAAGGTATTACTGATAGAGAGGTTGGATGTGTAACCATGGATAGGGAACTCGTGGAACAAATAACAAGACTAGTGATTGAAGCTCTTGACGATATGGATCAAACTACCTCTGCCCCAACCAATGGGACAGTAAAAATATGGTCACATAAAAGTCCACTGCCTGAATCTATTGAATTGACACCTGTCAATGCCGAACAACAACCAAGAAATATGAATGAAATGGTTAACATCACGCCTTACTTAAAAAAATAACGCAGTGATGGACTTCTATTCATTTTGGAATAAGAGAGGAGATATGCAATTGAATTTAGATAAAGATTTAGCTTCGGTACAGGAAATGAGAGATGCAGTCCAAAAAGCTAAAAAAGCTCAAGAAAAATTTATGACCTTTTCTCAAGAAAAAATAGATTCTATTGTTGAAGCGGTTGCTCATGCTGCCTATAACAAATCCAAAGAACTAGCACAAATGGCTGTGGAAGAAACAGGGATGGGAGTTGCGGAGCATAAAGTACTTAAAAATGAAGTTGGTTCGATGGGAGTTTTTGAATCGATAAAAGATGAAAAAACAATCGGCGTATTGGAAAGCGACACAAAAAATAAAATACAGAAAGTCGCCTATCCGTTCGGTGTCATCGCTGCTATCATTCCGACAACAAATCCTACATCAACAGCAATGAATAAATCACTTATTTCTTTGAAATCTGGAAACGGTATAGTAGTTAGCCCACACCCCCGTGCTAAAAAGTGTACGGTGGAAACGTTGAAAATCTGTAGTAAAGCTGCAACAGAAGCAGGTGCTCCTGAAGGTCTAATTGGTTGGATATCTGAACCATCAATGGAAGCAACAACTCAATTAATGCATCATAAAGATATTGATCTAATACTTTCAACAGGTGGTAGTGGTTTAGTTAAGGCTGCATACAGTTCTGGAAAGCCTGCATATGGTGTTGGTCCAGGAAACGTTCCAACATATATTGAAGAAACAGCGAACATCCCAGAAGCTGTTAAAATGATTGTTGATAGTAAAACGTTCGATAATGGAACCATTTGTGCAACAGAACAAGCGATTGTTGTAGATCAGTCAGTAAAAGAAGCTACTATTAGAGAATTTGAGAAAAATGGTACTTACTTTTTGAATGCGCAAGAAAAGAAAAAAATTGGAAATATCATTTCAAATGGAAATGGTCAAGTAAATCCTGATATTGTTGGGAAAACAGCAGTTAAGATTGCTGAAATGGGTGGAATTAGTGTTCCTTCAGATACAAGATTATTAATTGCTGAAGAAGACCAATTTGGAAAAAATGTTCCATTCTCAATTGAAATCCTAGGTCCTGTATTTGGTATGTTTACTGCAGAAAATAAGGAACATGCCAAAGAAATCAGCATAAATTTATTAAACTTAGGCGGAAGAGGCCATACCTACTCCATTCATTCGAATGACGATAAAGTGATTCAGGAATTTGGACAATCCATGCCAGTATCCCGGGTAATAGTAAATACTTTATCTTCTATTGGTGCAGTAGGTTCAACGACAAACCTTGATCCTTCTATGACCCTTGGTTGCGGTGGTTATGGCGGAAATATTAGTTCAGATAACATAAGTGCTCGTCATTTATTTAATATCAAACGAATTGCTTATCCAACAAAAGATGTAGAGGTACCAAAACCAGGAACAAACGCCAATGTTATATCTAATACAAACAATAATTTAGAGAGCATTGTAAGCAATGTATTTAATGCAACACAAGGTGAAGGTAATGGACAAATTGATACTAATAAAATAGAAATACTTGTTAAACAAGTTTTAAAAGAATATCAAAACCAATAAATAAGGAGGAATTATAAATGGCTCAAGTAAATGGTGCACTAGGAATGGTGGAAACAAAAGGATTAGTAGGTGCGATTGAAGCAGCAGATGCAATGGTCAAATCGGCAAATGTTAATTTGATAGGTAAAGAACAAATCGGAGCGGGTTTAGTAACTGTTCTTGTGACAGGTGATGTCGGGGCGGTTAAAGCTGCTACTGATGCTGGTAGTGAAGCTGCGAATCGTGTAGGTGAATTACTATCTGTACACGTTATACCACGCCCACATAGTGAATTAAGTGGCATCCTACCTAAAACAGAGTAATTCAGTAGTTCACTAGTGTTGAAGTATTCAAGGGATAGCATGTAATGACGATAAAAATGCTATCCCCATTATATTAACAATAAAAAAACACATGCATATTTCAAACAACTAGAGTTGCAACAATGGAGGAGGAACAAAATGTCTATTTTTAAAAGGAAAAAGTTTGCAGTCATTGGAGCAGGTTTCACGGGTGCAACAACCGCATTTTTATTAGCACAAAAAGAAATGGGGGATGTTGTTCTAGTTGACATTCCAGATCAAAAAAACCCAACAAAAGGAAAAGCACTTGATATGCTAGAATCTGGACCTGTTGAAAAATTTAATGGAAAAGTAACTGGGACATCCAATTACGAAGATATTCAAGATGCAGACATGGTCATCATTACTGCTGGCGTTGCTAGAAAACCTGGTATGAGTCGTGACGACCTTGTATCTATAAATGCTGGTATTATGGTAGATGTTTCAAAAAACATTAAACAATATGCTCCAAATAGCTACATCCTTGTGTTAAGTAATCCAGTGGATGCGATGACTTATACGTGTTATAAAACAACAGGTTTTCCTAAAAATAGAGTCATTGGACAATCTGGTGTTCTTGATACGGCACGTTTTAATACGTTTGTAGCAGAAGCATTAAATGTATCAGTGGAAGATGTAACTGGATTTGTACTTGGTGGTCATGGTGATAGTATGGTTCCACTTATTCGTTATTCAAACGCTGGTGGTATACCTCTTACTAATTTAATACCAAAAGAAAAAATCGATGCCATTGTCGAACGGACACGTAAAGGTGGCGGCGAGATTGTTAGTCTATTAGGTAATGGTAGTGCCTACTATGCCCCTGCAGCTTCTATTGTAGAAATGGTAGAAGCAATAGTGAAAGACAAAAAACGCATCTTACCCGCGATTGCTTATCTAGAAGGTGAATACGGATATCAAGATATTTATTTGGGTGTTCCTACTATATTAGGTGCTGAAGGAATTGAAAGTGTAATTGAACTACCATTAACAAATGATGAGCAACAACAGTTGGATAAATCTGCAGAAGATGTGAAAAACGTCATTAAGCTGCTACCTGTTTAATCAGAACAACTTGTGTCATTAGAAGAAAAAAAGGAGCCTATCTGACAAGTCAATCCTGATTAAAAGTCAGATGGTCCCTAATCTGAAAAAGGATGGATTCACTTGTCCGTTTCTATAAAGGAAGTAAATGATTATACTAGTCAGTTTGCTGAAGTAATTAATAACCATAAAGCCAAAAAGTATTTAGGAAATATTAAAGTTGGAGTGGACTTAGGGACGGCAAATATTGTTCTTTCTGTGGTTACAGAAGATAATCAACCTTTAGTAGGCGCCATATATCCAGCTTCAGTAGTAAAAGATGGGATTGTTGTTGACTTTCTGCAAGCGGTTGACATTGTTAAAAAATTAAAACAGCAAGTAGAAAAAACGTTAGACAAACCTTTGATCAATGCTGCAACAGCAGTACCACCACGTTCTATAGAAGGAAATATAAAAGTGATGACTAATGTCCTGGAATCTGCGTTTTTTAACGTATCAGCTGTTCTTGAAGAAACCAATGCAGCAGCAAATGTTTTAGGTATTACAGACGGGGCTGTAGTTGACGTCGGGGGCGGAACAACAGGAATTAGTATTTTGAAAAACGGTGAAGTTATTTATACAGCGGACGAAGCGACAGGTGGAACACATATGAGCCTTGTATTGGCGGGAGCAAGAAAGATATCTTTTGAAGAAGCCGAAATGTTAAAACAAGATAAGTCAAAGGAAAATGAAGTATTTCCAGTGATTAAACCTGTCATAGAAAAAATGGCTTCAATTATAAAATCGCATTTACAAAACTTTAAAGATGTAGAAACTATTTATGTTGTCGGTGGTGCCAGTACTTTTAGTGGGTTCGAAGCTGTTTTTCAAAAACATATAGGGATTGAAACATTGAAAACAGAGCATCCACTTCTTATAACACCACTGGGGATTGCCATGCAAGGCGGCGTGAATTGAGGTGAGGATGTTGAGTACAGCAGAAACAGTTCAATCGATTGTGGAACGGGTGTTAAAAAAGTTAGCAGCCGAAAAGAAGACAGCACTTGTTGTTTTTACAGGTGGTGCCTCAGGGTTTAACGAGTCCTTATCAGAGTTAAGAAAGATGCTTCAAGACGGTTGGAATTTAAAAGTAGCCCTTTCAACTAGTGCAGAATATATATTCACATCTGATTTGATTAAAACACAGTTAGGTATTGATGAAGTGTACTTGGAAACTAAAAATACAGGTTTAAAACCATTGTATGAAGATGCCTCTTTACTCATTCTGCCTACATTAACAACGAACACAGCTGCAAAAGTGGCTTGTGGAATTACAGATACGATGACAACTAATCTTGTTTTACAAGGCATCACGTCAGGTCTAACTGTTATAGCTACAACAGACTCTAGTGATTTAACGCATACAGATAGAACTCAATTGGGATTGGATAACTATCCAAAGACCTATAAAAAACTGTTTGACAGTTATTTGGTTACACTTGAGAGTTTCGGGATTGAACTTGTGAAATCAACAAACATATATCAAGCTGTACAGAGAAATTTTTGGCAATAATAGAGGGGAGGTAATATCATGAAAATTTACACAAGAACAGGTGATAAGGGAGAAACGGCTATAATTGGTGGTCGTGTTGCGAAGGATGATATTCGAGTAGAGGCATATGGGACAGTAGACGAACTCAATGGATTTGTTGGTAAGGCAATGACAGAGCTTGATAAGAATCTTTTTTCTGATGTTCTCAAGGATATGGAAAAGATACAACATGAACTGTTTGATTGTGGTGGTGATTTAGCAAGCATTAGCAATAAAAGAGAAAATAAATTGAAATCAGAAATGATCACCTATTTAGAAGAACGTATTGATGCTTATACAGAAGAAACACCAGATGTAGAACGATTCATTTTACCAGGTGGTTCTAAACCTTCCGCAACCATTCATATTGCAAGGACTATTGCGCGAAGAGCGGAACGTTTAGTTGTTACGTTAAGAAGACAAGAAGGTAGTGTGAATCTATCCCCAGTCACACTTCAATACTTAAACCGATTATCCGATTACTTTTTTGCACTAGCTAGATTAGTGAACTTTCGGATGGGAGTCCCTGACGTAGAATATGTTCGTAGTGCAAAAGTGTTCCGCAGTGGACGTGAAAGTAGTAAAAAATGAAATATAGTTTGTATATATATAACAGGGTAGACACTTGAGTATATTTAACTTACATCTCTTTATTAAAGGGATGTAATTTTCATTTGGCAAAGATATTAACTGTATAAAAAAGTAAATTCACGCTTTATTATATGAGTTTCATATGACTACGTTTCCGCACAAAGGGAAATGTAATTATAAGAGAACTAATCACATTGAAAAAAATTATATAAAAGGGCTAAAAAGGGCTATTGTAGATTCCCTGTATAAATTTTTTGTTCCTGGTTGCCAATAAATAAGGTATCGTTAATGATGATTGGACCGCCTGGAGCGAATGCGCCATCAAAGTCGTCTTCATTAACAATTTTTCCGTCGTCTGTCTGTACTTTAAATAATGTTCCTTCTGCATCCCCGAAATATACGAAGTCATCTTTCACTGCTGGAGCACCTTTAATGGGGGTGTCTGTTTTTGTCTCCCAAATCTTTTCGCCGCTGGAAATTTGGTAGGCCATCATGGACTTCGTATAAGGGCTACCTACAAAAGCAACATCATCTTTAATAGTTACTGCACCAGAAGTATTAGTATGTGGAATTGGAACATCTTGATCGGGTCCCGTCCCCATGAGATCCTTCCATAATAACTCACCTGTTTCAGCGTTAAATGCATAGATGAAATGATAGTTATCTTTATCATCACCGTACTTCTCTTTTTCCTTTTCTGTTATTGTAAAAGTGAGATTCGGCATATCTTCACCGTATTTTTCATATAGTTCATCTTTGCTTAAAGTAGGATTCATTTTTGCACCGGTTACGATGACAACGCCGTCATCTGACAGGGACGGTGGGACATCAGTAACAGAACCAAGTTCGCCTTTCTGCCATTTAATTTTTCGTTGTTCAAGATCCACAGCTACGAGATTATCCAATGCTCCTACATAAAGAATATTATTTTCTATATGGGGTGCTGACATACTTACCCAACCTGGAAGGTCAAGATCCCAATCGAGTTCTCCTGTTTTGGCATTAACCGTGTAAAGCTTACTGTCACCAGTAGCAAAATAAAGCTTGCCATCTTTATAGGAAGGAGCAGGCATGACTTCTCCGGGTGTTTCATATTGCCAAACTTCATCTCCCGTTTCAGCATCGAAAGCGGCAACGCCATTTTCTCCTGTTCCTCTGATGTCAGGATGGAATGAATCTTTAAATTTCCTGTTTCCATAGCCAACAAAAACAGTATCATCAGCGTAAATGGTATCTTCATGAATCCAATTAGGAAGTTCTTGATGCCAATTTTCCTCACCAGAAAAAACATCAAATGAATATAAAATTCCACTGTTATGGGTGCCAACATAAAGATTGTCTTCAACAATTACTGGATTTGTCCTTACTTCGTCATCTGTTTTATAGGTTTGTGTTATTTCGCGTGAATCATCGTTTGAAAAAACAGCATTGTTTGACGTATTAAATCTATATTGCTTCCAACTTGTTGGCCCAAAAGAATCTGCTTGATCTTCATCATCACAACCTGATAAAACGCTTACGAAAAAAACAGTTAGAAATAAAAATAATGCTTTTTTCTTCATTTAACAAAAACTCCTTTTCGGTATCGATAAACATAGCGACCAAGACGCTAATTATGCTCGTGTCACATTTCCCGCCGATTTGCAATTTTCCATGATGTCTTAGTTAAGTCTGTGATTTTGTTGATATTTTTATCACTGGGGTTTACCCAAATATTATCTTTAGTTTTGGTATACCCTGGAGCGTGAAAGCAAAAACTGTTTTGGTTTTATGATCTTCATAGGTGGAACAATCTGCGATGCAAGTGTCTTTGATGAGTTCGAATGGCGTTTTTAACACTGAATGTTCCGTTGAGCTCAAGGATAATGGTCTCATAATTGATTTCTTTTGCGAAACAGAGAGCAACTGTTTGTTTTGATTTGGTAAACTTTTTGTATCAAGTTTTAACTCCTTTATTTGGACAATGGTTTGGATTGGATGGGAAAAATAGAAGCTGAAAAGGACAGTCGGCCATGAACTAGTACAAATTTAGCCAGTTCTGTTGGAATAATGATGTATTAAATGAAATGTCTACAAATTATATAATATAAATGTAAACGATAACAATAAGAAAACGGTGGTGATTACTTGTTAATAAATAAGAATCAAATATATTTAAACAGTTCTATAACTAGCAGGGATGAGGTGTTGGAATTCATATCATATGAAGCTAGTAAACTAGGAAGTGTTACTGATAAAGAAAGGGTGTATCAAGATTTTTTAAAGCGAGAAAAGGAATATTCAACGGCTCTGCAGGAAGGTATCGCTATCCCACATGCTAAAAGTGAAGCTGTCAAAGAGGCAAAATTATTCTTTATGAGATTGAAGAATGATATTGAGTGGAATTCACCGAACAGTTTTAAAGTAAAAATTGTCTTTGCCATTTTGGTACCGGAACACGAAGCGGGAACACGCCATATTCAAATTTTATCTAATTTAGCAGGTCAATTGATTGATAATGATTTTCAAGAGCAAGTATTTAATGCTACCGATAAAGAAGCTGTATTGAATTTATTAGAAACAGTGGAAAAGGAGAGTATATAAATGAAAATAGTAGGTGTTACTTCTTGTATTGCAGGATTAGCTCATACTCCAATGGCTGCAAAAGCCTTGGAAAAAGCGGGTAAGAACTTAAATCATGATGTGAAAATTGAGCAACAAGGTGCTATGGGGACGATAAACGAAATAACGCCTGAAGATGTCAAAAAAGCTGAAGTTGTTATTATTGCAGCTGATAGAACAATCGATAACGAAGAACGTTTTAAAGGTAAACCGATTGTACGGGTCAAATTAGGTCAAGTTGTATCAGATAGCGAATTAGTATTGACCAAAGTGGTTAAAGCCATAGAAGCACGTAAAAAAACAAAATAATCAATGGATAGGGAGGTCAATCTCATGAAAAATAAAATGAATGAAGCTAAAGACCATTTAATGACGGGTATATCTTATGTTTTGCCAATCATTATTGCCGGTTCTCTTGTAGTGGCCTTGGCAAAGATAATAGGTTTTATCTCAGGTTATACAGATCTAAATGATTTTGCTGAAACAAGTGGATTTTTACATTATATTTATCTTTTTGAGCAAGTCGGTTGGACTGCCATTGGACTACTAAACTTAGTGCTTGGGGCGTTTATCGCTTATTCTATTGCAGGAAAACCTGCTCTAGCAGCTGGTTTAGTAGGTGGAATGTTGGCAACTGACACGAACGCAGGTTTTTTAGGAGCGGTTGTCGCAGGATTCTTTGCAGGTTGGCTTACAAATTGGGTTAAAAATAATGTTAAAATTAAAGGTTCCTTATCAAGTGCATTACCTCTTATAATTTTACCTTTAATCACAGTTGGAGCTACAGGAGTCCTAATGTCTATTGTCCTTGGTGGCCCCTTAGGATGGCTTAATACAGCACTTTTAAATTGGGTAACTGCAATGACTGAAAGCAATACGAATATTGTTATTTTAGCAGCTGTTTTAGGCGCAATGATTGCTTTTGATATGGGTGGGCCGGTCAATAAAGCTGCATGGATGGCAGGAAATGCGCTACTGATCAGTGGTGTTTATTTACCCGCAATCATGATTAATGCGGCGATTTGTATCCCACCTCTTGGCTATGGATTGGCTACTTTGTTAAAAAGGGATAACTATTCAGATGAATTTCGTGAGTCTGGTAAAGGGTCATTAATCATGGGAATCATCGGTATTACAGAAGGAGCGATTCCGTTTACACTTAAAAGTCCGTTAAAATTGATTCCATTAAATGTAGTTGCTGGATCGATAGGTGCGGCTGTTGCCATTGCACTTGGTGCTCGAGACATCATGCCACCCGTCGGCGGAGTTTATGGTTTTTTCTCTGTAGGTAGTGGGTGGGCTTATTTAATAGGTATCTTCGTGGGAGCATTTATTATTGCGATTGGAGCCAACTTGTTAGTTAGCTTTAAAGATCATACCCACAGCACAGATGATACACACGAACAGTCAGAAAGTTTATCAGAAGATGAAATCGAACTAAGTTTTGATTAATAAATATAAAGGAGTTTTAATAATGTTTGAATCTAAAGTGCATGTTATTCCACATACTCATTGGGATAGGGAATGGTATTTTACTTCTTCAAGGTCTACCGTTTATTTAGTTAAACATCTTAAGGAAGTACTATATAATTTAGAAAATAATCATGAGTTTAAGTTTTACCTAATGGATGCGCAAACATCGTTAATTGAAGATTATTTACAGTATTGTCCAGAAGATGAAGATAGAATTAAAAAGTTAGTGTCAGAGAAACGCTTACTAACCGGCCCGTGGTATACTCAAACAGATCAGTTAGTTATCTCACAAGAATCGATTACGCGGAACTTGTTATATGGAACACGTCATGCAAAAGAGTTAGGTCATTCTATGGAGATTGCTTACGTACCGGATTCGTTTGGACAAGGTGGTAATATGCCGCAACTTTATAAAAATTTTGGTATAGAACGATTTTTATTCTGGCGAGGCGTTGCTGATAATCGTCTCAAACAAACTGAGTTTATATGGGAAGGCTCTGACGGTACACAAATGCTAGCTGAACAAATACCATTTGGTTATTACCACGGTGGGAATATTCCGGAGAAGGATGAAGATTTGATTTCTTATTTAGATGATGTTATCGGAGTTTTAGAAGATAAAGCGTCAACAAGACATATTTACTTTCCAAACGGTTTTGACCAAGCTCCTATTAGAGAAAATTTACCTGAATTGATTGAACGGTTTAATAAACATGATTCGAATAGAGAGTATATTATTGATTCACCTGAAAGATTCTTTGATGATTTGAAAAAGGATGCCAAAAATCTTCCGATAATTAAAGGGGAGTTGACTGAAGGAAAGCATAGTCGCTTACACAAGACCATTTTTTCCACAAGGGCAGATTTAAAACAAGCAAATAATGAAATTGAAAATTATCTTGTCAATGTGGTTGAGCCGATTCTCTCTATTAGTTATTCACTAGGAAATCGTTATCCTCATCGTGAATTAGAGGAAATTTGGAAATTGATGTTTGAAAATGCTGCTCATGATAGTATCGGTGGGTGTAATAGTGACACAACGAATCGTGATGTAAAATTTAGGTATAAATTGGCCCAAGAAAAGGCTGAGAATCTTTTAGATATGCATATGCGTTTGATGTCAGAACGTATTCCGTATCAACACGATTTAAATTTTACGTTATTCAATCCACTCCCTTACAAACGTTCAGCTGTTGTAAAAGTCGCGATGTATATTCCGGAGAAGAATTTTACAATTAAAAATGAAAAAGGGGAGGCTGTCCCTTATACAATTGAAAATAAAGTAGATTTGACTGATTATGTTCTTAATCAAACGATTCAATTAAACCCTAGTAAAAAAATATATAAACCCAGAAAAGTTTTTTTAGCTGAGTTGCTTATATATGTAAAAAACTCATCTGGACTTGGCTACAATAGTTATTACCTTGATTTAGAGGATTCTGTAGAAAAGCCTAGGGAAACAAAGTCAGATAAACAGGTTATCGAGAATGAATATTTCCAGGTGTTTATTGCTGAAAATAACACATTAACGATTACGGAGAAGAAAACAGGGAAAGTATACAACAATCAAATGATATTTGTTGAAAATGGAGATGATGGAGATTCTTATAATTATTCTCCACCAAGAGAAGATCTAATATCTTATTCAACAGATGCTGAATTAATAGACGCTAATTATATAACATCTGATGTTGAAGAGCACTTAAGTCTATCGTTACGAATGAAGGTACCATATAATCTCAAAAATAGAGCTGAAGGAGTCGCAGATCGAGACTTTGATTTGACTGCTAAAGTCGCTTTGCGAAAAGAGGAAGAATTAATACGCTTTAATATAACGATTGATAACCAAGTGTTAAGTCATCGTCTTTGTGTCCGATTTGATACAGGCATTGCCAGCAAATTTTCTACCGCAGATGAAATTTATGGTGCTATACAACGTCCTGTTTATTTACCGGAAATGGAGGTGTGGGAAGAAGAAAAATGGCATGAGGCGCCTATTTCTATTGAACCAATGCAAAGTTATGTGGCACTTCATGATGATCAAGATGTTGTGAGTTTGATGACAGAGGGCATTCGTGAATATGAAGTTGTAGGAGAGGAATACGATACCATTCAGTTAACTTTATTTAGAACTTTTGGATTCATGGGCAAAACTGATTTACTCTATCGTCCTGGTCGTGCTTCTGGAGAACCAATCGTTGAAACACCTGATGCTCAATTACTTGGTGAAATAACTGCTACATTTGCGTTATCTTATAAATGTGGTCAAACTTTTGACGAAGCTAATATTGCTAAGTTAGCAAAAGAATATCTAGCTCCGATTCAAGTTTATCAGTTTGCTGATTTTTTAAATGGCCGTATGATTTATGCATATAGGGATGAGGAAAAAACTAATCAATTATCGTATAGCTTAATTGATTTAAAAGATATGAATTCTATAGTGTCAGCGATTAAGAAAGCGGAAGACAATGAAGGATATATTTTTAGAATTCATAATCCTTATACTGAAAACAATTCCACGATTGCTTCGAGTTTATTAAAAGAAGGTCAATTTGTTTTATTGGATGAAACCACAAAAGATACACACGTTAATGAATTGCGTCCACATCAGTTTAAAACAGTATCTATCAAGTTGTAAAAAAGAGAGATTTGACAAACAGTCAAATCTCTTCCTTGCTACCATTTTGTAAGCTTTATTATACTGGGATTTGGAGCGATTGTTATGTTTGAAGATAATCGAAAGAATATGCTCTATTCATATATAGAAAAAAAACAATACCTTTATTCGAGTAATGAACTAGGAAGTTTACTGTCTGTATCCTCTCGGACAATACGAAAAGAAATAAAAGAAATGAATGATTATGAAAAATATAGCGGTTTTGTTGTCCTTAATAAACGAAATGAAGGCTATTATATCAAAGTAACCGATTCATTGATGTATGATGAATTTAAAGAAGAATTATTTAATGATGCTTTATATTTTGACGTTAATCAGATGGAGGGCAGAATAAAGCAATTTATCCTTATCTTATTACCAAAATATAGCTATGTCCCAATAGAAGAAGTAGCAGAACAGATGTACGTAAGTCGAACAGCCATTATAAATGATCTAAATCATGTTCGTGAATTACTTGCCTCATACAACTTAATGTTAACTTCGAAAGTTGGTAAAGGTGTACTCATCGAGGGGACTGAAAAAGATAAGCGATATGCATTAGCATCATTAATTAATGGAAAGAACATAAATGAAGATCGGATTCGTTTGTACTTCACATGGTTAGATCAAAATATTTCTTTACCCCAATTTACGGATCAACTCTCTCGCTTGCTTAGATTCTATGATTTCTTTTTAACAGATGAAAACCTAAAAAATTTATGTAACCATATATTAATTATGTTGGAAAGGGTTCATACAGGTAATACGATTGAGGAACAATGGTCAGACCCTACATTGGATGAGAAAATCGAATTGCGTAATGCGGTCGAAAACTTAATTGTAGATACTTTTGAAGTCAATGTTCCTAAGATTGAATGGGATTATCTTTTTATCTTAATTAAAAGCAAATCAAAGTTCAAAGATAACCTAGAGTACCATTTAAAGACAAATGTTGATGCGTATGTTGATGCACTGCTAAATGCAATTAGAGCAAATTATTCTTATGATTTGATTAGAGATTGTCAATTGAAACATGATTTAACTAGTCACATTAATGCAATGTTGTATCGAGTTGAAAATCAAATTAAAATGAGAAATCCTTTAGAAGAGCATATCAAAAAGTATTATCCCTTAGCATATGAGATTACTTTATTTGCTGTAAGCACAATCGAAAAGGAATTTAAAATCAATGTTAATCCAGGGGAAATAGCTTATTTAGCTTTGCATATTGGCGCATCATTGGAAAGAAACTATCAAATTAAATATGAGCACCACAATTCATGTCTCATTGTCTGCGGATCGGGTTTTGGTACAGCAAGAATGATTGAAGCTTCTATAAAGAATACTATTCCAGGGTTATTTATCACCAAAACCATATCTGCCCAAGCTTATAACCAGTTAGATTATATAGAAGAAGATCTAGTTATATCAACTGTAGCAATTGAAAAGAAGAACAAGCCTTTATTTAAAATTGAAACTTTACCTTCAAAAAAGGAACTATTAGAACTTGGTCATAGAATGACAGAAGAAATTTCTCAGTCGGTCGATATTTTCAATCGATTTTTTTCAAGAAGCCTGTTTTTAAAGAAAAATTTTAAAAATAAAGATGAAGCGATTTTTGAATTAGTTAATCTACTTGCTAAAGAGCGCATCATAGAGAATGAGAACACGTTTAGAGAGTCGGTATTAAAAAGAGAAGAATTAGGTTCAACGGCCATTTGTGAAGGTGTTTCTATACCGCACCCGTTAGGATTGGTTGCTAATGAAACTAAGATTGCAATAGGTATGATAGAACAGCCTATTGATTGGGGAAATGATCGTTCAGTTGGTTTGATATTTTTGTTAGCCATTAGTAAATCGGATTATGAAGAAGCCCTAAACATTTATGATTTCTTAGTAGATGTTGTTAGAGAAAACCATTATGATAAGCTTGTGACTTCAGATGATTTTAATGAGTTTATATTACAAGCCCGTGAAATTGAAAAGTTAAAATAATGATACCAGATGCAGCCTATCATTATCGACAATCAGAAGGTTTAGGTAGCACTATTTAATATGTATCTCTAAAAGCATTCGTATTCAAGAGTAAAGGAGCAGACTTAGTATGAAAAATTCAATAGGAGTGGACATAGGGGGAACTAAAGTTGCTATTGGGATTGTAAATGAAACCGGA
>Ga0079226_10000289_pt1 | contig 33837 bp, 32 predicted proteins | sample Poulit2014_FD_76345 | JGI IMG/M metagenome (GOLD analysis project Ga0079226, IMG submission 76345) | Agricultural soil microbial communities from Georgia to study Nitrogen management - Poultry litter 2014 | ecosystem: Environmental > Terrestrial > Soil > Agricultural land | place: USA: Georgia...
AGCACAAAATGTATTAACCAATATGGGTTTCAAAGAGGTATTTAATCTCTCAGGTGGAAATAAGAATTATCAGAGCTTTAAAAAGGGGAATAAATAACCAATACAAGCTCAGGCTGAATCCAACAGTGATTCAGCCTTTTCCTTTTCATTAAACATTCTGCCAATCCCTTAAACAATAGGACCTTATCAGTTTTTCTTCACTTTTCTTTTTTCTGTTCAGAAAAGAACTTAGTGGAATGTCAGAGCATTCTATACAACTTGAAGTTACATAGAAATTAAAAGATCCAAAGGGAAACCACCCCGAATCACTCGACCAAAAGCTAAGGGTGGTTTCTTTATACAAAACTTGTAATTGAGTAGCCTCTCGCTTCGAGAAAACTACTGGAGACTTCGTGTTACTTATACGGAGTCTTTTTTATTTTATCATAAATTACAGGAACTTTTATATTTAAAGGTGGAAATATAGTCAATTCCATATTTAGGAGGTTTCGAGTGTCTTATTTTTTATTCAATTATACTTAATACTGTTATTATCCTCACTGTATAAATCGTAAACTTAATGTGTTTTCAATAGCTTTTCGTGTTTCCCTGTTACTTTCTTGGTTTCCATGCTAAAAAGCCGGTACCTACTGCTAAATAGATGGTATTGGAGGAAAGAGCGTGGAGAAAAAAAGAGCAAGTGAACGTTACGTACTCGGTCTTGATTCAATCGTAACATCAATACAAATTCGGGCTGGATCCAATAGTGATTCAGTCTTTTTCTTTATGTTCAACATCCATCCAATCCTTTTGTCAGTTGTGACTTTAGGCGATGTCCAATCCCTTTCCAATTGTTTTCCTCACCACATCAATTCGTAGGATTTCCAATCGTTTCTACTAACACGTTCACCAGAACGGGGGAACAATTTAATTACAACGGCGGAACATTCTAAAGAATCCAGAACAGAAAAAAGAGACAGAAATCAGGCGTATTGGGAAGGACTTAGTTCCATTGAGTTGAGGTATAGAAAAATGTTAAAGGCTTGGGAGATAAGGGGTTGAGGGGGATTTAGAGATGAAAGAACTAGGTTAGAGATGTATACAGTAGAAGAAAGGAAAAGGGCAGAATCAGGAGGAAATATGCCTATACTATGTTATAACTATTTACAATACATGGTAAGATAGAATTCATAGATGTAGTTTGAGGGAATGTACTTAAACAAACGGAGAGTTTAGTGGAAGAATTCAGATTGGTCTTTAATTTAGCTATCAGTCTGTATTGTGGAATAAAATGTTAGGTTTTTTAGTTAAGGAATTTTCATTTTTTTATCCTTTAACCTGGAATTTACATTGGGGGATTTATGGACAGCAATTAAGATTGAACATTCAATGTATATTGGAATTTTACTGCCTATGCAGAGTCTTCTTATATGGAAACCTAAAAACCTGAGCACAAATCAAGTTTCCTATAATTTATTCGGTTATAATGAAATCGCAATGCTAGATTATTAATAAATGAAGGTGATTATATGGACTTTTTATACTTTTTATCAATTATTCTTATAGTATTTATTATTTTAGTCTTTTTATTTCAAGTTCGTGAGCAAAAGAAAATTAGGGAACAAATTTTTGAATTAGCTAATAATACTTTGGAGTTAACGCCTGAAGATTTTTTGAAAATGAGAAATAAAAGTTTCGGTGGGAAAGGAAAGGCATTGTATTCTAATAATTATAACTTCGCAGGAGTGTATATATTACATAATAAATCTAAAGATTTATTTTATGTAGGGCAAGGAAAACAAGTTTTAAATCGGGTGAACAGTCATTTCACTAGGAAAGGAAATGGAGATGTCTATGCAGATTACAAATACGGAGACTATTGGACAATCAAGATGATAGCCCTTGAAAATAGTGGATTTAATACATTAAATGAATTGGAAAGGTATGCAATAGAATCCTATGATTCTTATAAAAAAGGCTATAATAAAACTAGAGGAAATAAATAATACTATCACCCTGCCAAAAGGTTGGTATCTGGATCGGAAAAAAGTGAGTGGAAAGTGGATAAGCGTATTCAAAGTTCTAAGTAAAATAAAAATAAAGAATAAGTGGTAGGAGTGCTTTTATGGGGAAATTAGGAGGATTAGAAGTAAATAGCGTTGTTTCTTATATAGGTGTACATGAAGGATATTTAGGCAACTTATCGTATTCATCTCATGCTGAATTTTATCCTTTATACTGTGGTTTAGACATAGATCCAAACGAATATCATGGAACTACAAGACAACGCTTCATTAAGATATTGTCAGAATCTAATTCAATAGATCAGTCAAAGATACTTTCAGGTGTTCTTCAAAAGTATCCATTGGATTATTTTGAAGATATGCTCCAAGAGGAAATTATTACGCTGAAAGATTTTAAGAGTAAAGAAAGATTACATAAAAAAGTTTCCCAATGGATTACAGAGTTAAGGGGAGAAATAATTGACCAAAATAACCTAAAATATGATTTTGAGTTTGTAAAAGAGGTATTGCTTCAGGCGGATACCTTAATTTCAAATCATTCTTACAGTAGTGCTGTTGACCGTGTTCATACAGCTTTACATGGTTATTTAAAAGGACTATGTGATGACCAAAATATCGCATTTGAAGAACAGAATGTTAAGATTCAGGATATGTGGGGAAGATTGAAGACAGAGCATCCAAGTTTCAACATAGATGTTAAGGAACATCAACGACCTATCAATCAGACTGTAAATGCAATAGCAAAGTTTCTTGAAAACATGAATGACATTAGAAACAGACATGGTTTTTCTCACCCAAATGATGACATAATTGAAGAACATGAGGCAAATTTTATAATCAATCTGTCAAGGGTTTTATTGTATTACATAGACAGTAAAACTAGCGAAAATAGTCTTATAAGCTAAGGTAGTTTATGATTAAGCCGAATTTAGGGAAATGATAAACGATTCAGTACATCGCTGAGTCGTTTCTTATAGTTATATTCCTTATTGAGTTAAAGCAACCGTTAATGTTGGAAAAACCATGCTAAATAGTTGGTATCCTAACGGTATGAGGACCTGGTGAAGAGTGGGGAAAATACTTATGTAATCTAACGGCTTTTCGAAATTTTATTAAGCGTTTATTTAACTTAAATTCAACAAAAACTCGGGCTGGATCCGATAGTGATTCAGTCCTTTTCTGCATGTCAACATCTTTCAATCTTTTGTCTTCTTTCTACTTTCTTACTATCCAGTTCTCTTCTTTTCCCTTATGTGTTATTAATTTCCCTCCAACCGAATAGAACACAGAGTACCAAATAAAAAAACAGGGGGAAATGCTATGTTCTTGTTTCCAAATCATCAGAGGAATTTTGAAAATTTGTTGGAAAGGGATAGGACACATCCAAGCGATATAGAAAGAAGGGCAATGTTTTATATATTTGCCGGAAATGATGAAATAATGGGTCGTATTGATGATGTTTATGAATTCGGGGAAGGTATGATTCATTTAGACACTGATAATTGGATAGCATTGGTTTCGAGCGGTGCAAGAGCGTTAATATTGTTGGGTTACAATCTCTATAATGGTTATCCGTGTGGAACTATAATGGATGTATTTCGTAATCTTGATGAGTTAAATTGCGAATTAGCTATAAATGGAATTCGGATAAGATTAGGGAGAGAATAATAGATAAAAGAATCCATTTTGATCATTTTTACTAAAATGGATTCTTTTAATTACCGTTGAATGTGGTTGTAGATAAATTAACTATTCAAACATAAAATTAACTCCTTGCAGGGGTTAATCAATCAGAATATCTATTATATAATCAAACTCAATTTTAGTCCTGCCAAAGTCATCCATCTTGAGATATTTATCATTATAATTGACACTATAAATTTTAGCTACAGCAAGGAGATAATCATAATCCCCATAGTATGTAATTTCAACAACTAAATCCTTACTAATCGCTTCATGCAGTTTGATTCCAATTTCTTCAATCTTTTGTTCATCTAGGATTGGCTTTATCTTATTATCCATACTATCCCAATAATCATTAATCATTTGTACATGCTCAGGTAGCATCATAGCTGTCCATTTAATCGTTCCTCTATCCTTCATCGTCAGGCACCAACTTTCTTTTTGATTGGTCCAGCAGAAAGAATGTTTTCATGCTTAAATGTTCGAACTTTCTTTCGCCAATAACAATAAGCTGCAATTGAATTATCATTAATACTTACCACTCTAATTGCTCTTTGAGTAACGTTATTACCTCGGTCGATGTAATAGATGACTATCTTTTCCATTTTTTCCTTGGAACGAATTAATAAACTTTGCATGTTTAACCCTCCTCTTATAGGATTTAATATTACGAACATATGTACCTACCTTAACGTAAACTTAATAAATAATCAAAGGTATTTCTTGCTATGCGGAAATAATTAACAAGGAGGTGATAGATGATGAAATGGCAAATTCCAGACACTATGGATTATAAATTGGTTGTTACATTTATTAAAGATGGAAATACATACTTTACAGTCTTAACAATGGAACATTGAGTATTAACTGGGAAGCCGTTGTATTGTTAGACGATTAGGGTCTGAAAGATTAATTAATATCGACGAGTGAAGAAATCGGGAATGGTATCAATGATATTGAATTAATAAAATAAAAATTAAATAATTTTCAAATTTACACCCCCTTTTTGCTACTTCGTTCGATTGTAATTATGAAGGGAGGTGTAAATCATGAGTGTACGAGAAAAGTATTTAGAGAATATTTACATGTGGGAGAAAGAACAGGAGCAACTAGAATACCACATTGAAGATTTAGAAAATCACTATGGTTTAACTGATTCACTTGTGGACACGAGAGTTAATGAAGTGTGTGACTTTGATTTGGCAAGGGAAGTTTGGAGGGATTTATAGAAAAATTGGGAATATCCCTATACCTATCTAAAAACAATACTAGTTCACTGCTGGATCCAATAAGGGCCCAGCTTTTTCCCAATGACTTTACAGTTACCTTCCCAACTGTATCAATTACGATGGGCTTTCAGTCATATATCAGGCCTTTTCCAAATAGCATTTCATCAGTTTTTTCAGCCTATTCTCTGTTTCAACATTTCAATGTTCGCCCAATACGTGGAGGACTTAATTACAATGGCAGGAGTATTCTATACAAACCAGAACAGAAAAGAAGGGAGAAAATTGGGGATGGGTGAAATAATGTTCCGAATCCGATGGGCACTCCCTCATGCCATACGATCAATTCCAACTGCTTTAAAGTTTGTTTCCTAACGCTATAGAGCCAGAAAGAACAGTGGGTGGTCCGATATGTATTTAATCGGCAATTTTAGCAAAAAGAACTGAATCCAGTAGTGGTGGATTCAGTCTTTTACATTATTTCTAGGTTTAGTTTAATCCCTTGTCCTTGATTTGACTAAAGTCAGATAGTTTAGTAGGAATATTCGGCTGTGCTTCAAATCAGTGATTGGACAAATTTAATAGGGATGAGTTCTTTTCTTACAAAATATCTAGGCGACAGAAAACATAGATGGTTGTTCAAATTCAACTAAATATTCATCAATTTCAATAGGATCATAAATTCCGCTTTCTATGAAATACCCAATTATATTATCGAAGATAGAGTTTTCTTCTGTTAAAGTAAGTCCAGCTTTTTCCAATAAAATACGAGTGTCTTCTATGTCTAATCGGAATGCTATTGCAAAGCAAAGGAGTTTTTGTTTAGATGGATTTATTTTATTTTTTACAACTTTATTCTTATAAAATCGGTCAATACCAAATTGGTCAAGGTCAATAGAATATTCCTTTTTCTTTTCTTTTAAAAGCAACTCCACATATTCTCCTAGTGTTTGAGTGCTCTTTACTCTTTTGACTCTCTGTTTTAAGACCTCAAAAATACTGTTAGCTTTAGTAGGTGTTGCTGGCATTGGGCTATAAACTGTTGTTGATTCTTTAATAAAAAACTGCTTTTCAAATAATTTAATAGCTTTACCTAGACCATTATTCTTGATGTATAATTTCAAATCCTCAATAATCAGCGGATCTAAATTCTTATTCATAAATACTCCTCCATAAATATACTAAATGTGACTTGGCACGTCACCATTATACACCATTGACTATATACAATAGGATTGTAAGGTAGAGAAACAAGGAATTCAAGTATTAAATCGTAAGTGAATCCCAATCCCCAAAAAAAGAAAAAGTGAGGAGACTGAATATGAGTTTAGACAAGGTTATTCAAAAAAACAATAATGTAAATGTTAAGGAGGGAATGACAGATGACTTTGATTTTATCCAGTATGTGGTAGACAGAAGCCAATTTAATGGGATGTTTCTATTGGATAAAGAAGGAAATCGAATTGTTCTAATTATATGCAAGGCCCTTTATGAAGGTATAAATAATCATATTGAACAGACTGGAAGATACTTTTCATATAATAAATCGTGTAAAATAGTCATCCTAACCAATATGGATGATATGTACTTCTTTGCAGATTTTAAAACACCAGGCGTAATGGATGAAATTCCGTTTTATAAGATTTATTTTCCATTTATCAAAGAACAAGATTATGATTTTTTGGAGTTATTTCGAAGGGACCACCTTTTGGATAATTATAACGAACTTTATGCTAAATGGAAGGAACAGTACATCAACAATAATTGCTCAACACTATAATGATGTAGATGAGTTTTGCTTTACAATATCATGGAGATCACTTACAAGACATTCAGATTTATCGAATTGTATAGGGTAGTTATGACATGTTTCTTGACAATGTATTACCGAATTTTCACAGATTTTGCAAAAATCAAATCATAAAAGTCAAAACTCTGAGATGAAAATATAGAAAAGAACAAAAGTTGTCCTTAAAGCATCAGCTAATCTAAACGCATAAATGCAGGCTGGATCCAATAGTGATTCAGTCTTTTTCTCTATTTTCACTAACCCTTCAAATTCCTTGCCAATATTAGTACCGAAAGGTGTGGCGTTCATTGGAATACCACACTGCTTAGGTGACACTCCCTTACTTCTTCAGCCCCTGCTCATAGTCCTGTCTATATTTCATTACTTTATCTATATCAACACCAACTTTTGTGGCTATAAATGGAACAGCAAGACTATCTACCAAAGATCTTGCAACTTCTTCTCTTGTTTCTTGTTTGACATCATTGATATTTCTAGTTTGTTCATAATCTTGTTTGATGTCTTGTACTATTTCAATGTCTAAATCTAGCTTTTCCGCTATGAATGGCACAGAAAGCGTATCAATTAAAGATTTTGCAATATCTTGCTTTACTTCTTTTCTAATTTTTTTAGTGCTTTCTTCAGATGACATATCATTACATCCCTTCAAGTTACTTGATAGGTATATCACTATATTACATGGTTCCCCTCATATAAACTTTTATTAAAAAACTGTACCAAGATGCTTACTAGCACAACTTTGACACTTTCTATATTGCCTTTTTCTTGAATTAATTGTTTTCATAAGTAACTCAAGTATCAACTCTAGTTGCTGCTCTCTGCCCAATGAATGGAAAGTATCCCAGGTTACTAAATGCTTTTTAACTGAACTAGGGGATGGCACTTGTCCATGCCAGAAGATGGTCTCAAATCCAAGTTCTAATCCTTCAATAGTCGTCCTTAAATAAACGTTTGGCTCATCTGCAAAGCCTTCTAACTTAAAATTAAAAGAACGGTCTATTGCTGCTTTCTCTATCCCATCGAATGAATACATTTCGGATAGTGATCTAATCTATTCAAATGCACTTGTCTTCAGTGTTTTCATAGGTGTCAACCTTCTTTAATTGGAATAATATTTACTGTAATTATAACACCTATAAAGCATTTTCAACATTTCTTTTCATTGGGCGGTATTTATGAGTGATTGCAAAGAAAACCCTCAATAAGAAAAAATAGAGTGGAAAGTATCAACTTCTTAGTTTGAAAAAATCCCTAGATACTTGCAATTAGTAAAATGGAAAGCTAAAATGTGGTTAATAAATCAATTGAACAGGGTGTAGAAAATGAACCAGAATTCATTCATCACACAATTTAATCAAATTTTGAAGAAAAAACACTTGTAACTTTACAGGTGTTTTTTTCTTTTGACTATAGTCAATGTTAATGCCAAAATCAAAAATATTGAAGGGGTGCGTAAGATGGACAGGGAAGAAGCACAGGAGTTTTGGGAGATTGTCATACAAAAGGTACAACAACGACTATCAAAGCCTATGTACGACACGTGGATTGCTCCATTATCGGGGCAAATAGCGGAAGGTAATACAATCGTAATCAGTGCAGCCAGTGAATTTGCTAAAGGATGGATTAATGAAAAATACGAGCATCATTTTACGGCAGTGCTAAAAGAATTGACGGGGCAAGATTTTAATGTGCGGGTTATCTATCCACAAACTAAAGGAGAAAGAAAAGAAAGCGAATCTTCCTCTTCAATTAAGAAAGATGCCGTCAATTCAAATGAAAATAGTAGTCAAGTTAAATATAAAAAAGTAAGTGTTAAAATACCTACAATTACGCCATCCAATCATGCAATAAGATTGAGAAGGGAAAATGAACGAATAACAAGAAGTTTAAATCTCCCCTTAGCTGATTCAGGCCCATCGAATGCAGAAAAAAGATTATATGCAAGAAATGAAAAAATTCGTACAAAACAAAGCCAGGATTATAGAATATTTAGTTCGCTTTTTAGATGCAAATAATAGTGGAGGGTTCATCAATGTGAGTAAATTAAAAAAACAAACACGAACATTTAAGGAAACCGGGATGTCTATTCCTATTAAAACAAATGAGACATCAACAAAACAAGCAAAAGTGGCTTTTGGTAAAGTGACGGAATCAATTGCAACAAGGAGAGCACGTGAAAGAAATGAACGAATTATTGAGTGGCATCAACTTACTAAAAATGGACCCTATGGGTTGTTCCACCTTTTTGGTTGATGCCAAAAATAACTAAAGTGGTGGGAGCATTAACTTTTATTTAGATGGGGAGTGTCAAAGGATGGTAAAAATGAGATGGTGCCATTTGGGAAGAAAAACACTTGTAGAATTAAATTTCTGCAGGTGTTTTTTTGTGGACTTTTGACTATAGGAAATGGAATAAACGTGGAAAAATATATTCATAAAAAAGGATGAGCGATGATATGGAAGAGAAAATCTTAATGAGAGTTTCGGAAGAAGAAAGTGGGGTTAAGGAAAAGGAATTCGGTAGATACATTAGAGATGTGAGATCAAAAAGGGGTTTTACCCTTTCCCAAGTGGCGGGCAGGATAGAAATCTCTACTAATTATGTCTCTCAAATAGAAAGAGGTGTTAGGAAGGTAACGGATGACTTAGTAGTGGCTCTTGCAATACTATATAACGTAGACCTGGATGAATTATTTTGGATGTCTGGGAAAATCCCTGTGGGAGTGAGAAAGTTAATCATGAAAGATTCAAACTTGCAAAATGCCCTCTCCTACATTCATAAATTTGGACTATCTCCTGAACGGAAGGAAAGGTTAACGAAAGAAACTCTGGAATTTATAAAAAATGAAATAAAAAACAACCATGAATTTATATAAAAGGGGAGAGTTAGACTTTGGAAATACTTGCTGGACGAGCCGGATATGATTTTGTGAGTTTTACCGGAGAAAAGTATCAATCATTATCACGATTCAAAGCTGGAAAAATCAAGACAGAAATAAGACTAAAAAAGAGGGATAGGAAGATAATTACCATACTTTCAAGGATACCTATTGTTCGCTCTTTTTCCATATTATTTGAACTAATGTTTGAATATTATGGGCGTTTTCTATTTGCGGTAATAGTAATGTTTTTGATGGAGTATTTATTTAGCGGAACTTCAAATTCTTATCTTTTATATACCATTCCATTTAGCTCCTTAGAGATATTATTGGGTGTTTTATTTGTAGCCGGCCTTATCATAAAAATAACTCCGACAGGAAGGTATCACGGTGCCGAGCACAAAATCGCCAACGCTTATCAGAGAGATACAAATTTAACCTTAGAAAAAGTAAAAAAACAACCAAGGACTCATAAATACTGTGGCACAAATCTAGTAACAGCCTTTTTCATCTGTTTCTTTATACTATCTATGATATTTGGCGATGCAATTTGGGTGTTTTTGATTTCTTGGATTTTAGGATTTGAGCTATGGAGAAGTGAACCAAAAGGAATTTGGAGTCTAGTTTTAATGATTGGTAACGTTGCACAATATCTACTATTTACCTCAAAACCCAAAGAAAAACATTTAATGGTGGCAATAGAGGCAATTACAAAGCTAGAAGAAAAAGAGTTAGCAAGTAAATAGATACAACCCAAGCGGTGGTTAGTAAAAGTAAATGGATACGAGGGGGATGACTCGGAATGGAAAGGGATGATTTAAGTACCAATCGCAGGATGAATGAAGAGCAAGCCCTGGGATATTTCTTTTAACCTGCAGAGAGATGGGATTATCCTTAGAACAAGTAAAGCCAATTCACTCCAACATGATTTCTCAATTTAATCAATGTCCACCTAATGAAGCAAAGAAACAAGGTGAGGAATGGTTTCATTCAATCCAGGAAGAGACGATAAATCTAAAAAAGAACAACAGTTTAAAAAGTCAGATGTAGAAGCCTGAATTTAAAAAGTCAAATGTAAGAATGCCCAATAATATCCTTGAATCCCCTTATACAAGGAAAATACGAGAGAAAACGAGAGGGAAATTGCAGAATTGCAACAGATTTAGGACGGTCCTTTTGGGTTATTCAGATTTTTTAGCAAGCATAAGAGGTGGAGCCCCTTGTTGTTAACTGGAAGGGGCTTTCTGGTAGTTTTTTATAAAATCCAGTAAACTTTGACTCAAGAGATCTCTTTGACGAAAATGCGGAAACTCGGCAGTAATAAATTCCGAAAACTCTTTATAAACATCAATGTTAAGCTGCAGAGACTTATTAGCATACTCACTTGTCGGGTCATATACTTTACGGTCGAGTATAAGCTCTTTCTCTTTTATGTCCAATAGTGATTTCAATTCTTCTAAATGTGCTTCGATAAACTCTAATGCTTCGTTAGAATCGTGATTAGCAGATGGTTGCAATTTTAGATATTTCTCATATTCCTCTAGGCTTATTAGTTTTTCATACCTTTTACTACTCTGATTGTAATGAAACTCTCCATTTTGTCGCATTTCTTTGGTGAAAGCGTTATAAGGTATCCCCAACTCTTCACTCACGTTCTTTAGGTGGTCTTTTGTCTGTTTTTTTAATAGCTCATTTGTTACTTCCAATTTTTTCTGCATTGGTAAATTCATAAATTCTTCAGTCGTCATGCTATCCCACTCCTTCATTTCATTATTTTTTTCTGACTTTGTCCTACACTTTTATGATAGATAAATAGAAAAGAAATATTCAATATTAATCGTTTAATAAGTGTTCTAGCTAGTAATATTTTCACATGGAACTGCCTAGTATAAAGGGAATCAAAGATCAGGGATTGGATTATATCCAATAAAACTAGGAGGAATAGTAGAATGAAGAGTAATGAGGAGAAAAGAAGAGTGGAAAAGGTAAATAGAGCAATTGAGGACTTTGGTGGTCTTTTGAGGGATTATCGTAAGGAAAACTTTCTGACTTTGGAAGATATGGCTCAGGAAGTTGGGTGTACCTCTAGTTATATTTTCAGAATCGAAAAAAACACAAGAAATCCGAAGGTGGATTTTCGGATTAAGGTGTTAACATTAGGAATGAGCTGGTCGACAGAAGATGTTTACTTGTTTTTGGAGAAGGTAATTTCTAAAGAGAAGATGAACAAAATAGAATAGGAGTACAAAACGTAATGCTGCTGTGAAGGGGAAACTTATTTTTCCTTTTATCAGTAGCATTTTCCTATATAAAGACAATATAGAGGCTGGTTTAAGGTCCGAATGTATTACACAAACTAAGTTTTCAGGAAAATAAATCTTATTGTGTACTCAAAACGGTTCGAATTTGGCTTCAAAAGGGCACTAATATGGTAATTATTAATAGTATAATCGACAAAAATCAGGATTACCGAATCATATACCTATATAAGATATGTCGTAAATAAGTTTTCGTTTTTCAAACCTAAAGATTATCTCTATAAGGTGAAAAGCAACATAATTGACTAGGTAAGTTACCAGACCTCATTAATAAAGCTAAAGAAAACTTATTTATATAAACCTAGCTATTATTAGGAGATAAAGGGACTAAAAGAGTAGGGCACCCGTTTTCAGTCTCTTTAGTCTTCCTTATAAAAGAAAAAAGTAACCCCTACCTAGCAAAGTTGGGTTACTTCTTTTAGTAATATACACTACTTTTGATTAACCGATTCCTACAACTCCATTATACTGAATAATCTTGCATGAGGCAATGTTGTCTTCCATCAACGCACACGTTAGGTGAGTAAATAAAGAAAAATATTCAACAAACAGTACAAAAAATCTAATATCAGATTGGTTTACCTTTGGTTAGTAACTTTAATGCCGCTTTTCTCATTTCAGGGTTTTTCCCTGCTAAAGCTAAAGCTGCTCCACCTACTCCTACCCAGACCGAGGCCACCATCCATCTTTTGAATTCAGAATCTTTTTGATAAGATTTTTCAACCATACGCTCAATACGATCATTGAGTTTGTCTCTAGCTTCTTCACTTAAATTTGGGTCTTTTAGTTGGTCAGAAAAAGTCTCTATTGCTTTGTCAATTGTACTGTATACTCTCTCTTGAGATTTCGAACCTACTTCTCCCATATTGTTAATTGCTTTTATGATTTCAGGAGAATATTTTAGTAAGGTTTCGAGTTCAGTCGAGGTTAATTCAGTTAGGTCATAATTGTTTTCCTTGAGTTTTATTAAGGTTTTATCAATCTCTACTTTTTCACTCATGGCTACACCTCTAAATTAGTTATTTTATACTATTGTATAACAAATAGAATTTTAAATATTGTATTTTTATAAAATTTGTTTACTCACCCAATTGCCCATATTTATAAATTTGACAAAAAAGGTGCTTCTCCTTCTTTAAGGATTGCCCCCGTTAGCGGAATAATAAAAAAGGCTCTAATTTACCAAAGTCTAATAATAATTCTTAACCTTTTTGGGCTGTTGTTGTATCTGGAACACCTTCCATTATTGCGTTGTACTTGTCTTTAAGGAAAATTTATAAACAGTGTCTCCAAAAGAACGAATGTCGTTGAGATAATCGTATCCTTCAGATGAACCATAACGGTTGAACATTCTCACTGCTACTACGTTTTCCTCTGGAATGACGAGCAGAGCTACATTTGTGTAGCCGAGTAATTGATAGGAACCTTTTGGAACTTTATCGCCTATTTGGTTAAAGGTATGGTTCGTGTCTTTAACAAACCATAAAAATCCATTCTTATGTATAGGAAGTCTCGTGTTAGGAGTCTGAATGGATGTTGCCATTTGAATGATTTCTCTAGGAATAAGCTGTTTTCCTCCCCATTTCCCTTCTTTTAAATGAAGGTAGCCCCACAATGCAAGCTCTTTTGCAGACACATACATATTCATTCCGGAACCATCTACTACATCTGTCTCCGTCCAGAAGGGGTTATCTGCATCTCGAATAGTGCCAGCAATTTTTGAATGAGGCTGACTCATCTTAATCCATTCTGTCGATTGGAAACCGACTGGCTCAAAGACCTGCTCTTTAACAATATCAGCAACGGACTGTCCCGTTGTTTTTCTGATAATCGTTGTCAATAAGTCAATACTGGGACCTCTATATGCCCATGAGTCACCAGGTTTATATTCACTTATTAGTTTACCATCAATTATTCTAAGTCCATGTGTGTGGGTTAATAAGTGACGAATGCTGACACCTTCATATGCGGATAAATGAGAGTCTTCAACAAACCGTCGAATCGAATCATCAATGGAAAAGTAGCCATTGTATATAGCGTAAGCAGCAGCAAAACCGATATAAGCCTTTCTTACAGAGGCAATGTGGAATTGAGTGTCTGCGTTAACATCTCGAGCATGTTTGGCATTCGACTGTTTACCAAAATAAGACTCTGTTACGACTTTGTCGTTATGGATTATAAATAGAGCAGAGCCACTGGATCCCAACTTTTCAGCACTTTCTTTTACATGAGTTTGTACATCTTCAAACAAGTTTGTGTACTCTTTTTTTAATAGCAATTTATCCACTCTCCTTTGAAAATTAAAAAATGCCCCCAATATGATTGGAGGCACTGTGCAACATTAATGTTTTTAACCAATAAGGACACTAACACAAGTTATCTCACTCATGTCACCTGTATAATTATTGTAGTATACACAGAGAATTTTAGCATTAACCTGTTATATAAACGAAACACATTATACACTTTAGTTACCACGTTTCCTCAACTAACCCCGTTAGCACAATACAATAGCTGCCTCAATGACAGCTCATTATTTTGAATACATTCTTTCGGGTAGTTCGTCCCAAAATACTATTAGAGCATTGCCATATCTTAAAAAGTCTGATTCATTAATATTTAAAACTATTTCTGTTAATGTGCTTTTATATAACTCTAATAAATTTGAATTTGATACTTGGCTTTTAAAAAAACTTGGTTTCAACTGTTCCAATTGTGACGCTGATTGCCCATCACCGTGTTTAATCACATTTGCTAATAATCGTAATTCATCAATATCAGACCATATAGTAAGCGTTTCTAAATTGTAATCGAATTTTAAAAACGCTTCCTTTATTTCATTTATACCTCTGGTACAGAAACTTTTAAAAGTGATTTCATTATTCTTTTTGTCGTACATTTTATGCGTACGAGATATTTCTTCAAATAGAAATTTTCTTACTTGCTGTTCCCAAAACTGGTACATTGTAGAGATCCACATTAATTTAGTATTATATCGAATTAAGGACAACCCTTCGTAATGCTCTAATCCTTTTTCCCAAGCGTCTTCAGCGAAATCTCCTTCATCATGATATTCAGGGAAATAGGTACCCATTTCCCTGAAATGTTCATCTGCAATTTGGCTTGCTTCTTCTTCAATGTTATCAAATACTAGGGCTATTCTTTTAGTATATGTATCAATATATAATCTATAAGGTTCCTTAAACTTAGATCGCAGCGAATCATACAAATAAAGTTGAGCTCTCATTTATTACCCCTCACATTTCAAAAAAGGTTATATAGGTAGTATTCGACTTAATATGATATATTTCCTTTTAAAATGATTAATTTATAATTTGTTATGATGACTTTGGTTGCGATTCCGTGAGCTAATTCATTTATTAAAATCCAATAACCATCGTTATATTGGGAAAAGAATAGACAAAATTAATTCCGATTCGATCTGCAAATTAGTCTATTATTTTATGATTTATCTACCGAAACAGAACTACTTAAAGCTAGGGATCACATCTATTACAAATTGAATATTCAACTTTAAATCAGGATTACCGAATCATATACCTATATAAAGTAGGTCATAAATTAGATTGTGGTAATTCTATAAGGAAGCCACATTGACTGGAACATGTTTTAGGTGATGCAAGTCCCCGCACGTTAAGAGAACCCATTTGTTTCTGGCTTGAATATATCGTCGTACCATTCTTTTGATCCACCCATGTGATATATACTATCTTAGCTATAGCTATATCTTTAGCTATTTTTCTTGGACGCAGTGCTACTTCCTATTGAACGCTGGAAGAGGGAGAGCCACCATCAGCGAGACTTAGAAGTGATTGTCCTATTTGTATGCTATTGATGCAAATGGGCCTACAAAGGTATTATTTAAGCTGTTCTCCATCAAACCACCTTGGTGGACACAATTAGGGTTAAGGGTAGGGGGTGCTATTTTAATATACTGGCATATGTCAGGGATGGATCAAATTTATGTAATAAGTAGATCAATAAAATGGTACGCTATTTGGTATGTTAATTCCTTGAAAAATTGTTAGGCAATTTAGAACTAGATAACAAACATGATATAATAAGATAAGAGTTTGTGAAGAAATATTCTTAAACTAAAGGGGCAGGATTGTTTAAGTGCGTCGTTATGTTTGAAATAGTGTATTTAAGAGAGGAAAATATTTTTGAGTGGCTTATTAGAAAAAAATTTTAAGTATCTGGAGTAGCGTTGCTCGTATGTGCAATTTTTTATTATTTTAAGAAAATCAAGCGGGAAAAAATTGACTTCAGTAGAGCTTACAGTTTACGTTGTAATCCAAATGCCATTCTTACCTTTGGTAAGTAGTTAATTGAAGTGAATTTTTCATGAAGATATACTTGTAATTTATGTGAGAAAATACCTTAAGATTATAGGTGATAACTGATGAATAGATATGAAGAGTATGTAGATTTACTATCAAAAACCTATGATGAAGTAGTTGTTTTTTTACTTCATAAATATGGCCCCGCAAAAGACGATTATTATAGAGAAAAATCATATTACAGGTTTATGAATGGAGAAATTAAAAATATAACAAAAGGGAAATATTCAAGAACTAGTGAAGGATTATATTGTCATCATATAGATGAGATGAAAGAATTGAAAATATCAGACCAGTTGTTTATAAAAAGGAAAAACATTCCGTTTGAATATCAAAAGAAAGATAGATTAGTTTATTGTGATTTGATAGAACATACGATTTTGCACGTTTTGATTACAAAGGAAACTGCTCATGAATTTGGTTACTTAGGGTATGAAGCATTTTTAAAGCCAATTATTGAAGAATGGTATATCGAAGAAAAAATTCCTAGTCCAAAATGGATGAAAAATTGTTACGATAAGTCTTTTCTAAAACCTGACGAGTCGGTTCATATATTAAAAGAGATGCAAAAAACACTAGGAATGAGTTAATTTAGCACTCCATATGAGTTTCATGAAGAAAAGCAGAGAAGAATAGAGGATTTTGAAGCAAGAAAAAGAAATTGGGAAGAGGAAGATAAAAAGCGTGCAATAGAAGCTAAAGAAATAAAAATAAGAAGGATCAAGAAAAAAACCGAAGAATTCTATCAAACCTATCCAAAATTCAAAGAAATAAATATATGTTTTGATACCTCAAGACAAAAAGTGATAGCGATGTTGTTTGATTGTAAATATAGTAATATTTATAAAAGTAAAAAAGAACTTGATTTAGCAATGAAACCAATTATTAAAGACAAACTTTTAAAAGAATTATACACGGCTCTTGAAAGTAGCTAAAATGGATTTGGCTCTATTCTATTCTTTTGAAATACATGGAAGAAGTTGGCTTAGAGGTTGATAGTAAAGTAATGAGGATGAAAGGATATTTATAAAATAACTAACTGTACTAACTGGTGCCTTAGTTAAATAAAAAAAATAGAAGGAATTCAAAAACGCTTGATTTTTTTCAAGCGTTTTTGCATGTAAACATCAGTGTTTTTGGTATGAAATTTAACCAGATATATCACTTTTTCTCCACTTTATTTGAACTACTTATTTGTAGATGAGTGGTGTTCTTTATTTTTTAACCTAAATTAAAACTTATTGCTTACTTAGTTCTCTTAATGTACTGAAACTTAAACAATCAACAATGGTGTGTTTTAATCTTCTAAAACTTTTTCCGTGATAGAGCATTTTTCTAAGATTACCAACAGCTATTTTATGACTTACTTTATATAGGTATATGATTCGGTAATCCTGATTTTTATTAATAACTTATTTCCAGTTGCTCACCATTATGTGCGATTCCTTCTTCGGAGGCTATTTTTATTTCTTTTGATGCTATTTTTTAGGGCGAATTGCTTTATTATCCATTATTTAAGTGTGTCAGTCTCATAATTTTCCATTTAAACTATATAGTTTTTCATTATATTTGCCTCTTTACCTATTTTCCCCAATAAGTTTAATTTGCCAGTATTAATATACCATTCTCATTTTAATTGTTTTGGTTGGAAAAATAATAATTAAGAGGGATTATAGCTTTTTTTGCATATAGCTAACTAAAAATACCACGTTTTCTTCTAGTAGTTCAAATTCTTCTTGGGTAAGTAAGTGATTATGAGCAATCTTATTCCGAAGTGGATAAATTTGGTGTAATAGTGTTAGGTATTTACGTGGGATTTTTTTAAAGGCTTTTGGATAAAGTGAAAAATACGAACTGTAATCGGAGATGTTAAGTGTATCAAATGATCGTGATGGAGGTCTGTTAAATTCCTTTCTAGGTGCGACTTCAAACCAGTGGATTCCATAATAATCTTCCATGTTTCTGCTTATGTACGAACGAAGTGTGTTTTCTACTTCATATAAAAGTCCATACGCTGTTTTCATCAATTCTAATTCAATGTCTTTCTCGACAACAATCAATAAGGTCACCTCATATGTAATTTTAGTGGTAAAATATCACTAATACTATAGTATACTATTAACTATATTCTGACAACACCTTATTGAAAAGCAAAGTTGCAGATTACAATGGAAATCTTCTTTGAATTCTTTTTATCCTCTAACCAAGTCCAATATTGATTCTAGGTGATTTTATACATTATAATTGGAACAAATAGTCCTGCGTGGTATTTGGATTAATAGATTTTTATTGAAAGGATTTGAATCAAATTGGTAAACAATAAAGACAACATAAAAAGGACTGCGGTAATGATCCTGGAGATCCCGGAGCACATCTCAATGCCTAGAATTTGTGAGAATGCTAATGGAAGTTGTTAATGGACATTTAATTCAAATTCGTTGGGATGGACCTTATAGACTAACAGAACTTTCGTCATTAAATGATGTAAAAACAGATTATGGTGTTTATCAGATTTATGGAAAACATACTGTCTATGGTGAAAATGTCCTGTTATATATTGGACAGGCAAACCAACAGACATTTGGCACTAGAATAATGCAACATTCATACTGGTTTGAAGACGACTTCTCCATATATATTGGAAGATTAAATGCTTCAAATACTCCCAAAGACGATATTTGGACTGAAGAAATTAATTTGGCAGAAAGTTTGTTAATCTATGTTCATACCCCAGCATATAATACGATGAATATTAACTCCATTAATTATTCGAAACTAGAAAATATACATATTCTAAACTTAGGGCGGTTCAAAAATCTTCTTCCTGAATTATCTGGGATTAGATGGGTAAAAAAGTTGTATGAATTAGATGATATTTATAGATTAAAATAAACTGTTCTGTGGTTTATCATACAATAGATTTAATTGCTAAAAGCTAAGGTGAAATCAATTTATTATTTGAATTGATAACCTTGGCTTTTTTTATGGATCTAATTTTATAGATTTGCTACATGAAACCCCTTATTCTTTAGTTTATCACTCTCAAGCAACAGAGAAGATAGTCTATTTGTTAAAAAATTCCCCAAAGTATTCTAAATGTGACTTCCCAAGCCACCTTTTGGTTCGATTACCTATATACAATGAAATCACAAATGAGATTTTGTTACACGACAGTTGATAAGTTGCTTCTTTATAGACCTGAACAAATAATAGAAGATTAAGTAATCAGCTTTTTCTGTTGATAATTTATCTTGGGTAAAAAGTTACCGGTTTGCAATAAAAGGAAACTCATAGTTTTATTTGAGCAACCGTATAAACACTTCGCCGTTGATGGGAAAAATCTCTGCAAGGGCGAAAGTTTTGGCTGGGGTATTAGTAAATAAGATATTGTTCGCCCTATAGTAAATAGGATGTGTTTATAGGGATTCCATAAGAGCTAGATCAACAGAAACTCCAATAATATGAAACTTCAAATTATATCTTTTACTTTCTAATACCCCTCTTATAAAGCTAGAACATCTTTGAACACATAAATAGATATTAAGCCATCAACTGTTGCTTATCATAAATTAAATCAATAAGAAAGGGATGTAGTGGTTATGAAACATAAAAACAGTGACGTAGGTATTTTATTCACTCCATTTACTCATGGGTTTGATTCAAAGGAAGATGCTATGGAAAATATAGGGCTAGTACAGTCTAGTCTGGATCAAGCAAATATCAAAAATGACAGACATAATCGAGTGGCTGAACCTATATTTGTTTATAGGTTGAGTACTGGTGTACCCCATGCAATGGGTTCATGGAAACTTTCAGAGAGGACACGAAGTAAAATTAAAGATTATCGGACTAACTATTATTGCTTTAATCTGAATGACCTCTCCAATATACCTCCAAAATCCCTTCCAAACGTAATATCGGGAATCAAGAATGGTCCATTTCGCTTCATTCAAGAATCCTTCTCAAGTGGTGATACATTATCGGAGAAGAAATATCATTTGTATCTACCCGTTATGGAGTTGGAAAATATAGATTTTGAAGTGCAGCAATTAATTTATGAAATGGTTCGGGATGATCTTGAAATAAAACTTGGAATTCAATTAGATGAAAACACCTATATTCATAAAAATATGCTAGCGTCTAAGAACCAGGTTCATGTAAATGAGGATGCTCCTATTTTTGACCTTAAACCTTATTTAAACAAAATTAAGCATATTGAGGAGGTTGTGAAAAAGAGGGACAGTAAGGTGAACGAGGAAGAAGTAATTCGACAAGCAGCGGAGCAAGAGTATAAAGCCAAAAAAATTACTTCGGCAGTGGATTACGAGGAACTATTAAAGGCGTTTAAAACAGATGGATTTTCAAGTAATTTATCATATAAAGAAAGGGGATATTTGTTTATGGTATTAAACAACATGAAAGAAGACGACCAAATAAATGAAAAACAAAAATTGGAATTAGCGGAGGTGCTTAACAATGGCTAAGTTAATACAAGACATAAATGATTACAAAGGATATAAAGACGTAACGGTTGGATCTTTGATTCATATACTTAGAAAACACGAAATTGCCACGCAGAATATCTTTAGCTTTACAGAAAATCACGTATTGAATCCAGACGTGACCTTGAACATAAAAGGGAAAATCTATGACAATAAAGAAGCGTTTGAGAAGTTGGAAAAAATTCTGATTAACCCAGAAAATAGGGGGAAAAGAATTTTACTTGTATCAGATACCGGTACAGGGAAAAGTTACGCTTTGACTAGATTCATTCAAAAGTTCAATGAAAAGATCAATTCCTCAAAATCCACTAGCCCCAATAATCAATTTGCTGTTTATTCATGTCCTCGCCGTGCATTAATTAACAACCTAAAAGGCGATTTTGTAAATGATAAATATTCAGCGATGTTAACAGGTTCAGATACCTACATGGCTATCGAAAGGGACATTATCATTAATCAATCGTCAAGTTTTATCACCACTATTGACCATGCTCCTCGGATTATTGAAGACAAAATAGAAGAGGAAGGTAGCATGAATGGTAGAGGGGCCTCATTACCTTGTCTACTCGTTACGGATGAAATTCATGTTCTTTCAACGGATGCCTCCTTTAAGTTAGATACAGTAAGAGATTACTTCATTGCAGAAAGAACTATCCTAGGTTCGGGCGGTGTCTCGCTCCATGTCACAGCTACTCCACAACCCCTTCGTTTAAGTGATTACGATTTAATTATCCAAATTAATCAAGAAGATCATGAGAACCCCTTTGAAGAAGCAGGATACTACGTATTAGATAAATCCACAAAAAAATTAAAATCTCAATTCCTTAGAATGATTCGATTTGCCGTAGAATCTAATAAAGATAGAAAACTCCTTGTCTTTATTGAGGATAAGGAATGGATTGAATATTACTGTGAACAACTTCGGCAGCACAATATCAATGCAATTGGGATAGTTGCAAAAAAGGAAAGTGAACGAGAAAAAGATGAGATAACAATCATTAACAAAGGGATTATCAATGAAGAAATCCAAGTGATTCTTGCAACAACAGTATTTTCTTCGGGAGTATCAATTACCAATAATGGTGGAATGGATGAGACATGGGTGCTATGTTCATCCAACTCTTTAAATCATGAGCAGACCCGTCTAATTCAGATGTCGCATCGTTTCAGAAATAAATATAATGCCTTTAAAATCTTTTTCCAAGGGACTGAGACACCAAAGGTGAAAAAGGCATTTCTTTATCAAACATTGCTTGAAGAGGAAATTAGAAGGGCTGAAAATTCAAAGAGATTAGTTATGGATATACGGAGAAATCCAACAGACTACTCCGTGTCATTAGACAAAATGGAATTGGAATCAGGGCTGTTTTCGGATGGAAATAGGAAATTGCATGTACTAACACAAAAAAGTCAAAGTGAACTTATCCAAAATAAGACCTACCACAATTATAAGAATCAGGATGTGTTAATTCGTGAATTAGAGAAAAGATTTCAATGTGAGTTCAAGAATTTTGATGAGAATATGTTTGATGTAATAGAAGAGGTAGCGGAGGAAGATGTGAATGCTGAACAAATTGGATTGTCCAATTTATCTTCAAAAGAAGTTATAGAGATGATAATTAAGGACAAGAGCATGTATGAGCGGTTAGAACAAGAATATATTAGATTTGGATGGGGAGGAAAAAAAGGACTGATGGGGAACGTTAAAAGACATGCCAGAAATGACCTTATTTACTTTATCGAACATAATGTAGATTTAGATATTGTTCAACAGGTCATGAAGTGTCATTTAAAAGCGAATAAAGATGAGAAATGTTCGTATCTTGAACACAAAAAAGCCGCTCAAATTGTGGAAAAGGTGAAATTCGCAAAGGACACATCCATTCAAGTAATGATTTACGGGGAAGTGCGTCATAAGCTGGAACTAGCTAAAGAGAAAGGGAAAGAGATTGTGTTCAGTACATTAACAGGAATGGATGATTATCTGGATAAAATCCTTGCGATGCTCGTACAGCAATATGGCCTTGAACTAGAAGATACCAATATTGAGGGCAAGTATTTTAGAAATCTAATGGATTATGAATACGAAAAGAAAAATGGAAAAAGAAAGTACACAATTGTAGGATTTATGGACGAGAAGGCTTTGAAGAAAAGATATGGAATAAAGAGAATCGTGTAGGAGGTTATGGAGTTGTGAATCTGCAACTCCATTTTACACTCTGTCCGAACTGGTAAGAATGTAGTATTATAGATATGTAGACATGTTCAAACAGACTTGTTCATTATTATAGAGGTGAGAAATTTGATTTTTGGATACGCAAGGGTTTGCTCCAAAAGCCAAAGTTTGTCAAGGCAGCTTCAAGAGTTAGAAGAATGTGGTTGCGATCGAATATATGAAGAAAAGCAATCTGGTAGGGATTTTAATAGACCAGTATATAAGCAAATGCGTTCGAAAATGCGATTTGGTGATGTGTTGTTTGTTCACGATCTAAGTAGATTTGGAAGAAATAAACAAGAAATTAAAGATGAATGGGAAGCTCTTATTAAAGAAGAAATTGATATTGTCGTGTTAAATATGCCTATTTTGGATACACGAAGGTATAAAGAACTTGTAGGCGTGGGGCAGTTAGTAACTGATTTGGTGCTTAATCTGTTGTCTTGGATGGTAGAAGAGGAGAGATCACGTATCAGAGCTGCTCAAAGACAAGGGATTGAAATTGCGAAGAAGCAGGGTAAATTCCGAGGAGGGAAAAAAAGGTATCATAAAGATGCTAAAGGTAAAGAAAGAATTATTTATGATGAAGTGGTTAGATGTTTAAAGGAACATGTAAGTGTAATGGATATTCATAGAAAAACTGGTTTATCACGAAATACGATTTATAAAATAAAGCAAGAAGTACTTCACAATTGAATAGTGGCTGTATTAAATTTAGAATCTTAAATTTTAATAACCATTACATAAGAAGTCCAGAAAGAGGTAACTATTTATGAGCACAAATATATCAAAACAAAAAAGGGAAGATTTTTTACAAAAGGTTAATCAAATTAAGACTTTTATAGAAACTTATTCTGACGATGACGAGTCGAGAAAGTTATTGCGATATATTGGGGAGTTAGAAAAGGATCTGTATGGTAAGAAGTTTGGGCTAGTTTTTGAAGAACATAGGGAAACAATTGATGAGGTCTTGGAGAAGCACACACCTGTTTTAAAAGAAGATAAAGATTTATTGATAAACAATCAAGAAAACATGAATTTCTTACTTGAAGGAGATAACCTCGCAGCTTTAAAGTTGTTAACAAAAACGCATAAAGAAAAGATTGATTTGATTTACATTGACCCACCATACAATACTGGTAATAAGGATTTTATATATGATGATACATTTGTAGATTCTGAAGATGGTTTTCGTCATAGTAAATGGTTGTCTTTTATGGAACGACGGTTGAAGTTGGCAAGCAAACTCTTGACTGCATCCGGTTCCCTAGTGATTAGTATTGGTTATCAAGAAGTTCATAATCTAGTGTTATTATGCGAAGAACTATTTCCTAATCGTCAAGTCGTTTGCATTACTGTTCAAACGTCTGGTGGAAAGCCTTCAGGTGGATTTGATTATTTGCATGAATATGTAGTGTTTGTTACTTCCTATGAATTTGAGCCAAACAGAATGACATTTGTAGGTGGGATTACAAGGAGCCCATTTGAAGGATTAACATTGAGCACATTCGACCAAACACAAAGACCAAACCAGACTTATCCTATTTTTATTGATAAGAAAACACATCATATTGTAGGAACCGGCCCTTCCTTAGCGGATCGGGTGAAGGATGGAACATATACAGGAGAACAATCAGATTTTGTTTTTGATTATGATGAAGCCCCAGAAGGTACTGTTGCTGTTTTTCCAGTAAGTAGCAGGAGAGCGGAATGTGTATGGCGTTTAATTTCATCCCGTTTAATGGACGATTGGGAAAAGGGTTATATCAAAGTGAGCAAAAACAGAGTGAAAAACCATCCGAATAAATTTAGTATTCAGTACTTGCCAGCAGGTGTAATAAAGAAAATTGAAACAGGAATGCTGGAAGTAAAGGGAAGAGAAAAAAATGCTCCCACATTGGTCTTCGGCGAGAATACAACGGTAGGTTCTGAAATTCCTACTATCTGGACGGAAAAGGAATTTTATACAACAAAGGGAACATCAGCTTTGAAAAAGATATTTGACTCCAAAAAATTCCCTTATCCCAAACCAGTAGATCTAGTTTTGGAGATAATAAGAGCGACTACCGATTCTGACAGTAGTGTATTGGACTTTTTTGCTGGATCAGGCACGACTGGACATGCTGTGATGAAGCTAAATCAGGAGAACGGTGACAATAGGAAATTTATACTTTGCACAAACAACCAAAATAATATTTGCCGTGAAGTTACATATGAAAGAATCAAGCGAGTCATAGAAATGGATAATTATGAAGAAAGCCTGAAATACTTCAAGGTCGATTTCATTCCTATCGAAAACCGATTTTATTACGAATATGCGGATGACTTACTTTGTCATGTAAGAGAATTAGTAGAATTAGAGAATGCAATCGACTTCTCAGAAACGGAACAAATTGCAATTGTCTTAACAGATGAAGAATTGGAATCGTTTGTAGCGACCACAAAGAACAACCCTGTTTGTAGAGTAGTTTATCTCGGTCATAATGTGCTTTTAAGTGGAGAACAGCAAGAATTTTTTAAGAAACATAGTATCCAAGTAAATGTAATACCAGATTATTATTATAACGAGTTGAGGGGCTAAAATATTATGATACAATTGGCTGATTTTCAGTTGCAAGCAATCGGGAAACTTGTTGAAAGCATGGAGGATGAAAATAGAGAGGTTGTTCTCAAAAGCCCTACTGGATCGGGAAAGACGATTATCCTCACTCATTTTATAGATGAGTTTGGAAAGGGGAGGTTTAATAATGTTTTTGTATGGCTGACACCAGGTAAGGGTGAATTAGAAGAGCAGAGCAAAGAAAAAATGGACAGGTATATTCATAACAGCCAGACAAAGTTGCTCTCAGATGTGATGGCAGAAGGATTTAAAGAGAATGATGCTTGCTTTATCAATTGGGAGAAGTTAACTAAGAAGGGCAACAATGCCTTGAAAGAAAGCGAAAAAACTAATTTTCAAGAGCATATCACGCATGCACACAATAATGGTTTGAGATTCATTATCATTGTTGATGAATCTCATCAGAACGATACAGTAAAGGCTCATGATATTATACAGTTATTCAAGCCGAAAAAGATTATACGTACATCTGCGACTCCTAACAAACTGGCTAATGCAACATTGATTGAAGTTGATGAAGTAGATGTGATTGCAGAAGGGCTTATCAAAAAAATGTTAATTATTAATGAGGATTTTGGTAGGTCAATCACAGTGGATAATCAGGTCGGTTATTTAGTAGATAAAGCACTAGACAAGCAAGGTGAGCTTAAAAAGACTTTTGAAAAATATGACTCGGAGTGTAATCCATTAATCATTATTCAACTACCCAACAATAGTGATGTTCTACAAGATGAAGTCGAACGTTATTTGGCAAGCAAGGATGTAACGTATGAAAATGGATTACTTGCTGTTTGGCTGAGTGATAAAAAGCAAAACCTTGAAGAAATAGAAGAACTAGATGCAAAACCAATCGTTGTAATCATAAAACAAGCTATAGCTACTGGTTGGGACTGCCCTAGGGCACAGATTCTTGTCAAGTTGCGTGAAAATACCAGTGAGACATTTGAAATTCAAACTATCGGCCGGATTCGCAGGATGCCCGAGGCGAAACATTATGGCAGCGATCTATTAGATTCCTGTTATTTGTACACGTTTGATGAAAAATTCACTGAGGGAGTAAAACTACATCTCCGAAAAGGGGCATTAGATGCTGTAAAATTGTTTTTAAAAAATCAACATAGGGAAGTTACTTTAGTTAGTGAACAAAAGTCGTCATTATCCATATCAAAGGACGCAAGACAAGCCTTAAAAGCATTATTGGCATTTTATCAAAGTCACTATCGGATAACAACTAAATCAGTAGAAAACAAAAAGCGATTAGAAGCAAAATCGTATATATTCTCGGAACAGGTAGTGAAAAGGGTTTATACAGGCGAGGTTCGAATATTGACTTCGGATGAATTCAAGAGTCTCCAAAGTGTCGAATTGGTAGAACCTTTGAATACCCATAAACATGGGCGTGAATATCACAATAGGATAAGTGCTTTAGGGTTAAGCCTTAATCTCCAATACGAACAAATGAATACCATCATTCGTCGTTTGTTTGATAAAAACGTTCGGTATGATCAAAAGATACTGCGATTGGATACGAGAGAAGTTTATGCTTTTGTAATTAATAACTTTTATAGGTTGAAGGAAGATATTCAGTCAGCCATGACAAGTATGAGTATTCAAGAGACCCTATCTATAAAACAGATAATTGAAACCCCATTCCGATTACCTAAAGAATTTTTGTTCACTTATGACGGAGAAAATCGAGTTCAACACGAATATAATAGAAATGTGTACTCTGGCTACCTGTCATCAGCAGAAGTTCGTTCAGATTCAGAAAAATCATTTGAGAAGTATTGTGAAAAAGCGGAAAGTATAGAATGGTTGTATAAAAACGGAGATAAAGGCAGTGAGTATTTTTCAATTGTTTACCAAGACAATTTTGGAAAACAAAAGGCTTTTTATCCTGATTACATTCTCTCGCAAAATGGAGATATTTGGATTATTGAAACAAAAGGTGGATTTAGTAGAACAGGTGAAAGCGAAGATATTGATAAGTTTTCTCCCAAAAAGTTTGAAATCCTTAAAAAGTATCTGAATAAACACGGTCTAAGAGGTGGATTTGTACGAAAGGATAAAAGTAATAATGAATTGTTTATTTGTACGGATGAATATAATGACGATATAAAAAGTTCTCAGTGGGTGTTACTGAAAGATTTATTACACTAAGTATGGATCAAGGGGGCTGGGCCCCCAATGCTGTTAAAGCCCGAATGGGAGAAAAGAAGAAATATATTAGATGAAGAAATGTAAAGGATTTATAATAGTAAACTCTCTGTCATGAACTCAACAGGAAAGAACATCACATCAGTAGGCAGTTCTATTTACCTTGGGACTGCCTTTTAGATTTACGAAGTAATTATAGACTCCATAGAAACCAACATCGTTTAACAATAAAATTAACCGAGAATAGGGCTACTGTGGTCTCTAAAGAAGCACTTAGGAATTTCTGAAGTTCTTATTGTTGGCACTCTTGTCGAATTTTCTAAATTAGCATTTTGGGGTTTGGATAAGCCCCCGAAATTGTATTCAGTTGGACAAGTCGGCCTAGATGTTTCCATGAGTAAATTATTGTATAATTAAGAGAGATCAAAAGCGAGGAGGGATAGCATGCAATTTTACAAGATATTAAGACAACGAAAATTAAAAGAAGATTCTTTTTTTAATCTTCTTGAAAGGAAAAACTTTGATTATATTATAGGTAATTATACGAATTCATTCGCTATAAAATATAATCCTGAAACATATAACCAGTTGCTTAATGAGAGTCTGATATTCAGAGAGTTTAAGAGCAGAGCTATCCAACAATTGTTTGTTACAAATCAAAAATACCTTGCTATTTTAAACTATAATGATTTTTTTAATATGGAAATGGTAGAATGCTTATTTGTTGAAGACGAAAATAGTAGGTACTTAGAGGAACTTGATGAATTGTCCTTAGATAGTGTTAAGCATATAGTCGATAGGTATGGTCTTAATATAAAAGAGGTTACTTATATGACAAATGAAAGTAAAAGGTCGATAGTACTTCAAAAAAATGGTGTAATTGGAATAGACAATGGGTTAACAGAGTCTGAACATCGGAAGTTACTAAATCTTATTGATACACTAAATTTTGGGCTCAAGGTAATTGAAAAATGAAGAAAAGTATTTATAAGTTCATAATATCATGTATAAAAATCATTTTAACTTTTGGAGTAACATTTATAACAGCGATAATCGCTTCAGATAATAAAAATTTCGTCTATGATTTTCTATCGCAACATGGTTATTCTGACCCAAAAATCCAAATGGCTGTTTTGAGCGGTTTGATTGTTGCCACTATTGCAATTGTGCAACAAATACTTTCTTTGCTTAATAAAATGTTATTATGGATTATTAAAAGGTATTTTAAGCGGTTGAAAGTGGATATTAATTTTAAAGTAAATAATAGAAGTAAAGAGACAATCAATTTTAAACCAATAGGTGGAGAATACGAAGAAGTACAAGTAGATATTGAATTAAAGATAACCCCCGCTGGAAAGATGTCCGCCTATATATTAAAACTATTTGGATTACAGATAGAGATTTTTTTTAATCCTCAGATAATTGATGTCACCTTACTAAACGATCAAGAATGGCTCAATGAAAAAGCTGGAACTATAATTAATAACAATCAGGAAATTTGTATTGGAGTATTGGAAAACTTTCGTTTAGGGGGGCTTTCCATGAAGCCTTATATCATGACAGAGAGTATAGTTATTCTTCCTAAGCGGATTAAAAGAGATACTGCATATATAGATTTCAAGCTCACGTCAGTTATAGGAAATAGAATAAGTCGTACTTTATGCGATTCTAATATGAAAGAGTTATATATTGAATGTGAAGGAGGTAAATAGATGTCAAAAATATATTCTAATATTTTTTTACTGAATAATATTAATAGTTTATCCTCATTGGATGAGATATTTAGTAGGCAACATAAAGAGTTACTATATCATGTGAAAAAAGATGTGAATCAGGTTGCTAGGATGTTAGATTCAGAAAAGTATTTCATTCATTCTTGGGAAGAAATAGGAGAAGTAGAAGAAATAAAAGTACCGAATATTGGTATAAATGATGATTCTGACGAGGAAATTATTCTTTTTCAAAGTGCGATTGCTAATGTGGAGTACACAAAGAGAAAGCGAAAAGATGATTACGGTAATTTTCTACCAAAAGTTGAAAGAGTAAATGATTCAGATGTAGAGTTATTGTTTTTTGAAAAAGATAAAAAAGTATATGTTCTTATCCTTACTTCAAATGATTACAATATGCGTAGAGTTAAATCATTAATTGGTGAACAAAGTATTTCCTTCACAAATCTTGAATACTCTCTTGAACCCGATATATTTAACTGGTTATTTTATGTTTATACAGAACGTGATGGAAAATTAAACGAAGATACAAAATTAGAAAATATTAGTGGTTTTGTGGGGAATGTAACTGATGATGCCAATGTTTTTACAGGAGCATCATACCAGACGACAGAACTAATAGTGACCAAAGCATTTATAAGTAATGGTGGAGAGCTAAAAAAGATAACACTTAGAGTAAGAGACACAGATGTAGATATTACTTGTATGGTAAATGAAAATTCTTCTGTTGTAATAAGTTCTAATTTATCATCTAAATTAAGAATAATGGATAACATGGATAAGTCGACTTTTCTGTTATTGTATTTATATGGTTACTTAATCCTTAGACTAAAACAATTGTATAGCAATGAATCCGATAAATTTATTAATGAAGATAATCCTAATTTCTCAAAGAAAATTGGGATTGATGTAATTAAGTCAATTGTTGAAAAAAATAATATCATGTTAAAAGATTTCGAGTCTTTTTTATCAGAAGAACCACCTAAACAAGAGTTAAGTTAAATTTTAATATGGTTTGTTTGTTACAAGAAACCAGCATTGAGATTTAATTCTCAATGCTGGTTTTTTTGTCTCTTAAATCACCACGGTGAACCGTATCAGAATGAAAATAACATTATCCTAGACATTGAATGTATGTTGAGACAACATTCTAATAAAGGTGCTGTTTGGATGATTTAAGGGATGAATGATTTTACCGAATCTGATCCAATTTCTATCAATATTCTGCTTATAAAAAGGCTGTTAAATAGTATTTGATTTGATTACTGCGAATGAAAAAAGCAACTTGTGCGGAGTTTTGAGCCGATCATTGAGGAGAAAAGAGCCACCGTTTGCGGTACAGTGAGCCACTGATCGAACAACATATTTTACAGAATATAGCCCGAACCAGAGTGAAGCTGCTCGCCATTGACTGTAACGCCCGATTCTTTGCGTTTGTTGGAAGGGGTCTGTTCCCCAACAGCGAGTGCTTAGAATTGATTTGTCCGTGTCATCATGTTTGAGCAAAGGTGCCCCTTAGGCATTATTTGTGGCAGACCTGGGATAGATCCACAATACGTACAAAAGTTAAGGCAAGGGTGGCGGATTAAGAATTTGCATCACCTCAAGCACTGTGAGATAGGGGGGTTCAAAGTTTTATTGATAGTAGCTCTCTAAGCCGCACTTACTGGCTCAGTTGCCCGCAAACAGTGGCCCAAAACTCCACACACACTGGCTCAATCTGCCAGCAATACTCAACAGTTATCCTTAACTTATCAAACTAAGGAATTGATGGTATCAAATAAAATCCTTTACCAATTTAAAAAGAGCTATTGTTTTCCTTGCTGTTGATAATTTACATGACAACTCGATTAAACAAAGAATAAAGCGTTCTATTTACCTTTAAAAAAGGGAAATGACGATGGAAGGAGGGATTCAATTGAAAGCATAAGGGATTATATTAAGTATACTTATCATAAACAGGACAAATAAAGGGCTGGACAATAAGTAAAAGAAAGGGTGGGTTCCAATATTAGAACCCACCCTTTCTTTGAATAACAGCTTAAAAGAGGTCCATGATTATGTCCTTGTCTGCTTCGTCAATAAGATTACTTACTTTAGTAGCGTCTTGTTCATTCACTACATATCCTTCTTCTATAATCCTCTTCATTACATACGCATAGATTTGCTCGAGGTCAGTATTTTCTTGATTATCCATATCCTTCCGAATCAATTCTCGAATGTAGGCACTTACACTCATGCCATTGCAACTTAGCTTTTCCTCCATGAATAGGCTCAATTCTGAGTCCTTTGATGGTATGCTAATGGTAAATTTAGCATTAGGCATTTTTAATCTCCAGGATTTTGAGGAACGATAGACAGTTGGAGTACTGGGGGTTTTCCATGATAAGTGCGTGAGGGAAATTTTGCTTGATATATCTTCTAAGTGTTATTGCCCCACCGCCAACAAAGTGAATGTCACTCATGTTAAAGGTATAACCACGTGACTTAGCAAATCTTATAATTTGCTGCAGGTGTTCTAGCTTCATTTCTTCTATCATTACCTTGCTATCTTCATAGACTTCCCCTTTACTAGCAAAGTAACCACTCCGCAGAACCTGTTCCAAATCATCCGAGGAAACAGTCATTCCATATCGTTCGTTAATGACTTTTCCAATTTTCCCTTTCAAGACATTCATGCCTAAATCAGATACAACCATGGTGTTAATTAAGGGCTGTATACCCTTGAAAGTACAAAGGGTTGTGTTCAAGCCCCCCACATCAATAATCGAAGTAATTTTGCCTTTGTATTCATCGCTCTTAGCATAAATCTCACCCATTCCTTCAAAGGCTAATGTGACATCTGACAATTCGATGGAATATGCCTTTCCATTGACCATTAGGTGAATAACATGTCCACGTTTTTCTATCATCTGTTTAAAGTTTTCCTTTTGGATGGAATCCTTATAGGTTGTAATAGGAACATTCACAGCTAAACGAATGTCTACATTGGCAGGTGCTTTTGCCTTCTGGAGAAGTTGTGTAATAGCTGTGTAGATAGCTAATTGGTGAATTCGAGAGGCTTTGTCTAAGGAGAAATCAGAATAGTCCTCTGAAACCATATCGCCTAAAAGGTATTCATTTCCATAGTATTCTAGGTGATATGAGTTTGGTTGAATATCAACTCCCAGTCTTGATACTTGTTGCATTTTAGTGCGGAATGTTGTCGAGTAGGTATTCCCCTTATACTTAGCAAGAGATTTTGTTGTACTTTTACCAGAATCTACGGCAATCAGAATAGTTTCTTTCATCTAAACCACTTCCTTTTCTTTTAATAGATTTAACAACTTATACTACTACAGGGGGTTCATAAATATAAGAAGAAATCATAAATGAATTGTTCGAGCTTGTATGATATTTTCATAAGGTTCATATTTCTTAATTGTTAGTAGTGCGAACAAAAATATGGGACATAGTAGTCTAGTCTATACAACTGAAAATCAGGATTACCGAATCATATACCTATATAAGATATGTCTAAAAATAGCTATCGGTAATCTAAAGGAAATGCTCTATGTACGGAAAAAGTCATAGAAGAGATAAAAAAGATCCCACTTCTTATTGTTTATGTTTTATTACATTAAAAGAACCTGTAAAGAGCCTTCTCTACTAAATAAGGGGGCATTTTTGAATATAAAACTTACACTGATTAAGGCATTTGTTTATTACATTTGTGAAATCTTATAGCAAAATCAAATGTGACCTACTAAGTCACCTTTTAATTCAGCCGATTATATACAATTAAACCAAAGGGTGAGCGAAAGAATAATGAAAAGGGGGAATAATATGATTGGCTTAAAAAACAACAACATATGATAACGCCTTGGTAAATGGATAGAACCTAGTCAAACCTTGAAACGATGATAATGATAACTCTTAGCAATATAATATAATTATAGATTGAAAGGAGAGATAGGGATGTAAGCTAACAGGATTTAGAGCAGAATAGGAAGAGAGCAAACTCAACTAAAAAAATTAAAAGCAAAGAGGAGAATGAAAATGATTAAAATTATTGATGGAAAACGTTATAACACTGACACAGCAGAGGAAATTCTGGAGTGGACAAACGGAAAGTTTGGTAATTTTGAGTATAGAGAAAAGACATTGTACCGAACTAAGAAAGGCAATTGGTTCATTTACCATTACGGCGGACCAATGACTGACATGGCAATTTCTGCGGAATTTAATTCATGGTCGGGTAGCGAAGATATAGAGGCAATTAGTGAGAAGGAAGTACTCAAATTCTTGGAAGAATATAATGGCTATGAAGCTCTTGAGAAATTCTTCACCAATG
>Ga0079226_10000290_pt1 | contig 33812 bp, 34 predicted proteins | sample Poulit2014_FD_76345 | JGI IMG/M metagenome (GOLD analysis project Ga0079226, IMG submission 76345) | Agricultural soil microbial communities from Georgia to study Nitrogen management - Poultry litter 2014 | ecosystem: Environmental > Terrestrial > Soil > Agricultural land | place: USA: Georgia...
AATACCACGATGGAAATGATTTGTTGTACAGAAGCAGAAAGAAGTAGCGGAAAAGAAATGCCATGTTGTGATAAAAACATGGTAAATATGGAAAACTGTAGTATGGATTCATGTCCTTGTCCTATAGTGATATCTATCTCTGTATTCTCTCCAGCTTTTGATAAAGAAACTTTGTTTTTTGCCTTCGATGCAGAACATCGTTTCCCACTTCCTACGTCCAAAAAACAGACACCACTGTTTCCTGTTTGGACACCCCCTGATATAGCATAATACATTTTCAACCACCTCATTCACTTGTAGGTGCACTTCGTATATCTTTATACGAGCTTACTTTGTTGTATTTAATTTTCTGAAGCAATTCAGATCTGTTAAATAATGTATAACTGCTTAACAATCAATATAAATGCTAAATAGAAGCATAAAATTTCTCATAGAGAATAAGATAGTCGCTGTCTTATTACTCGCACTTTTTGTAGGTATGGGTGTAGTAAATGCACCGTTTAATTGGGACACTGGATTTTTACCTACCAATCCAGTTGCCGTTGATGCCATTCCCGATTTGGGAGAAAACCAACAAATTATTTATACCGAATGGCCAGGGCGTTCCCCACAGGATATTGAAGATCAAATTACCTACCCTCTTACCACTACCCTATTAGGAATTCCTGGGGTACAGACGATTCGAAGCTCGTCGATGTTCGGTTTTTCAAGTATCTATATCATTTTCGAAGAAGGGGTAGAATTCTATTGGAGTAGAAGTAGAATATTAGAAAAACTAAACTCCTTGCCTTCAGGATTACTTCCTGTCGATGCACAACCATCTTTAGGGCCAGATGCCACAGGTTTAGGACAGGTTTACTGGTACACCTTAGAAGGGCGTGACAAAGATGGAAATACAACGGGTGGTTGGGATTTGCATGAATTACGTAGTATTCAAGATTACTATGTGAAATATGCTCTTTCATCGGCAAGTGGCGTATCCGAAGTAGCTTCCATAGGTGGTTATGTTCAGGAATATCAAATCGATGTGAAACCTGAATTGATGCGTCAATACAATATTGGCTTAGACCAAGTGGTCAAAGCCGTAAAGGAAAGCAACAGAGAAATTGGGGCACAAACCATGGAGATAAATCAAGCCGAGTATTTAGTACGAGGTTTGGGATACATAAAAACAGTGGCCGATATTGAAGATGCTGTGGTTACTTCTAAGGACTATACTTCCATACGAATTAAAGATATAGCAAATGTAAACCTAGGACCAGCACCACGAAGGGGTTTATTAGATAAAGAAGGAGCAGAAGTTGTAGGTGGTGTCGTTACTGCTCGCTATGGTGCCAACCCCATGGAGGTAATAAACAATGTAAAGGACAAACTAGAAGAACTTAAAGCTGGATTACCTTCCAAAGAATTATCGGATGGAACGATATCGCAACTCACTGTTGTGCCATTTTACGACCGTTCGGAGTTGATACAAGAAACATTGAACACGCTCGATGAAGCTTTAAGCATGGAGGTACTCATCACGATATTTGTAATCATCATAATGGTCTTTAACCTTCGAGCTTCAGTACTTATCTCAGGACTTTTACCAGTGGCCGTTCTCATGGTTTTTATAGCGATGAAATTTTTTAATGTAGATGCTAACATTGTTGCCTTATCGGGTATAGCTATTGCCATTGGTACGATGGTAGATATCGGTATTATCCTCACGGAAAATATTATAAGACATCTAGATATTGAAGAAAAACGGTATTTAGAAACAGGCGAAAAACAGCCGATTAACGTGGTGGTTTACAATGCTAGCTCGGAAGTTTCTAGTGCTATTTTAACGGCAGTGTTGACTACGATTATTAGTTTTGTACCTGTATTTGCTATGGTTGGTGCAGAAGGAAAGTTATTCCGTCCGCTTGCATTTACCAAGACAGCCGCAATTGCCGCTTCTCTTTTAGTAGCCTTATTCCTTATTCCTCCTTTTGCCGCTTATTTTTTCAGAAGAAGAAATATTAAAAAGACAGCAGGCAATTTACTCCAAGGTATTTTAATCCTGTTAGGAGTTGTTGCTATTGTATATGGCTATTGGCTAGGAATTATATTAATCGGATTTGGCGTAACAGGTTTATTTAAAAACGAGAAAATAACCTCTAAAATCTCAAGTAAGCTATGGTTATCTGATAAACGTGCCAACAGTATAAATATATTTATCGCTGCTTTAGCAGTAATATTTTTACTGGCAGAATTCTGGCGTCCACTTGGCGTAGATAAAAGTTTTACTTATAACCTGTTTTTTGTAGGGTTAATATGTTTTGGATTATTAGGTTCATTCTGGGTGTTTCTACATTATTACACCAGAATCCTTGGTTGGGCATTGCGTTATAAAGTAGTATTCCTAGCCATTCCGACAGCTATTGTTGTCTTTGGGTTTATTATTATGAAGAATACCGGGAAAGAGTTTATGCCAGCTTTGGATGAAGGAGCTTTCCTATTGATGCCTACTTCAATGCCGCACTCTGGTGTGGAGGAGAATAAACGAATTCTACAACAACTAGATATGGCAGTGGCTGGCCTTCCTGAAATCAGCATGGTGGTAGGTAAAGCTGGACGTGTGGAATCGGCACTCGACCCTGCTCCCCTATCGATGTATGAAAATGTGATTCAGTACAAATCAGAATACGCACTTAATGGAAATGGCAAACGCCAAAGATTCAAAGTAAATGAGGATGGCTTATTCGTACTTAAAGACGGTAGATTAGTTCAAAATCCAAATAGAAAAGAAAAGGAGAACGCTAAGAGTACGGCAACCGCTGACTTTTATTACGTAAAAGTCAAGGATTTAATCCCTGATAACGATGGTGAATTTTATAGAAACTGGAGGCCAGATATAAAATCCCCAGATGACATTTGGAATGAGATAGTCAGGGTGACCAAACTTCCTGGGGTAACCTCAGCACCAAAGTTACAGCCAATTGAAACACGATTGGTCATGTTGCAAACCGGAATGAGCGCTCCTATGGGAGTCAAGGTAAGAGGCCAAAACCTTAGACAAATTGAAGCCTTTGGAATAGAGCTCGAAGAAATTATAAAACATGCAGAAGGTGTTAAAGTAAGTGCGGTTTTTGCCGATCGAATCGTTGGAAAGCCTTATATGTTGATAGATATTAAAAGAGAGCGATTAGCTCGATATGGTATCAGTATAGAAGATGTTCAAGAAATCCTTGAAATAGCGGTTGGTGGCATGCAATTAACACAAACCGTAGAAGGTAGAGAACGGTATGGTGTTAGAGTACGCTATCCACGAGAGTTACGAGACAGTCCAGAGGATTTAAAGAGCATTTACGTACCTGTTGAGAATGGCAATCCTGTACCATTAGGTGAACTAGTTGATATTCGTTATGAACAAGGACCTCAAGCTATTAATAGTGAAGATACCTTTTTGGTAGGACATGTTATTTTCGATAAAGAAGATGATTACGCCGAAGTAGAAGTAGTAGAAAATGCTCAGCGTTTGATTCAGGAAAAGATAGACAGTGGAGAGTTAATCGTCCCTAGTGGAATAAACTATCAATTTACCGGAACCTATGAAAATCAAATACGCGCCGAAAAAACATTGTCCATCATTGTTCCTTTGGCATTAACTATAATTTTCTTGATTCTTTATTTCCAATTCCGTTCAGTGTCCACTTCCTTAATGGTATTCTCAGGAATAGCTGTGGCCTTTGCTGGTGGTTTCTTAATGATATGGTTTTATGGACAAGATTGGTTCTTAGATTTCAATTTCTTAGGTGCTAACCTGCGGGAACTTTTCCAAATCAATCCTATTAACCTAAGTGTAGCGGTCTGGGTTGGATTTATCGCCTTATTCGGAATTGCAACCGACGATGGTGTAGTTATGGCAACCTATCTAACCCAAACTTTTGATAAGAACGAGCCAGAAAACATTAAAGAAATTCGTACCTCGGTTGTAGAAGCAGGACAGAAAAGAATTCGTCCTTGTTTGATGACTACTGCGACGACTATGCTGGCCCTATTGCCAATTCTTACCTCTACAGGAAGAGGTAGCGACATAATGATTCCAATGGCTATTCCAAGCTTTGGAGGAATGATGATTGCCTTGATAACCCTCTTTGTTGTTCCAGTATTATTCAGCTGGAGGAGAGAAGCAAAATTTAAAAGACAAACAAGAACCCTTAAAGAAAACTTGAAATAATGGTACTTAATTTTAAAACAAGTATTCGATTGCAGAATCCATCATTATACGTGATAGGTGCACTCCTTATTTCCTTTTTATTCTCTAGCTGGTCTGCACAAGGACAGCAGCTAGAGAACTATATTCAAGAGGCTATAAAGAACAACCCAACTATTCAAGCAGTAGAAACACAACATGCCATTTCTACTGAAAAGATAACGGAAAGTAAAGCCCTACCAAACACAGAGTTTTCGGCAGGATATATGCTTGGAGAAGATATGCCAATGATGTGGCAAGGTGAGTTTGCGGTTATGCAAATGCTCCCATGGTTCGGCACTATTTCTGCCCGTAGCAACTATGCTACAGCAATGGCTGACGCGGATTTGTTGGAGATAGATATCGCTAAGAGGAAAATAACTAGAGAGTTATCACAATCCTATTATCGATTAGCTGAAATAGCTAAAAAACAAGAAGTATTAATTTCGAATGTCGAACTATTAGAGATGTATGAGCAAATGGCCCTTACCTCCATTGAGGTTGGAAATGCAACTGCCGTATCACTCTTAAGACTTCAGATGCGACAGAACGATTTAATCGAAAGGAAGTTAGTGCTAGAACAAGCCTACTTAGCCGAACAAACTACTTTCAATAAAATTATGAATCGTGAGGAAGATATCGAAGTCATAATTCAAGAGGATTTAGAAATTCCTGAGGAAGATGTATTTTTTGATTATAACAGTCTTAGCTTCCATCCAGAAATGGCAAGGTATGAAGAGCTTAGCAACATCGTGACACAAGCCGATGCTGTAAACAAAAAAGAAAGAGCACCACAACTTGGGATAGGCATGGAATACATGTACTTCACCGAAGGCACAGATATGCTTATGCCAATGGTATCGGTATCTATTCCCATTTTCAATAAGAAATATAAATCTATTGCCAAGCAAAATAAACTTAAACATCAGGAAATAACTATCCAAAAACAGGCTACGCAAAACACCTTAATCACGCAATTACAAAATGCAATAAAGAATAGAGATGCTGCGCGTATTCGCTTAAAAACGCAAGATAAAAACCTTGAGCAAGCTAAGAATGCTACGGAGATTTTATTTAAAAACTTTGAAACAGGAACGATAGACTTTAGAGAGGTACTGGATGTGCAAGAATTGCAACTACAATTTCAGATAAACCGAATAGAAAGCATTAGTGAGTATTTCAAACAAACCAGTATTATCGACTATTACATTAAGAGTGAACTATAAACAGTAATTATTAATTTCAAACCAAAACCAAATGAAAAAAGCAAAATCAATTACAGTAATTATGCTAATGGCTTTTATAGGCCTTACAGCAATGTCGTGCAAAGACAGTAAAAAAGAGGAAGCAACAGCTTCAAAAACGATGGATACCAATTCACAGAAGCCTGGTTCTAAGCAAATATTGGCCGACTATATGACGCTAAAAGATGCTTTAGTTGCAACCGATGAGAGCGCATCTCAAAAAGCCGGTAAGGAGTTAGAGAAAACCTTGGAAGCTTTTAGTGTTGACGGTTACGATACTGCTGAACAAGAGGAGTTAAAAGAAATCCTTGAAGTAGCTGCAGAACACGCTGAGCATATCAGCCGAAGCGATATTGCCCATCAACGTGAGCATTTCCAAATGCTAACAAAGGACATTACCGATATGATTGAGATTATTGGAACAAATACAACGCTCTACCAACAGTATTGCCCAATGTATGCAGATGATACAGGTGGTGCATGGTTAAGTATGGAAAAGGAAATCAGAAACCCTTATTTCGGTGACTTAATGATGAACTGTGGCGAAGTACAAAAGGAGATTAACTAAATAAAATGACATAGGACTATACATAGAGCGTAAGAATCAGTATCCCCACAGTCTTACGTTCTTAGTCCTATAATTAATATGAAAACTTTAAAAATCATAGCGTTAATTATTTTGGTAGCTTTTATAGGTATACAGTTTATTCCTACAGAACGTAATCAAAGTGACTTTGTGCCTAAAACCGACTTTCTATTGGTTTACAATACCCCAGAAAACATCGGTAATCTTATAATGGAATCCTGTTATGACTGCCATAGTAATAACACGAAGTATCCTTGGTACAACAGAGTGCAGCCTATAGCTTGGTTTTTAGAAGATCATGTAATGGAAGGAAAAAAGGAGTTAAACTTCAGTGAATGGGACGCGTATTCTAATCGTAGAAAAAACAGCAAATTAAATTCTATTATCAGTCAAATAAGAGATGATGAAATGCCGCTTTTCTCTTACACTATAATGCATAGAAACGCTGTGTATTCAGATTCTGAAAAGGAGTTGGTGATGGAATATATGAGTAGAATAAAAGATAGTTTGTAACGAAGGTAAAGCTGACAACGGCGTCATATAGACTTTTTTTAAAATGATCCATTGATGCCTTATACCATTATTTTAAAATAATTAAAGTAAAGAGCATATGAAAAAGATAGCAGTTATAGGATACGGAGTAATAGGGAAAAGAGTGGCCGATGCCATCAATTTACAAGACGATATGAAGCTTGTGGGGGTATGTGATATCATCAGCGATTGGCGCATTCAAAACGCAATACGGAAGAAATATGATGTTTACGCAGCAACTGTCGAAGCCGAAACCGAAATGAAGGCTTCTGGCATTTCAATAAAAGGCAACTTGCAGGAGCTGTTGGATAAAGTGGATTTGGTGGTTGATTGTACCCCAAAATCAGTTTCAGCAGTAAATGTGCCTCGCTATAAAAAGCAGGACGTCAAGTTTATTGTACAAGGTGGTGATAAACACGAAACTACAGGTCATTCCTTTGGGGCTGAAAGCAATTATAAATCGGCTATAAATCTAAATGCGACCAGGGTTGTTTCTTGCAACACCACCTCTATCTTGAGAACATTGACTGTATTAAAAAAAGCCAACTTATTGGATTATGCTAGAGGAACACTCATAAGAAGAGCTACCGATCCTTGGGAAAGTCATTTAGGTGGCATAATGAATACTATGGTTCCCGAAAGAGATATTCCCAGCCATCAAGGTCCCGATGCGCAAAGTGTTGATCCTGATTTGGATGTTATCACCACCGCAATAAAGGTACCCCAAACCATGAGCCATTTACACTACTGGAACGTGAAGTTAAAAAAGCAAGCCACAAAAGAAGAAGTGCTCAATGCCTTTAAAACCTCCAGTCGTATTAAACTAATTCAATATGATCAAGGTTTGGTTTCCAACAATACCATTAAAGAAATGTTCTTGGATATGGGTAGGCCTTGGGGCGATATGTATGAAGTAGTCCTTTGGGAAGATATGTTGAAAGTGGTAGGCGACGAACTATTTTATGCCTACGTGGTCGATAATCAAGCTATTGTGATTCCTGAAACCATTGATGCCATACGCGCACTTACTGGAATCGAAACCGATCCAAACAAATCTATCGAAAAGACCAATAAGAGTTTAGGAATCAATTAAGATAATATAAAAACCATTGAACCATGAAAAATATACTCGTACCAACAGACTTTTCAGAAAACTGTAACAAAGCAGCAGAACTCGGAATTAAACTGGCCAAGTTTTATAATTCGAAAATTCATTTTTATCATTTGATTTATACTCCTGTGGATTGGATAAAATTGGATAAGCAGAAGGAAAAGCTGTATCCTGAAACTTTAAAACAAATAGGTAGCGCAAGAGCTTCCTTGAGAAAGCTGGATTTAAAGGCGGAGCGACAAAAACTGAAAAGTAGATTTTACTTGGAATTTGATGGCGGACAAGCAAACATCCTCAAACACTCAGGGGATTTCAACCATGATTTTATAGTTACCGGAAGCAGTGGTACTCGAGGTGGGGTGCGTGAATTGTTGGGAAGCAATGTAGAAAAAATTGTAAGAAGAGCCGATGTTCCAGTAATTGTGGTCAAAGATCAGGAAATATCATTTCCTTTTGAAAGTATCGTTTTTGTTTCAGATTTTCTTCAGGATGTGAGTGAAGCATTTAAACACGTTATTTCAATTGCAGAAAAATGCAGAGCGCAAATTCATTTATTGAGAATCAATACTGAAACAGATTTTAACAGTATCGAACAAGGACTGAACCCCATTATAGAGTTCCTGAAGAAATTTCCCGACTTGGACAACTACTCAATGAATGTATATAATGAACCTAGCGTAGAAACAGGAATAAATAAGTTTTTACGATATAAAGATGTCGATTTAATCGCAATGTGTACCCATGGACGTACAGGTTTTTTAAACTTGTTTTCCAAGAGTATCGCTGAAGGCGTAACCAATCGTTCTGAACTGCCAGTGATGACTATTAAAATATAAAAATGAGCAAATCAGTTTTAATAAAAAAATATTCCGGTGAATACGAAGCTTTTGATATAAACAAGCTTATCAATTCTCTAAGACGTTCAAAAGCGGACGAGGGACTTGTCCAAAAAATAGCTTTTAAGGTCCAAGATGAGCTTGAGGAAGGAATGACCACTAAAAAAATTTATCGAATGGCGTTTAAGATGTTGAAGTCAAAATCACGGGTAAGTGCATCGAAGTATAAGCTTAAGAAAGCTCTGATGGAAATGGGACCAACTGGTTTTCCATTTGAGATATTAGTAGGCAAACTACTGGCACATGAAGGTTTTTCAACACAAGTTGGGGTTATGGTTCAAGGAAATTGTGTAGAACATGAAGTAGACGTGATAGCCAAAAAAGACCCCAAACATTATATGATTGAATGTAAATTCCACAGTCATCAGAGCAGGTTTTGCAATGTACAAACACCGCTTTATATCCAGTCCAGATTTTTGGATGTAAAAAAACAATGGGAACGCCAAAAAGGGCATGAGTCTAAACTTCATAAAGGAGGTTTGTACACCAACACACGGTTTACAACAGATGCTATACAATATGGTAATTGCGTAGAATTATTATTGACAAGTTGGGATTATCCATATGACAATGGTTTAAAAGATAGAATAGATAAGGCTGGATTTCATCCATTAACCGCTTTAACAACACTGACCAAAGCAGAAAAAGCAAAATTGTTGGACAAAGGTATAGTCCTATGCAAAGAGCTTTACGAAAACCCTGCGTTATTAGAACAGGTAGGAATTAATAAGAAAAGACATAAAACAATTTTAGATGATTCTGAAGCACTTTGTAGAAGTACTTAAATAGAAACCCTATGGATAATCATCGAAACCAATGACAGCTTTTTATTATAAACTAAAAATAAATACAAATGAAAAATTACGATACACTCTCAGAAGCTATAAATGACTTGCAGGCAAATGGTTATCCATACGATTTTAATTTAAAACCCCATTGTTTGGAATGTCCTTCGCTCAAAATTGAAATCCGACCAGAAGATTTTCAAGTAGATAAAATTTATCGTTTTGAAGGAATGAGCAGTACAGATGATAATAGTGTTCTATATGCTATATCTTCTAAAGATGGAGTAAAGGGACTTCTGGTAGATGCTTACGGCGTTTATGCTGAAAATATTACAGAAGCAATGAGAAAAAAATTACGATAACTTTTAAACACTGCAAAAATGCATACTGTTTTTTATTTTATAAGAAATGAATCATGCGTTAACAAATTGAAGTCGTAATATTATACTATAAGATAGAATCGCAGAACATTAAATAAATACTTAAGACTTAAAATCCATAAACATAAACCGATGAAAGACTTCAAACAACTTTTATCCTCTATTGAGCAAACCCACCAGCATCTGCAGGCACGAGCGGTGAGTGCTGTGAATCAGACGCTCACAGTGAGGAATTTGTTAATTGGCTTTTACCTTGTGGAGTATGAGCAACAGGGTGCAGACAGAGCAGAGTATGGGAGTGAGTTACTGACCAAGGTTGCAAAAAACATCAAAATCAAAGGTTTGACCGCACCGGAGCTTTCAAGATGTAGACAGTTTTACAACAGCTATCCGCAAATTCTTGGATCAGCGACCCAAAAATTTAACAATCTACTGCCAGACTCTATTCTTGGGTCGCTGACCCAAAAGTTGGATGGCTATCTTTTTGTTGAAAAAAATGACCTAAAAGTACCGCCAGAAAAGCTTTTAGCAAGTCTTTCCTATACCCACTTTACCCAATTAATAAAAATCAACGATTCCCTAAAACGCACCTTCTATGAAATTGAATGCATCAAAGGCACTTGGAGCGTTCGGGAACTGAAAAGACAGATTGCCAGTCTTTATTATGAACGCAGTGGCTTATCGGCCAAGCCAGATAAGTTGGCCAAATTAGTGCATCAAAAGACAAAGCCTCAGACCCCACCGGATATTATCAAAAATATCTATGCTTTTGAATTCCTCGATTTGAAATTAAGGGATGTAATTGAGGAATCTGACTTGGAGACGGCCCTACTGAGCCATCTTCAAGAGTTTATCTTAGAATTGGGCAATGGTTTTTGTCTTGAGGCAAGGCAGAAGCGTATCCTTATCGGGGAAACCTATTATTTTATCGATTTAGTTTTTTACCACCGCCTCCTCAAATGCCATGTGCTAATCGATTTGAAAATCGGAGCTTTTGAACACGGAGACATTGGTCAGTTAAATACCTACATTAATTTTTTTAAGGAAAATATTACGGAAGAAACGGATAATCCTCCTGTTGGTATTTTGTTGGTAGCAGAAAAAGATCAAGCTTTAGTGCAGTATGCTACAGCCGGAATGGATAAAAATCTTTTTGTGCAAAAGTACCTAGTAAAGTTGCCTGGAAAAGAGCAACTCGAAAACTATATCAATCAAGAACTAAAAAGACTTCGATAAATTTATGAAAACTTTTAAAATGCTTTATTACTTAATACCTAAATAAAATCACAATGGAAAATCACGAACATAAAGAACAGCATCATTCGAACCATAATCATGATCACGATGCTATGGATCATTCCGATCATCACAGAATGATGATTGAAGATTTTAAGCGCAGATTTTGGATATCGCTTGTTTTAACGATTCCAATTCTTGCATTATCTCCAATGATTCAAAATTTATTGGGAGTAGAATGGGTTTTTACAGGGAGTAATTATGTGCTCTTTGGATTGTCGACCATCGTATATTTTTATGGTGGATGGCCGTTTTTAGCTGGATTGGTAGATGAGATCAAGTCCAAAGCGATTGGCATGATGACCCTGATTGCCATAGCGATTACGGCTGCTTATTTCTATAGTTCCGCAGTTGTATTTGGTTTTGAAGGGCAAACTTTCTTTTGGGAATTAGCAACACTTATCGTTGTGATGCTGATTGGACATTGGCTTGAAATGCGTTCCATTTTAGGAGCTAGCAAGGCATTGGAAGCATTGGCTGCCTTAATGCCCGATGAGGCAAACTTGGTGGAAGGCAATCAAACAAGAAAAGTAAAAATAAGTGAGCTAAAGGAAGGGGATACCATTCAAATCAGACCAGGTGAAAAAGTTCCTGCTGATGGATTAATCATTGAAGGGGAAAGCGAATTCAATGAAAGTATGCTTACTGGTGAAAGCAGACCAGTGAGTAAGACGGTTGACGAAGAAGTTATCGGTGGTGCTATAAATGGCAACGGAGTTGTAAAAGTACAAGTTAAAAGTATTGGGGAAGACGCCTATTTATCCAAAGTGATAGATATGGTACAAACAGCACAAAAACAAAAATCTAAATCTCAGCGTCTAGCAGATGTAGCAGCTAAATGGCTGACTATAATCGCATTAGCTGTAGGTTTTGGCACTTTCTTTGTGTGGTTAGCATTGGGTGAAACTATGGCTTTTGCCATGGAGCGAATGGTAACTGTAATGGTAATCTCTTGTCCACATGCATTAGGACTAGCAGTGCCATTGGTTGCTGCGATATCGACAAGTATATCTGCAAGAAATGGATTACTGATTCGGAATCGAACGGCATTTGAATCGTCCAGAAAAATATCGACTATAGTCTTTGATAAAACAGGGACACTTACCAAAGGAACCCATGAAGTGACACGCATAGTCCCATTATCTTCAAAATACGATAAAACGGATGTATTAACCTATGCTGCTGCAGTAGAAAGTCCATCGGAACATCATATTGCACAAGGATTAAAACGAAAAGCAAAAGAAAAAGAAATTGACGTTCCTTCTGTAACAGATTTCAAATATAATGCAGGTGTTGGTGTTAACGGAATAGTGAATGGCAAAGAAGTACATGCCGGAGGGTATTTATTACTTGAGCAGTTGAATAAATCAGTTGATGAAGATAAAGAGGAAGGCATTGAGACTAAAATTTTCATCATAGTAGACAACGAACTAATTGGCTTTGTAACCTTTGCAGATGAAATCAGGGAAAGTTCCTATGGTGCAATAAAAACGCTTCATGAAAACAACATTAAAGTATCCTTGCTTACTGGAGACAATAAGATTGTGGCTAAAGATGTGGCCGATAAATTAGGGTTAGACAATTATATGGCAGAAGTGTTGCCAGATGATAAATTGGAGGAGATTAAGAAACTACAGCAAAAGGGTGAGTTTGTTGCCATGGTTGGCGACGGTGTAAATGATGCACCTGCACTAGCACAAGCCGATGTAGGAATCGCCATTGGTTCTGGAACAGACGTGGCAGCTGAAACTGCAGATATTGTATTAATGGATAGTAACCCTAAGGATATTGTAAACTTGATATTGTTTGGAAAAGCAACCTATCGAAAAATGGTACAAAACTTAGGTTGGGCAACTGGCTATAACGTTGTGGCGTTACCTTTGGCTACAGGATTTATTCCAGGACTTATGATAAGTCCAGCGGTTGGTGCTGCGCTAATGAGCGTTAGTACAATAATAGCTGCGGCAAACGCACAGTTGCTGAAAAGAAGTATGAAAACTGAAACCGAAAATTAAAACTTGATATCATGGAAAGTGCTAAACAACAATCGAACAACAAAGTATACACCAAATTCATTCTGATGCTTTCTGCGTCGTTTATAGCAATGTATATAACGATGTATCTGAACTCTTACGAGATAGACCATGTTTACTTTAGCCTTACTAGGTTTTATATGACCTGTTTGGGAATAGCATGTATGGCGGTAATCATGTGGTTTTTTATGCGCAAAATGTACCGAAACAAGAAAAAGAACATCGCTATCCTTTTAGGTAGTTTGGTTCTCTTTGTAAGTGCATTTGGATTGGTTCGGGCTCAAGCACCCATTATTGGAGATGTTTTATGGATGAAGGCGATGATTCCCCACCACTCCATTGCAATCTTGACAAGTAAAAAAGCGGCTATAGAAGATCCAGAAGTTAAAAAACTCGCTGATGCTATTATCAAAGCACAGGAAAAAGAGATTGCAGAAATGAAAGAAATGATTAAACGATTAGAAAAACAACAATAAATAAATAGTAAAACAAATGAGAAAGAATGTAATTTATATAGCATTGGCCCTGATTATCGGCCTTTTGGGCGGCTACCTAGTATTTGGAGGTAAAGCTGCAGATACAGAAAGCCATGTGCATTCGGAAGAAGCTGCCGAAGACCAGATGTGGACTTGTTCTATGCACCCACAAATTATGCAACCTGAACCTGGAATATGTCCACTTTGTGGGATGGATTTAACCCCTGCTGAAGCTGGAGCAGATGGCCTAGCTCCCGATGAAATAAAAATGACCGAGAACGCCATGGCGTTAGCAAACGTACAAACAATGGTAGTTGGAAATTCCGAGGAGATGGAAGGAAACGCCCTTATGCTCTCAGGAAAAATTATGCCTAATGAAGAAACCAATGCGGTGCAAGCCAGTTATTTTGAAGGACGTATAGAAAAGCTGAATGTTAACTTTACTGGCGAAACTATACGAAAAGGACAATTGTTGGCCACTATCTACGCCCCTGCTCTTGTTGCAGCCCAACAAGAACTATTAACGGCAGCATCTATGAAAGAGTCACAACCTTCATTATATAACGCAGTGCGTAATAAACTAAAACTTTGGAAGTTATCCGACAACCAAATCGATAAAATCGAAGCATCTGGAGAAGTAAACGAGAACTTTCCTATTTATGCTACTGTTTCGGGTACGGTTTCTGAAAAATTGGTGGAAGAAGGAGATTATGTTTCTCAAGGACAACCTATTGTAAAGGTTAGTGATTTAAACAACGTATGGGCCATGTTTGACGTCTATGAAAATCAGATATCTCAGTTAAAAGTAGGTCAGAAAATATCGGTAACCACCAACGCGTATCCTAACAAAGAGTTCGATGCCACGATTTCGTTTATCGATCCTAGATTAAACATTCAATCAAGAACCACTACGGTACGTGCTACACTAAACAACAAGGAAGGAATATTTAAACCAGGTATGTTTATCAGCTCTACCATTCAATTGGAAGAGGAAGGTGATGCCGAAACATTAGTACATGTCCCTGCAACTGCTGTACTTTGGACCGGAAAACGTTCTTTGGTTTATGTAAAAACCAGTCCAGATGAACCTATTTTCGAAATGCGTGAAGTAGAATTAGGAGCTAAAAACGGAGAGATATATACTATTATGAATGGACTGTCAAATGGTGAGGAAGTGGTTGTAAACGGAACTTTCACTGTAGATGCAGCTGCTCAATTACAAGGAAAAAGGAGTATGATGAGCGAGGATGATGCATCGCAAGCAGTTGCCAAAATAGAATTGGAAGATATAGGTAGACAAGAAGTACCACTAAAATTCCAAGAACAACTTGAAGCGGTATTCGATGCTTATATGGTTATAGAAGACGCCTTGGTAAATGACAAAGCTACAACGGAAGAAGAAGCTACTACGCTACTTCATAGTTTAGAAGAAGTAGATATGCGACTCTTAAAAGAAGAGCCAGGACATAGCCACTGGATGGTGTTAGATGAAGGTTTACAAGAAGCTGCCCTAGCCATTTTTAAAACTTCGGATATCCAAGAGCAACGAGATTACTTTTTTGATTTATCGACTTATTTAATAAATGCAGTAAAAACTTATGGTATTAATAAAAAGGTATATGTAGACTACTGCCCTATGGCAAATAACGATATAGGAGCCTTTTGGTTAAGCACAGAGGAGGAAATCCTCAATCCGTATTTTGGAGCGAGTATGCTGAAATGTGGAGAGATTGTATCTGAAATTGATTAAGCACTCGGTTTATAATAAAAAAACTAGTTTAATCAAGTTAATTGAAAAGAACTGCAATAAACCCTTGATCTTAACACAATGAGCAGTGCAAGTAGTAGACATAACTCAAGAACATTACATTAATTAGATGACTTGAGTTATGATACTACACTTGTTGAAAATTGTCAATATTGACAATCGTAATGTAAAGCAAATAATTTTAATTAAATCGCATCCGAGAGATGAGCTTGCAAGAAGAATTTTGGATTAAAAATATGGTCTGTAGTCGCTGTCTTAAAGTAATAGCACAGGAATTACAGGAACTAGGAGTATCGGTGCTTTCCTTGGAATTGGGAAGACTGTTGGTTAAAGCACCAACAAAAACAAAGATTGAAATTGTTGATGCAGTAACGACTGTACTTCACACCAACAATTTTGAAATCGTTCGGAACGAAGAAGAAATGCTCGTAGAAAGAATTAAGATTATTCTAATAGAACAATTGCAAGAGCTACCGTTACATCTCAAGGTAAATACATCCGAACTATTAGCTTCAAATCTCCAACGTGATTATAATACGATAAGCAAATTATTTTCCACTAAGGAACAAATCACTATTGAAAAATACTTTATCAAATTAAAGATCGAAAAAGCTAAAGAGCTCATCCAGCTTAAACAACATTCGTTTTCAGATATAGGATACTTATTAGACTACAACAGTGTCAACCACTTGTCAAGACAGTTTAAAGAAGTAGTTGGAATGACTATGACTGATTATAAAAATACAGAAAACTGGAAGCGAAATTTTTATGATGAAATTATATAGATAACTGCGAAAGTTATGCAGATGTAATGAATACAGAACTGATATCTTTAATTAATTTAAAATAAACCCTCAAGCAGTACTGGAAAATTCTGAAACCCTATGGAGACTTTTAACATCATAACCAGAAATGACGATTATATGGTCGAGTTTATGGAAAGTATACACAGCAACCCACAAGCAATGTAAATGATGCAGAGCAACAAAAAAAAATGATGGACGATATGATGCAACGTGAAGGAAGGAAAATGATGATGAAAGACAGTATGATGATGATAACCCCGGAAACAATGGGAACGATGATGGAAATGATGCACCAAAACGAGATGATGAGCGAAGACCGTATGGAATCCTGCAAAAAAAAATGATGGATGAAAAAGGAGTGAATTTACCAATTTACAAGGCAAATATGCAGCATAAGGAAAAGGATTACTCAACCCAAGAAGGTCATAATGAGTATTATTAACTTTAATCTTTTAAAGAAAAAGACCATGAAGCACAAATATTGGATATGGATGGGCATCGGTTGTGGATTACCATTGTTGCTTATATTCTTAACACCAGCATTGGGTATTAAAAGTAAAACTTGGCTTTTTACATTTATCGTATTAATGTTCGTTGTACACTTAATAATACCAATGCGACACGGAAGCCGTACCCACGGATTGTCCGATGAGAACTTAAAAAAAGGTCAAAAAAAAGGAGAACAACATAACTGAAATTTAAAATGTGAAACGGAAATATCAAATAAGAGGAGTCAGTTGTACTGGCTGTGTGGAAAGGGTCAAACAGACCTTGGAGTCACACCCTAGCATTGAAAAGGCCGAAATTTTATTGACATCAAAAGGAATCACACTTATCACAATGAAAAAAGCACTTTCAATTGTCGAATTACAAAGCCAATTGGATGAACTTAATGGCTACACTATAGTAGAAACAGATTAATAACAACTTAAAATTAAAATAATGCATTTTCACGAAGGACATTTTGGAGGAATGCACCTAATATGGTGGGTTATATGGATAATTGTGCTTGTATGGATAATTTTTATTCCAACAAACACGCCTTTTTATAAAATAAAAACAGAAAGTCCACTGGATATTCTGAAAAAGCGTTTTGCAAAAGGTGAAATATCCAAGGAAGAGTTTGAGGAAATGAAAAAGATTTTAAACTCAGAAAACTAACTGAAATCTATAAAACAATGCAACAACTAAACGTAAAGAAACTCGGTTTAGCCTTCGGTCTCACAGTTGCCCTAATTTATTTAGGCTGTATAATCGTGATGATTACTGTGGGACAAGAAGGTACAATTGCCTTTTTCAATAGTCTATTACACGGCTTAGACACAACCACTATCATTAGGATAGATGTTTCTTTATTAGAAGCATTATTAGGCATTGTTCAAATATTTATTTTAGGATGGCTTATAGGCGCTTGTATTGGAGTATTTTACAACGCGCAGAAAAAAGAACAATAGAGTCAAAAGGAATTAATATGAACGTCAATCATTCAAATAATAATAAAACAGAATCCAATTATTGTAAAATAACAGATGGAATCTGTCTTCCAGATTCTGATTTACCTCGTGTGGTAATTATCGGTGGTGGATTTGCTGGCTTAGCTTTAGTTGAAAAATTGAAGCACAAAAAAGTACAGGTAATTTTGTTTGATAAAAATAATTTTCATCAATTTCAGCCTTTATTTTATCAAGTTGCAACGAGCGGTTTGGAGCCTGATAACATTGTAGTCCCTTTCAGAAAACAAATCAACGGCTATAAAAATGTATCCTTTCGTTTGGCTGAAGTCAAAGAAATCCAACCTTCTTCAAATACCCTTTTAACCTCCAAAGGCAATCTTCACTACGACTACTTGGTATTGGCAACGGGAACCAAAACTAATTTCTTTGGTATGGATAAAGTAGAATTTCATAGTCTTGGTATGAAAGATATTCGCGATTCTCTCAACATACGACATATGATGTTACAAAATTTAGAGCAAGCTGCCATTACCTGTGACGATAATGAGCGTGATGCTTTGACTAATTTTGTTGTCGTTGGTGGCGGTCCTGCTGGCGTAGAGATGGCGGGGGCATTGGCTGAATTCTGTAAATATATTCTTCCAAAAGACTACCCTGAGTACCCCTCCTCTATTATGAACATTTATCTAATAGAGGCAGTTGGAGAATTGTTGGGTACAATGTCTGAAAAAGCATCTTCTAAAACCTTAAAATATTTGAAGGACTTGGATGTAAAGGTACTGTTGAATGAAGCTGTGAGTGATTATGACGGCTCACAAGTTACTACAAAAAGTGGAAAGACCATTTTGGCCAAAAACCTAATCTGGACTGCGGGTGTTAAAGGACAATTTCCAAAAGGTATTGATGAAAAACACGTGATTAGGGGCAACCGCATCAAGACCGATGGCAATTTAAAAGTAGAAGGTTACGAAAATATTTTTGCCATAGGTGACATAGCAGCGCTTATTACTGAAGATACGCCCAGAGGACATCCACAAGTAGCACAGGCAGCAATTCAGCAAGGCAAATATCTGGGGAATTCAATACTGAATATTCTAAATAACAAACCAATACAACCTTTCGAATATAAAGACAAAGGCTCCTTGGCCACTGTAGGAAAACGCAAGGCAGTTGCCGATTTGGGCAAATTTAAATTTGCAGGCTATTTCGCCTGGTTGCTGTGGTCCGTTGTTCACTTGATGGCCATAAGTGGATTTAGAAATAGATTGATGGTTGGTTTTAATTGGGTGGTAAGCTATTTCAGTTACGAAAAGAGCAACCGCCTGATTATTAGAAATTTTAAGCCAAAATCATTAATCGATAATACAGAAGAATAACTAATTAAAACAAAATTTATATGAAAAAAATAGGAGTTATAGGATACGGAGTCATAGGAAAAAGAGTGGCAGATGCCATCAAATTACAAGATGATATGAAGCTTTCGGGCGTTTGCGATATAATCAGCGATTGGCGCATTCAAAATGCCGTAAGAAAGGAGTATGATATTTATGCAGCTACCGAAGAAGCAGCCAATGATATGGACTCAAAAGGAATTTCAGTAAAAGGAAGCTTACAGGAACTTTTAAAGAAATCAGATCTTGTTGTGGACTGTACACCCAAAAAAATTGCCGCTCAGAATGTCGTTATCTACAAGGAGCAAAACATCAAATTTATTCTACACGGTGGCGAAAAACACGAAACCACAGGGCATTCCTTTAGTGCAGAAAATAATTACAAATCCGCTCTAAACTTGAATGCGACAAGAGTAGTTTCGTGTAATACTACGTCTATTTTAAGAACCTTGACCGCTTTAAAAAGAGCCGATTTATTGGATTATGCCAGAGGTACACTTTTAAGAAGAGCTACAGACCCTTGGGAAAGCCATTTAGGCGGTATTATGAACACAATGGTTCCCGAAAGAGACATCCCAAGCCATCAAGGTCCCGACGCACAAAGTGTTGACCCTGATCTTGATGTTATCACTACCGCAATAAAGGTACCCGAAACATTGAGCCATTTACATTACTGGAACGTGAAATTAAAAAAACAGGCCTCGAAGGAAGAGGTGCTGAATGCCTTTAAAACCTCTAGTCGCATCAAACTAATTCAATATGATCAAGGTTTGGTTTCTAACAATACCATTAAAGAAATGTTCTTAGATATGGGCAGGCCTTGGGGCGATATGTATGAAGTTGCCCTTTGGGAAGATATGCTGAAAGTGGTGGGCGATGAACTTTTCTATGCCTACGTGGTCGATAACCAAGCTATTGTAATCCCTGAAACCATTGATGCTATTAGGGCATTAACTGGAATTGAAACAGATGGTACAAAATCCATAGCCAAAACAAATGAAAGTTTAGGAATCCATTAAATACTATCAAGATGAAAACAGACAAGAATATAGTAGAACTTTTAGGAGAAAAAGCAGACTTCTATTTAGAACACGTTTGTGAAAAAATAACAAAGGATGAATTGCAAATGCCAAGCAAAAATAGTTTAGAAAAAGTATTTGGCAGTAGCAACAGAAATCCGCAGGTGCTTCGAAGTCTTTCACAATTGTACAACAACGGAAATCTGGGAGGTACAGGCTATTTAAGTATCCTTCCTGTGGACCAAGGTATTGAGCATAGCGCGGCCTTTTCATTCTATAAAAACCCAGATTATTTCGACCCAGAGAACATTATAAAACTCGCCCTTGAGGCCGGTTGTAATGGGGTGGCTTCCACGTTTGGGGTTTTGGGTTTGAATGCCCGAAAATACGCCCATAAAATCCCTTTTATCGTTAAGATTAACCATAACGAACTGCTTACCTACCCGAACAAATATGACCAAACACTCTTTGGTAAGGTAAAAACCGCTTGGGATATGGGAGCAATTGCCGTAGGAGCTACGATTTATTTTGGTTCAGCGGAAAGTAACAGACAACTCAAAGAAATAGCAGAGGCTTTTGAAGAAGCTCATAATCTTGGTATGGCTACCATTTTATGGTGCTATACACGAAATGAAGCTTTTAAAACCGATAAAGAAGATTATCACGCATCGGCCGATGTAACCGGACAAGCCAATCATATTGGAGTAACGATACAGGCAGATATCATCAAACAAAAATTACCAACCAATAATTTCGGATTTAAAGAAATAGGATTTGGAAAATATGACGATGCAATGTATGAAGCGTTAACCACAGACCACCCCATTGACCTTTGCAGATTACAGGTAGCGAATTGTTATATGGGAAAAATAGGACTGATAAATTCCGGTGGTGGTTCTAAAGGGAAGTCTGATTTAGCTGATGCGATAACAACAGCAGTTATCAATAAAAGAGCTGGCGGTTCTGGTTTGATAATGGGCAGAAAGGCATTTCAACGTCCTTTTAAGAAAGGGGTTGAATTGATCAACGCTGTTCAGGATGTTTATTTAGACAATAAAATTAGCATTGCATAACAAGAAAAAGGAATGTTCGATACAGAAGAAAAGTCACTTAGATCACTTAATCAATACCTAATAAAACTGGTAGAAAACCGACTATGGCTTAAGGTTATCATCGCCTTGTTCCTGGGCGTTGGGTTTGGGTTGCTGTTAAGTCCACAAAATGGATGGATTAGCACAGAAACTGCAGATGTGGCCGGAAATTGGCTGGCATTACCTGGAGTCCTCTTTTTGAAATTAGTACAGATGATTATGATCCCATTGATTGTGGCTTCCATCATCACGGGAATCGCCAGCAACGATAAGGAAAGTCTAAAAAAATTAGGCGGAGGTGTTTTACTCTATTTTCTAGGTACTACCATAGTTTCAGTAGGCCTCGGCGTTATACTATCACAAATTTTTAGACCAGGTCGTTTTCTGCATCAACAAGCCGCAAAGGAGCATAATGAAATAACAGCTGTTGCAAGTGACGGTCCCGAGCTTTCATTTGGACTTGACACCATCCCCGAGACCATATCAAATCTGCTTCCCGAAAATCCTTTGGCATCTATGGTAAGTGGTGAAATGTTGAGCATTGTGATTTTCACAATCATTATTGGTGTAGCAGTGCTATCACTTGAAGAATCTTTACTGCGTCCAGTAAAGTTGGTCTTAAGTGCCATTCAGGAAGTCTGTATGACAGTCGTAAAATGGTCTATGTTATTAGTCCCTATTGCTGTTTTTGGGCTTATGGCACAGCTGACCTCTAGTGTGGGTTTAAACTCATTATCCGGCCTAACATACTACGTTGGTGTCGTGCTTCTTGGGCTTCTAATATTAGTAATATTCTATTTAGGGCTGCTTGCACTCCTTGGAAAAACAAATCCATTTCAATTCCTGAAAACAATAAGGGATGTTCAGTTACTGGCCTTTTCAACCACGAGTTCTGCCGCCGTGATGCCCTTATCTCTAAAAACTGCCGAGGAAGAACTGAAAGTGGACAAAGCCATTAGTAATTTTATCATCCCTGTTGGTGTAACTATCAATATGGATGGAACTGCACTATATCAAACCGTAACAACGCTTTTTATTGCACAAGCCTACGGACTGGAAATGAGTTTACTGAATATAATTGTGGTAATAGTAACCATCGTTGCCGCTTCTATTGGAACTCCGGCTATCCCAGGAGGAGGCGTAGTTGTTCTTGCCTCTGTTTTGGCTAGCGTTGGTATACCTGCTGAAGGTATCATCATCATAATTGGTGTAGAAAGACTGTTAGGAATGTTCAGGTCTGCCGTTAACGTAACCGGCGATCTTACGGCTTGTGTAATATTTGACCGTTTTTATAAAAAACCATCTGTGATAATTTCTGATCTAAAAAATCAAACCTTATGACAAAAGTAATTTTTACAGGTAAAAAGGTCTGGATGGAATTATAGCAAGATTGAACATAGTAATATTCATAGAACTATTCGTAACTAAAAATGAATGCTTCAAAAAGAAAATATAGATTTTTAAAAAAAAGTATTAAAATGATACTCACGTATATAATTATCCTTTTCATTTTACCTATTGCACTAATTGCCGGTTACCAATACATTAAGGTAATTCAAGGGCCTGTCTATAACCCGGATACCATGCCATTAAATTACGAAATTGTAGGTTCTGGCAACAAAAAGCTGGTGTTCATTCACGGTTTAACAGGGTCTAAAAATTATTGGAAACGAGAGCTGGAAAGCGTTAGTAAAACACATCAGCTGTTATTGGTGGATTTACTGGGGTTCGGTGATTCTCCAAAACCTAATAACGCCTATAGTCTCGATGTGCAACTAAACGCATTGGAGCGGATACTTACCAAGGAAAACTTCGATGATGGCAAAACCGTTATCGTAGGCCACTCCATGGGAGCCGTTATCTCCCTGGCACTGCTTGCAAAACATAACAATTGGTTTGAAGGGGCTATCATTACAGGGCTTCCTATTTACAAAGACAAAAATGAATTCAGGGAAATTATGTCGGGACATGCCGTTTTCGATCGATTGGCATCGGGAAAGTACGGTACTCTTATTTGCATGCTGCATCCCATTTTTATGATCAATTATTTTAAGCCCGATAATTTAACGGATGATGTTTATGAAGATGCAAAAAAACATACGTGGCAGAGCTACGCCAACTCCTTAACTGAAGTTGTGATCAAACCCGATCTATACGCCTTTTCAAAAGCCATTAAAGACAAAAAGATTGTCTTTATCCACGGTACGGAGGATACTTCTGCACCTTATGGAAGAGCCAAAGAATACGCTGAAACATTTTCCAATGCAGAATTTATAACCGTAACGGGTGCTGATCACCAATTATTTTTGAAAGAACCAGACATTGTATGGCAGGCCATTCAGAATTTTCGAGCATATGAAAATAAACCACAAAAAATGACATTCGATGAAAACTAATTTAATTAAACATATAGGAGTATTTACATCGGGAGGTGATAGCCCTGGAATGAACGCCACATTATACGCCATTGCAAAGACTGCAGAGGCTAAAGGTATAAAAGTGAGCGGTATCCGCAAAGGATATGAAGGATTGATAGACGGTGACTTGGTTCAATTTAAATCACACGAATTACAAAAACTGACCCAAAAGGGTGGCACAATTCTAAAGACCGCACGAAGCAAACGTTTTCTCGAACTGGAAGGTCGAAAAAAAGCCCTGCAAACCCTAAATGCAAACAAAATAGATGCCCTGATTGCCATTGGTGGCGATGGCACATTTAAAGGACTACTTACTTTTTCAGAAATATGCGACATTCCGTTTATCGGCATTCCTGGTACTATAGATAATGATATTTCAGGAACAGATTATACCCTTGGTTTTGATTCCGCAGTAAATACAGCCATTGAGAATATTGATAAAATAAGGGATACTGCCGAATCTCACAATCGGGTATTTATCGTGGAAGTAATGGGTAGAGATTCTGGCTATATCGGCATTCATTCAGGATTGATGGTTGGCGCTGATGCCATACTCATCCCAGAGAGCGATACCGACTTTATTAACCTTTTAGATAAAGTGAAAAATTACGATAGCGAAGATGCTTTTCTTGTCGTGGTTTCAGAAGGCGATGAAATAGGTGCCGAACTTGTTTCTTCAAAAATAAAGGAAGTCAACCCCAATGTCGATTTACGCATAACAAAACTTGGGCACGTACAGCGTGGTGGAAATCCTTCTGCTTTAGATAGGATGTTGAGTATTAGGCTTGGGGTGGAAGCCGTAAAATCGCTTTTACAAAGTAAAAAGAATGTAATGGTCGGGATTTTAAACAATCAATTGCACTTAACCCCTTTTAATGAAGTGGTCAAACAACATCAGGTCAATAAAGAATTGCACGAACTCTTAGAACTATTTGGAACATAAATTATGAAAACAACAATATACAGCACACATAAATTCGATAAGCCTTCCATTGAAAACGCTAATAAAGGAAAACATCAATTGAATTTTCTGGAATTTAGGCTAACAAAGGAAACCGCCTTATTGGCAGAAGGTTCAAAGGCCATAGCACTTTTCTCAAGTGACGATGCCTATTCGGAAGTTTTGGATATTTTACACAAACTAGGCATAAAATTTATCGCATTACGTTCGGCAGGTTTCAATCACGTCGATTTAGAAAAAGCAGCTGAATTGAATATAAAAGTGGCCCGTGTCCCAGCCTATTCACCTTATGCCATTGCAGAACATACAATGGCTTTGATACTTGCATTAAACCGAAGACTGATTAAAGCCCACAATAGAGTGCGCGAACAAAACTTTTCATTAAACGGTCTCACTGGTTTTGACCTAAATGGGAAAACCGTTGGCGTGATTGGAACAGGAAAAATAGGGTCTGTACTCGTAAAAATACTTCACGGATTCGGCTGCAATATTCTTGCCCAGGATATAGAAGAAAGCAAAGACCTAATTGATAAATATGGCGTAATCTATTCAGATTGTGCGACGCTCTGTAAGCACGCAGATATAATAAGCCTGCACGTGCCATTAAAAGCTTCAACAAAACATTTAATAAATAAAGAGCATATAGCACTAATGAAATCTGGAGTAATGCTCATCAATACAAGTCGTGGTGGGTTGGTGGACACCAAGGCAGTTATCGAAGGATTGAAAACTAAAAAAATAGGGTATTTAGGACTGGATGTTTATGAGGAAGAAGAAGGATTGTTCTTTGAAGACCATTCCGATGACATTTTGCAAGACGATGTGATTGCACGCTTAATGACTTTCAACAATGTACTAATTACAAGCCATCAAGCTTTTTTAACCAAAACCGCATTGACCAATATTGCAGAAACAACCATATATAATCTGGATTGTTTTGAAAAACAAAAACCTTCTGGAAATGAAATTAGCATTAATTAATAGTTAAAAACAAATATTATGAAAAACATACTCGTACCAACAGACTTTTCAGAAAACTGCAACAAGGCAGCAGAGCTGGCAATTAAATTAGCTAAGCTTTATAATTCCGAAATCCATTTTTTTCATCTGATGAAAACCCCTGTTGACTGGATAAAGTTGGATAAACAGAAGGAAATGCAATATCCTGAAACCGTAAAACAAATTGGTGTTTCTAAAGCCGCACTAAGAGGTCTACAAATAAAGGCAGAACGTGAGGGTCTTGAGAGCAGAACCTTTCTTCAGTTCGATTCAGGCCTAAAAAATATTTTGGAACATTCTGGTCATTTCGATCACGATTTTATAATTACTGGAAGTAGTGGCACCCGTGGCGGCGTGCGTGAATTACTGGGAAGCAATGTTGAAAAAATAGTGAGAAGAGCCGATGTACCGGTAATTGTGGTCAAAGACGAAGAAGTATCCTTTCCATTTAAGGATATCGTTTTTGTTTCAGATTTTCTTCAGGATGTAAGCGAAGCGTTTAAGGAGGTAATTTCGATTGCTGAAAAATGCGGTGCTCATATTCATTTATTGAGGGTCAATACCGAAACAGACTTTAATAGCATTGAAAAAGGGCTAGACCCAATCAAGGAATTCCTGAAAAAATTCCCCGATTTGGATAACTTCTCAATGAATGTATATAACGAACCAGACGTAGAAACAGGGATAAACAATTTTTTACGATATAAAAATGCCGATTTAATCGCAATGTGTACTCACGGACGTACAGGCTTTTTAAGCTTATTCTCTAAAAGCATCGCAGAGGGTGTAACCAATCACTCCGAATTACCAGTAATGACTATTAAAATGTAACAATGAATAAATCAGTCTTAATAAAAAAATACTCTGGTGAGTACGAAGCCTTTGATGTAAACAAACTCATCAACTCCCTGCGGCGTTCACGGGCAGATGAGGATATTATTCAAGATATAGCCCGGAAAGTACAAGAGCAGATTGAAGAAGGAATGACAACCAAAAAAATCTATCAGTTGGCTTTCAAGATGCTAAAACGAAAATCTAGGGTAAGTGCCTCAAAGTACAAGCTCAAAAAAGCGTTGATGGAGATGGGACCAACGGGTTTTCCTTTTGAAAAATTGGTAGGCCAGCTATTGGAGCACGAAGGCTTTTCAACACAGGTTGGTGTAATGGTTCAAGGCAATTGTGTGCAACACGAAATAGACGTGATAGCCCAAAAAAACAATAAGCATTATATGATAGAGTGTAAATACCATAGCCATCAAGGACGGTTCTGTGATGTAAAAACTCCACTATATATCCATTCGAGATTTCTGGATGTAGAGAAGCAATGGCAACGACAAAAGAGCCATAAATCAAAGCTTCATAAAGGTTGCATGTATACCAATACGCGGTTTACGAGTGATGCTATACAATATAGTAAATGTGTGGAATTATTATTAACAAGTTGGGATTATCCACGGGGTGCAGGTTTAAAAGATAGAATAGATAAGTCCGGTCTGCACCCATTGACCGCTTTAACAACCCTGACTAAAGCAGAAAAATCAAAGTTGCTGGACAAAGGAATCGTGCTCTGTAAAGAACTCCATGAAAACCCTGCGTTATTAGAGCAGATAGGTGTTAATAAAAAGAGACACAATAATATTTTAAAAGATTCCAAAGAGCTATGTAAAAGCACTTAAGAGTTAATGATATAAAAGTTCAACAATCTTAAAATAAAACAGATGAAAACAGATGAAACCCAAAAACAGAACCATATAGATTTGGAGCCATTTTACCAAGCACTGGAAGATGACCCAAAACTACTTGAAGAAGCCCTTGAAATATTATTGGGGATGGTAAACTTCGAATCTAAGTCCGTAAAGAAGTTGGCGCTTATTATCAAAGAGGACTCCCGCAATCTATATAATGAAATAGCGGAATTGAGCAAATCGATCCAAGATAAAGGAAACACGGCCTCTTGTTGTGGTGGCCACTAAATGTTGGAGTGGCAATTAGTACAACTTATTTAATCATTCTAATAACAACTACAAATGAAAACCAATAACATAAACATCCACTTTCTGGGAGCAGCAGGTACGGTAACTGGCTCAAAATATTTAGTAGACACAGGAGATAGAAAAATACTGATAGACTGTGGACTTTTTCAAGGGCTAAAGGAATTACGAATTAAAAACTGGGAGTATCCACCTGTAAAAGTTTCCGAAATTGATATGGTATTGCTTACGCACGGCCATTTGGATCACACAGGTTATCTGCCAAGGTTGGTGAAACATGGTTTCAATGGGCCAATATATGGTACCAATCCCACGTTGGCCATTGCAAAAATCATACTCAATGATAGTGCAAAAATACAGGAACAGGAAGCTGAACGTGCCAACAAGGATGGCTATTCCAAACACCAACCTGCACAACCACTCTACGATTTAAATGATGTAGAAAAAACCATTCCACATTTCAAGAACGTTCCACAATCCCAATGGCTTCCTTTATTTGATGGAATCAGAGCTCGTTTTCAATACAACGGACATATTCTGGGTGCTACGTTCATCGAGTTGGATGTTCATGGAAAACGCTTCGTATTTTCGGGAGATATCGGAAGAACCAATGATTTATTGCTCTATCCTCCCCTGAAACCTAAAAAAGCTGATGTCCTATTTATAGAATCGACATACGGAGGCAGGTTTCATCCTGATGAAGTGGAAGCACTTCCACAAATTGAAAAACTGGTCAACGACACTGTTAATAAAGGTGGCAGCCTGTTTATCCCAAGCTTTTCGGTAGAACGCGCGCAACTGATGATGCTGATTTTCTGGAAATTACTCAAAGAGAACAAAATTCCCAAAGTACAAATGATAATGGACAGCCCAATGGGAGCCAATGTTTTGGAACTCTTCTACCGTACCGGAGATTGGCATAGGCTGAACGAGAATGAATGTGATGAAATGTGTTCGCACTTTACGGTCGTGAGCAGTTATCGAGAAACAATGGAATTGCGGACTGACAATAAGCCAAAAATCGTGATCGCAGGAAGCGGAATGCTTACAGGTGGCAGAATGCTCAACTATTTGGAAACACAGGCACAAAACCCTAACAACACTTTGCTCTTCGTCGGGTATCAAGCAGAAGGAACCCGTGGAAGAAAGTTATTGGAAGGTGATAAGGAATTGAAAGTGTATGGAAAATGGGTGCCATTTAACATGGAGGTCGCAGAAATTCAAGGGCTTTCCGCACACGCAGATCACGCAGAACTTATGGATTGGATGCGCAAAATTAAAAATAAACCAGAGCGAATCTTTATCGTACACGGCGAGAAAGAAAGTGCGGAAGCTCTTCAAAAAGGGATAAAGGAAACCTATGGTTGGGATGCTGAAATCCCACAACTATATAGTATCGAAAATGTATAACTTTTTAATCATTCAAAAATGCAAATAAAGAGAGCATACACCAACTGGCATGTAATAACTGGTGGTCCGAGCACTGGAAAAACTACTGTAATAAATATGTTAGATGAAAGAGGCTACAATACAACCATTGAGCATGCAAGGCACTATATAGACACCATGCGTATCGAAGGTCAGACGGTCGAAGACCTAAAAAACAATAAAAGAAAATTTCAATTAGGTGTTTTGGATATGCAAATTGAACAAGAAAATGCCATCCAGCCAAAGGATTTAGTTTTTTTGGACAGAGCCATACCAGATGCTATGGCATACTATCAATTTCTAATGTTGGACTACGATGAGAAATTACTTAATGCAGTTAAAAATACCAGTTATAAAAAAATATTCATTTTAGACCGATTGCCATTCATCAAAGACTATGCAAGAACCGAAGATGAGGAAGATCAAAAGAAAATTCATCAATTAATAATAGAGGTATACACGTCTTTGGGTTTTCCAATTATTCATGTTCCGGTTTTGCCGCCAAATGAACGTGTAGAATTTATTTTGAATAATATATGATAACAATAATTATAAAGATAATTGAACCTGTATTTAGATTTAATCTATAAATTAAATTGTTTCGAATAACGATGAAAATATTTATCAACTTTAATGCAAAACATCATGGATCATATACTAAATCTATAATGTTACCTGCATTATTTTTCTATTTCATTTTAGGCTTTACAAGTATAATGGCCCAAAATGAAATGCTCATAGGGCAGATTGCAGATAGATTTGTGGTTCGAGAAAATTTTGATAAAGGAGGGGTGTTTCTTAACAAACAAACCTTTGAAGCAGGGAACGTAATTGCTGAAAATGGATATTATGAAATCGAGGTAATTACGGAACTGTTTGACAATGACAAAAAATCAACCGACAAATACACCACGACCTATCGCTGTAAACCCGATGAAGGGAGTATAATGGTAATGGCTTTTCCGTTTTCCAAACCAAAATCCAAGGAAACCACAATTAGCACGACATCTAAAAATTTTAAAGAACTCTACGATTTGGAAAACTTGGGAAATATAGAACTTGAAATGAGCTTTGACTCAGGCTTGTTAAACTTTTTTGGTTCAAAAAGCATCATAAAGATTTACGACCGAAAATTAGAGAATAATGAAAAGAATATTTATTCAAAAATTAATATTAAGGCCTATGCATGGGGGATTCGCCTTAAGCAACTCAACTATACCGTTAATGAGAAATTAAATGAAAAAGGGTTATTGACCTTTCAGAAATTTACCGAATCGGATGGCAGTTATTTTATAATGAACTATAAATAAATACAAATGAAAAATTACGACACACTCTCAGAAGCCATAAATGATTTACAGGCAAACGATTATCCTTATGACTTCAACTTAAAGCCAGAATGCTTGGAATGTCCTTCCTTGAAAATTGAAATCCATCCAGAGGATTTTACGGTAGATAAGACCTATCGTTTTGAAGGTATGAGCAGTACCGATGACAATAGCATTCTATACGCAATATCTTCCAAAGATGGAATAAAGGGACTTTTGGTAGATGCCTACGGCGTCTATGCTGAAAACATTTCAGAAGCAATGAGAATAAAATTACGATAAAGCATTAAAAATGATAGATTTAGATACAATTTCGACGCAACCGCCCTCGAACATTTCAAAAAACGAGGGCAAGAAGGGTTTGGTTCAGTTACGCAAGGAACTTTTTGAACTTCAGAATAAGTTTTATGCCGATGGACGTTTTGGCTTACTTATTATCCTGCAAGGTATGGATACCTCGGGAAAAGACGGCACCATTCGTCATTCCCTTAGCAGTATGAATCCTCAGGGCGTTCAAGTAAAATCGTTTAAAAAACCGACCGAGGAAGAGTTGAAGCATGACTTTTTATGGCGTGTCTATCCGCATATTCCCCCCAAGGGTATGATCCAGGTGTTTAACCGTTCGTATTACGAAGATCTACTTATGCCTATGGTAGCAAATTCACTTTCGGAGGAAGTGTTAGCCCACCGTTGCAAACTTATAAAATACTTGGAGCAGCATTTAAGACTGAGCAACATTCACGTACTTAAATTTTTCCTACATATTTCCAAGGAAGAACAGAAAGAGCGTATTCAGGAACGACTTTCAAAACCCCATAAACGCTGGAAATACAGTATCGCAGATGAAGAGGCGGCGAAACAATGGGATGCCTATAGAGCTGCTTACAATATGGCAATAACCAACTGTGATGATCCTTCTTGGTATATCATTCCCGCAGATAAACGCTGGTATCGCAACTATAGTGTTGCAAATATACTGACGGACCATCTTAAAAAACATAATTTAAAATATCCCAACACCTAAAACAGAATACTATGGAAAATCACAAAGATCACAAAGACAAAGAAATGGACCATTCTAAAATGAGCCACGAAAAAGAAGACCACTCAAAAATGGATCATTCAAAAAAGAAAAAGGGTGGTGGAGACCATTCCGGTCATAGCCCTGGTCACGGAGAAATGGGTCACGACCATCATGAAATGATGATTGCAGACTTTAGAAAACGATTTTGGGTAACGCTAGTACTTACCATCCCTATATTGTTCTTCTCGCCAATGATTCAAGATTTTTTTGGGTATGAATTTTTACTTCCCGGAAATTCTTATATTCTTTTTGCGCTTTCTACCATTGTATATTTCTATGGTGGCTGGCCTTTTCTTAAAGGATTTGTTTCCGAAGTAAAGGATGGTGCACCAGGGATGATGACACTTATATCTATGGCCATCACCGTAGCTTATGTATATAGTTCAGCAACGGTGTTTGGATTGGAAGGTGTCGATTTCTTTTGGGAACTCGCCACACTGATCGCTATTATGCTTGTAGGCCACTGGATAGAGATGAAGAGTGTATTGGGTGCTTCAAAAGCCCTACAGCTTCTCGTTAGCATGATGCCAGCGGAAGCACATCTTGTAAAAGGGGATACCATTGAAGACATACCACTCGAAGATTTATTGATAGACGACATCATTTTAGTTAGGCCCGGTGAGAAGGTTCCTGCCGATGGAATTATTATTGAAGGCTCAAGTTATTTAAATGAATCTATGCTTACGGGAGAGTCAAAACCTGTGAAAAAGGATGAAAAAGATAAAGTCATCGGAGGTTCGGTAAACGGCAATGGAAGCATAAAGGTAAAAGTAGAGCATACGGGCAAAGACAGCTACCTAAACAAGGTTATCACAATGGTAGAGGAAGCCCAAAAGACCAAATCTAAAATGCAAAACCTTTCCGATAGGGCTGCGAAATGGCTGACTTATATTGCTTTGGCCATTGGTTTTGGAACATTGGCAGTTTGGTTGATGCTTGGGTTTCCATTTGTATTTGCATTGGAAAGAATGGTTACCGTTATGGTAATTGCCTGTCCGCACGCATTGGGTCTTGCCATACCTTTGGTAGTTGCCATTTCGACTGCTGTTTCAGCTCAAAACGGATTATTAATTCGTAACAGGACTGCTTTTGAAGAATCACGTAAAATATCTGTTTTAATTTTTGATAAGACGGGAACGCTTACCAAAGGTGATTTTGGGGTGACACGCATTGAATCTGTAAATGAAAAATTTTCAAAAGAAGAAATATTGCGTCTTGCAAGTGCTCTGGAACTAAGTTCAGAACACCCCATTGCCGTAGGTATTATTAAAAAAGTAAAAGAAGATAACATCACCATTCCCAATCCCGAAAACTTTAATGCAATTACAGGTAAAGGTGTAGAGGCAAATGTAGAGGGCAAGGAGGTTAAAGTGGTGAGTCCTGGCTATTTAAGGGATGAAAAAATTACCATTCCCAAAGATGCTTATAGTGATGCTGCCGAAACTGTTGTATTCGTATTAATCGATGGACAACTGGCGGGATATATCGCTCTTGCCGATGAGATTAGACCAGAATCTGCAGAAGCTATAAGAGTATTTAAAAAGAATAATATTAAAGTTTTAATGGCTACTGGCGACAATGAAATAACTGCCAAAGCCGTAAGTGATAGCCTTGGACTGGATGGCTATTATGCCGAAGTGTTACCACACCAAAAAGTGGAAATTGTAAAAGACTTACAAGATAAAGGGGAATTTGTAGCTATGACTGGTGATGGTGTAAATGATGCGCCTGCATTAGCACAGGCCAATGTTGGAATTGCCGTTGGTTCTGGTACTGATGTAGCTGCTGAAACTGCCGATATTATTCTTGTAAACAGTAACCCACAGGATATATCCAACTTAATTTTATTTGGTAAGGCAACCTACAATAAAATGATTCAGAATCTAATCTGGGCAACGGGCTATAACATTGTAGCTATTCCTTTGGCCGCTGGTGTTCTCTATGCTTCAGGTTTTGTGTTGGGACCAGCTATTGCAGCCGTATTCATGAGTTTGAGCACCATTATAGTGGCCATTAATGCGCAACTATTAAAGCGAAAACTCGGTAAAAAATAGATAAACAAGAATAATAAACTCAACAAGAATAAAAACATCTTGTTGAGTTTATTTATAGTGTTCTTGGACAATGGCATGTTATTTAGGACCCTACTGTGTAAAGAAAATAGCTTTAATGATAATCTCGACACTCATATTATCAACTATCATTTTGGATTATTGAAAGTATTTATTCATTTTCTAGTTATTAACTAGAGCGGTTTTGGAAAAGCTATTCCTGCTGAATGGTAGAAGGATTAAGTCCAAATATAACAAACATTTTAGGAATGGTATGGGCCATGTTCGATGTCTATGAAAATCAGATTTCACAATTAAAAGCAGGACAGAAAATAACGGTTTCCACCAATGCTTATCCAAATAAGGAGTTTGATGCGACTATTTCTTTTATCGACCCAAGATTAAATATACAGTCTAGAACCACTACAGTAAGAGCCACCCTTAACAACAAAGAGGGCATATTTAAA
>Ga0079226_10000291_pt1 | contig 33800 bp, 27 predicted proteins | sample Poulit2014_FD_76345 | JGI IMG/M metagenome (GOLD analysis project Ga0079226, IMG submission 76345) | Agricultural soil microbial communities from Georgia to study Nitrogen management - Poultry litter 2014 | ecosystem: Environmental > Terrestrial > Soil > Agricultural land | place: USA: Georgia...
GTGAATTTATAGAGATCCGTATCCAGTAAGGAGGTAATAATCATATTATCCTGTTGGTTTAATGGTTTTATTCTTGTATTCGATATAATTTCGCTAAAATAAATCTCACGTCTCCCTTATTGTATCTTTTAAACTCTCTCTTTTCGTTAAACTCCCTAACGATATTGTATTTCCGGAGCAAACCTTTATGACTCATGTCGTCACCGAGAACTGCATCAAATGTAAATACACCGACTGTGTCGATGTCTGCCCGGTTGATTGCTTCCGTGAAGGGCCCAATTTTCTTGTTATTGACCCTGACGAATGCATTGACTGTGCGGTATGTATTCCCGAATGCCCGGCAAATGCCATTTTTGCCGAAGAAGACGTTCCCGAAGACCAGCTTCACTTTATCGAGCTCAATGCTGAGCTTTCACCCCAATTTGGCATGATCAACCGTTCCAAAGGCCCGCTGCCCGATGCCGAAGAGTGGAATGGCCAACCCGACAAACTGAAACACCTTGAGCGTTAACCCTGTAGACAAATGAATCGATGTTCTATACAAGTGATAGGGTGATACAAAAACAACACCTAACAAGGGTTATCCATGCTCTATGACCTTCATGAATGGCAGCGCACCGTACTTGGTTCCATCGCTTCGTTTTCCAATACGGGCGCCCAGGTTTTTACTCATCCCTTTAGTCCATTGGCTTATACGCCAGTTTCCAAGCAAGTGGCTGCAGGCTACGAGCTCTTGCACAGGCTGGGAAAGGAGTACCAAAAACCCGAATGGGGCATAGAGTCAATCACCATTGACGAGGCAGAAATTCCCATCAATACCGAGATCTGCCTCGAAAAACCTTTTTGCCAGCTGCGCCGCTTTGAGCGCGCCGACAAACGTGCGGGCACTCTGCCCAAGGTATTGATCGTGGCCCCGCTATCGGGTCACCATGCTACCCTGCTGCGCGATACGGTGCGCACGATGCTACGCGATCACCAGATATATATCACCGACTGGATCGATGCCAGAATGGTCTCCCTGGGCCAGGGCTCATTTCATCTGCATGATTACGTTTATTATATCCAGGCATTTTTAAAGCACTTGGGGCCCGACTGTCATGTAATGGCGGTCTGCCAACCTACCGTGCCAGTGCTTGCTGCCGCCTCGCTCATGGCCCAAGGGCAATCTCAGCACCAGCCACGCAGCCTGATTCTCATGGGCGGGCCCATAGACACGCGGCAATCACCCACCCAGGTCAATCGCTTGGCCACCACCAAGCCCTATCAATGGTTTGAGGACAACCTCATTCACCGCGTTCCAGCCCGTTACCCCGGTGCAGGGCGTCGCGTTTATCCGGGTTTTCTGCAACATGCCGGCTTCATCGCCATGAACCCCGATCGACACATGCTCTCGCATTATGCCTTCTACCAGCATCTGATCAAAGGCCAGGACAACGACGCCGAGGCACACAAGCGTTTTTATGATGAATATAATGCCGTCCTCGACATGCCGGCTGAGTTCTATCTGGATACCATCCAAATCGTTTTCCAGGACTATCTATTGCCTCGCGGACTATGGACCATTAATGATCAGCTGGTACGACCAGATGCCATCCGGCACAGTGCCTTGCTGACCATCGAGGGCGAATTAGACGATATCTCGGGCGAAGGCCAAACCCACGCGGCCCAAACGCTTTGTGCCGGCCTGCCCTACCACAAGAAAAAGGCCATTACTATCGAGGGCAGTGGCCATTATGGTATATTTTCAGGGCGGCGCTGGCGTAACAAGGTATATCCCCAAGTCAAGGCCTTTATCGCGGCCCAGCAGCGTCGTACAACCTGATTTCCGGCCTTGTACTACCAGCCAAGCCCACCCTTATGGGTTTTTTAGCTGGCTGATATCATTTACCCGTTTATCCATACCGGTGCCCAACACCGGTAATTACTGCTGTTGCCATGAGTTCCGCGCTAGAACAACTTGTCCAAGCCATTAATGACGTATTACCGCAAACTCAGTGCACCCGTTGCGGCTACGATGCCTGTTTGCCTTATGCCCAGGCAATTGCGGTCGATGGCGAAGCCATCAACCGTTGCCCACCAGGGGGGGCCGAGGGCATTGCCCAGTTAGCTGCCCTGACCCAACGCCCGGCGCAACCCCTGAATCCAGAATGCGGTTCTGCCGGGCCCGTGCTTCGCGCCGTGATCGACGAGGAACATTGCATCGGCTGCACCTTGTGCATTCAGGCTTGCCCGGTCGATGCCATCATCGGAGCCAACAAATTAATGCATACTGTGGTGCCCGATTACTGTACCGGCTGCGAACTGTGTGTTGCCCCTTGCCCCGTAGACTGCATACAGATGGTCCCTACCCAACGCCAATGGTCTACCGCTGACGCCACCCAGGCGCGCCAACGTTACGAACGGCGTCAACACCGCCTGGCCCAACGCCATAGCGAACAGCCCGACACCCCCGCAGCACGGCTCCTGGCTACTAAGCCAGAGCTCAGCGATTTGGCCGAATCCGGTCCAGAACAACGCCAGGCCCACATTCAAGCCGCCCTACAAAAGGCACGTGCCCGACGCCAAAAAAAATGACTTCACAGATGAACGCCAAAGATAGAAAAGAGATGTTTTCCCGCTTTCAGGCGGCAAACCCACACCCAACCACCGAATTGGAATATGCGGATAATTTTCAGTTGCTGATTGCCGTGATTTTATCGGCCCAAAGCACTGATGTTGCGGTCAATTTGGCCACCCGCAAATTCTTTCCTGAACATGGTACCCCAGAGGGTATCCTGGCCCTTGGCGAGGAAGGGCTGCGAGAATACATCAAGACCATTGGTTTGTATCGCAACAAGGCCAAGCATGTCATCCGCACCTGTGAAATCCTGCTCACCGAACATGACGGACAGGTACCCGATACCCGCGCGGCCCTGGAAGCTTTGCCTGGGGTGGGTCGCAAAACCGCCAATGTGGTCTTGAACACTGCCTTTGGCCAGCCTACCATTGCCGTAGATACCCATATCTTTCGGGTCGCCAATCGCACGGGGTTGGCACCTGGCAAAAATGTCAATCAGGTCGAACAAAAACTGCTCAAGGTGATTCCCAAACCCTATTTGCAAGACGCGCACCATTGGCTAATACTGCATGGCCGTTATATCTGTGTTGCACGCAAGCCCAAATGCCCAGAATGCGGCATTGCTGACCTTTGCCGATACCCTGAAAAAACCTCAGCCTAGAGATTCTCCCTAATGAGCTAAACCCTTATGGAACTGGGGCTGGGGCACAGGCATAATTAACATGTATATAGTTTGTTTTGGCCCTAACCCCCTGCTCTGTTCCTGGTGGCTGGCGCACGTGTTGCAGTGACCCCAAGTACAGGGCAGTTGTATTTTCATAGGTGGCGTCATGCCATATTCGGCCCTTGAACTTATTAACTTCTCGGCTTGGCACCAGCATCAGGGGCCCCTCATCCGCGGGCTCAATGTCAAAATCAACCAAGGGGCAACTATTGCCTTCCTTAGCCCCTATCAGTACACACGCCGGTTGCTTATCGATAGCCTGGCTGGCCGCCACAAACTCATTCGCGGCTCGATACGAATACTGAATGTTGAAACCAGCCACCTGGACAGCCACCGTCTCGAAGATGTCGGCATGGTCTTGTGTGATCCACACACGGGCATCGTGCCCCATTTCAATTGCGAGGAAAACCTGCTACTGCCCCCGGGCCAGGCTGCCCTCAGTGGCGGCGGGCTGCCGCTTGGCGACATATTTCGACTTTTCCCCCAGCTTGAAGTGCATCTGACTTCTTTAAGTAGCCGCCTTGAACCCAGCCTTAAATACCAGCTGGCCTGGGCTCGGGCCTTGCGCACTGGCGCCAGCATTTTTTTATTTGACAGCTTTGAACAGCATCTGCCGGCCCAAGACCTGCCTCATCTGCGCACCATTCTGCAATGGCTCAATGCCCGTAACTACACCATTATTCTTAATGAAGATTCCAATAGCCAACTACAGCATTTAGCGGGGCAAATCTTTAATATAGAAACCCTTAATGGGGCATCTCGCCTTGTTGCCCCGCAGCCGCCCCCTCATGGCCTGTGTTAACTGGATTGCTGCTGGCCCAAACCCAAATAGCTTTCCACCACCCGTGGGTCGTTGGCCAGCGTTTGGGCAGCCCCTTCCAAGACCACCTCGCCAGTTTCCAGCACATAACCATAGTCAGCGATTTGCAGCGCCGCACGGGCATTTTGCTCGACCAGCAAAATGGAAACCCCTCGGTGGCGCAATTCAGTAATGGTTTGGAAAATCTCGCTCACAATCAACGGGGCCAACCCAAGACTGGGCTCATCAAGCATGAGCAGCTGCGGCTGAGCCATTAATGCCCGCCCTAAGGCCAGCATCTGCCGTTCACCACCAGACAGGGTGCCTGCCAGCTGCTTGCGGCGTTCCTGTAATCGCGGGAACAAGTCAAAAACCTCTGTTAGCACATCGCGCCAGCCCGCGGCCCGCTGTCGGTACAATCTGAAACCGCCCAAAAGCAAATTGTCTTCGACGGTCATGCTGCCAAAAAGCTCACGACTTTCCGGTACCAAACACAAACCCTGGCCGACACGTTGCTCGACAGACCAGTCCTGGACCGCATGCGCGCGATAAAGTACTGCCCCACGCGCATGTCCATTAACGGGTAGATTGCCCATAATGGCATTAAGCAGTGTCGACTTGCCTGCGCCATTGGCGCCAATCACCGTCACAATGGCCCCTTTGGAGACCGTCAGGCGCGGGCAATTCAAGGCAGGCACCGTGCCGTACTGAACGACCAGATCGGTCACCTGTAACAGGCTGGTATCCGAGGCTGTGGTGGACTGCATCGAAGAGACAAAAGTATTAGCCTGACTCATGGTAATTAAACCCCAATCATGTTTCTACCACCCCACCCAAATAGGCTTCGAGTACTGCTGGATTTTGCTGAATGCTTTGGGGCGTGCCTTCTGCCAGTTTAGTGCCAAAATTCATCACGACCAGATGATCGGTCAACTTCATGACAAAATCCATATCATGCTCGACCAGCAAGATGCTCATGCCTTCTTCGCGTAGTTGGCGCAATACAGCGCCAAGCTCCTGCTTTTCTCGATAGCGCAAACCCGCCGCAGGCTCATCAAGCATCAATAAAATGGGATCACTGGCCAAGGCGCGAGCAATTTCCAAAATGCGCTGTTGGCCCAGGGCCAGACGCCCAGCCGGCTCGTATTGCATGTCGAGCAACCCGACCCGTTTTAATTGCTTGCGCGCCTCGGCCAACAAGCTGGCCTCGATCTGCCGTTCAGCATGCATCAGGGCGCTGAACACGCCAACCGGCCGACGCAGATGCGCCCCCAGGGCGACGTTTTCCAACACTGTCATATTGGGCACCAACTGTACATGCTGAAAGCTGCGCCCTACCCCCAGGCGGGCAATGTCTCGGGCATTCAACGTCCCCAGAGGCTGGCCCAAAAAACGCACCTCGCCTGCTGTACGGGGCAACACCCCGGTAATCAAGTTAAAGCAAGTACTTTTACCAGCGCCGTTGGGGCCTATCAGGCCTACAATCTCGCCGGCCTTAAGGCTAAAACTGAGGTCATCAACGGCCACCAGGCCCTCGAACTCTTTGCGTAGCCGGTCTAATTCCAATACGACCGTGTCCTTGGCCGGCAGGCTGCGCTCTGCCAAAGCCGCTGGGGCAGCTGCAGCACCATTTGCCTGCCCCAATTGCAAGGCAGGATAGCGTTGGCGCGCACTTAGGGGCGGCTGGCCCAGACGGCGCCAAAGCTGTTCCCACCAATGCGCCAAAAATGACCATAAACCCTGGCTAGCATATTGCAAAATGATAATCATCAAAATACCGAAAACGATCAGCTCGGCATTGATATTGTCATCAAGAAACAAGGGCAAGATATTTTGTAGTCTGTCCTTGATAATCAGGATGACGCTGGAGCCCAACACTGCCCCCCATACACTGGCGGCCCCGCCAATCACAGCCATGAATAGATATTCAATACCGTAATTTAGGCCAAAGGGGCTGGGGCTGACGGCGCGCTGCAAATGCGCATACAGCCAGCCTGACAAGCAGGCCAACAAGGCGGCATATATAAAAACGATAACCTTGTAGCGCGCCGTATTAATGCCAAAGGACTCGGCCATGACGCCGCGCTGTCGTAAAGCCCGAATGGCCCGCCCGGGGCGCGAATGCAACAGGTTATAAGTGGCCCACATCGATAGCAGCACAGCTATCCAAATCAGATAATAGATGGAGCGCCCACGCCCTAGCGAAAGGCCAAAGACCTCGATGGGCGGAATACCTGATATGCCATCGTGTTGTCCAAGGAAAGAAAGGTTGCCAAATAAGTAGTAGATGGACAAGCCCCAGGCAATGGTACCCAAGGGCAAATAATGCCCCGATAAACGCAGGGTGACCGAACCGATGATAAAGGCAAATACAAAGGTCAGTGCCAGGGCAATCAGCAAGCCAAGCCAGGGTGACCCACCCATTTGGGTGCTTAACCAAGCCGTAGTATAAGCCCCAATACCTACAAAGGCAGCCTGGCCAAAAGAGGTTAGCCCGGCAACCCCTGTCAATACCACCAGGCCTAGCACTACCAGACTGCTTAGCCCGATATAGTTTAATTGGGTAATCCAGAACTCGGGAGTCCCCGACCACAAGGGCAACACCAGAAAGAACACGACAAAGGGGGTAAAAAACCAGCGTCTCATGGGTTTAGTCCTCCTCGTCATCCATTATTTGCATGCCCAAAGAACGCCAGAGCAAGACCGGGATAATGAGCGTAAAGACGATCACCTCTTTATACTGGCTGGCCCAAAAGGAAGAAAACGCCTCGAGGATGCCGACAAAAATAGCGCCAATGGCAGTAATGGGATAACTGGCCAGCCCCCCGATAATTGCACCCACAAAGCCTTTCAAGCCGATCAAAAAGCCTGTGTCGTAGTAAATGGTGGTTACCGGTGCAATCAGCATGCCTGAAAAAGCCCCTACAGCCGCGGCCAACAAAAAGGTCAAGCGCCCTGACATCTCGGTGCTGATACCCACTAAACGGGCACCACGACGGTTAACTGCCGTGGCGCGCAAGGCACGGCCATATAAGGTGGCACCAAAAAACAGCCAAAGCGCACCGATAAGTACCGCACAAGCAACCAATACAAATACAGTTTGGGCCGACCACATCATGCCCAATATATCGATCTGCCCCCGCATGAAAGCAGGCGTACGCCATCCCTCGGCACCAAAGAACACCAGACCCAGACCCGTCAGGGCAAAATGCAAAGCCACCGAGGTAATAAGCAGAACCAGAACGCTAGCCTCGGCCAGCCGTTGATAAACCAGCTTGTACAGCATGGGCCCCAGAGGAATGACAATGGCCAGGGCATACAGCACAGAGACAAATAGGGGTTGATCTTTATTCAACAGCCAGGGGCTAACTGCAATCAGAAGCAAGGGCCAGCCCACTGAACCTGCCAATACCAATAGGATGCGACGCAACTTGTGTTCGGGCGCCCGCTTTACAATGGCGTAAATATCCTGTGCCGCTGCCGCCAACCCAACAAATAGCAGCAACCATAGGGTGCCAGGCGTGCGATTATTGATAATAAAAGCCAGGGTCAAGGCGCCATAGGTGACAAATTCGCCTTGAGGAATAAAAATAATGCGCGTGACAGCGAAAACCATCACCAGGGCCAGACCCAGCAGGGCATAAATGGCCCCATTGAGCAGACCATCTTGCGCAAGAATCAATATGACAGTGGCATCCATGAACGAACGATACCCAATGCGTGAAAGGAAAAGGGGCGCAGTGGCGGCCACTGCGCCCCGGGGCGATGTTCAGGAGTTAGATGGCTAATCAGTTCGCCAGGTCGGGCCGATACTTCCAGCTTTCGTCAACGACCCCGACCATGACACGGGCGCGCTCATCCAGACCGGAATGATCCTCGGGGGTGATATTAAATACCCCTTGCGACGCTGCCAAATCAGTGGTGTTTTCTATGGCATCACGCAACGCGTGACGGAACTCGACCGTACCGGGCTGCGCCCCTGTTTCCAGGGCGGCAGGAATGGCGTTGGTTACCAGCAGGCCGGCATCCCAGAGGTGGCCACCAAAGGTGTTGATGGTGCCCTCGCCATATTTGTCTTCGTAGAGTTCCTTGTACTCGAGGGCTGATGCCTTGACCGGGTGGTCATCTTCGAGCTGATCGGCCACAAGCAATGGCCCTGCAGGCAAAATCATGCCATTACAGTTGCTGCCGCATACGCGCAATACATCGCTGTTGGCAGCGCCGTGGGTTTGGTAGATCATGCCTTCGTAGCCCCGATCGACCAGCTCGGTCTGGGGCAGAGCCACTGGGGTACCAGAAGCAGCAATGAGCACGGCATCAGGGTTGGTGGACATGATTTTCAGGATTTGGCCAGTAACTGACGTGTCATTGCGGTTATAGCGCTCGGCGGCGACAACCTCGATATCACGTTCGTTTGCAGCTTTGGTCATTTCCTCGAGCCAGCCATCGCCGTAGGCATCATTAAAGCCAATAACGGCCAATGTCTTGATATCCTGGGCCACCATGGTGTCGCCCAGCGCAGCCGCCATCAGCTCGTCATTTTGCGGGGTTTTAAAGGCCCAAATGCGCGGCCCGTCAACAGGCTCGACAATGCGGGCGTTGGCCGCCACACTGATCATGGGGGTTTCGGTTTCCTCGGCGACATCGAGCATGGCCAGGGAACCCGGGGTGGCAGAGGTACCGATGACCACATCGACACCATCCTCGCTGACTAATTTGCGCATGTTACGCACAGCCTGAGTGGTATCTGTTGCATCATCTAATACAATATACTCAATGGTCTGCCCGGCCACCTCGGTGGGCAACAGACTTACCGTGTTGCGTTCGGGTATTCCCAAAGATGCGGCGGGCCCCGTAGAGGATACGGTTACCCCGACTTTGATTTGAGCCTGAACCAACATTGGCCAACTCAATGCAATGGCGCCGACAATAAGGGTTTGTTTGAATAATGCTAAAGGCCGCATGTTCGGTCTCCCAACGTATGAATATAATTCTGTTACTTGCGGCCTGTATTATGCAATACTCTTGCCTGAACGTCTTTAGGTGCTTACCCTTTAATCTTAGCTCAAGATCTGCCCCTTTCGCCTTAGGCCCAATAACATGAAAAAACTGCTATTTGATCTCTTTCCGCTCATACTGTTTTTTATTGCTTTCCGCAGCATGGATATCTACGCTGCGACCGCCGTTGCCATGGCTGCAGTGGTCGCCCAAATCCTGTGGCTCAAGCTGCGCCAAAAGACCATCGAAACCACCCATTGGATCAATCTGGGGGTTATTGTGGTCTTTGGTACTGCCACTTTGGTTTTTCAGAATGATGCATTCATCAAATGGAAGCCCACCGTCTTATATTGGCTTTTTGCTGCCATCCTGTTGATTGCCCAGCTCTTTTTCGAGCGCAATCTCATGATGACCTTCATGGGCGGGCAAATTGCATTGCCCGAGGCCGCCTGGAAGAAGCTCAATTACAGCTGGGCGGGCTTCTTCATTTTCTCTGGCGCCCTGAATTTGTTTATTGCCTTTTCCGGTTATTTTAGTGATTCCCAATGGGTCAATTTCAAGGTCTTTGGTTCCCTGCTTTTGCTAATTGTCTTTGTAGTCATCCAAAGCCTGTGGCTGTCGCGCTACCTTAAAGAAGACCCGCCTTCACAATAAAGGCAATACAGTTGCCCGCAGCAGCCTGCCTGGTGCAAGCAGCTCGCAGCTTGCAGTCACTACATGCTGCCACCACCTTTTTGCACCAGCTGTCCATTGACCCGCCCCTGCCCGTTGATGCCATCATGAAAAAACGTCTCGAAGCCCTTAAAAAAGAAATCGCGCAACATAATTACCAGTATTATGCCCTCGACTCCCCGCTGATCTCTGACTCTGAATACGATCAACTTTTCAGAGAGCTGCTGGAAATCGAAGCACAGCATCCCGAGTGGGTTACGGCGGACTCCCCCAGCCAGCGCGTTGGCACCGCGCCCGTCAGCGGTTTTGCCACAGTGGCGCACCAAGTCCCCATGCGTTCATTGAATAACGCCTTTGACGATGAAGAGCTCCTTGCCTTTGACAAGCGCATCCGCGAAGCACTGGTCAAGGCTAATGCCTGGACGGCTGGCCAGCCGCTTAGCTATAACGCGGAATACAAATTTGATGGCCTGGCTGTTAGCCTGCGCTATGAACAAGGACAGCTGGTTCAAGCCGTGACCCGCGGCGATGGTTACGAAGGCGAAGATATCACCTCTAACATTCGCACCATTGCCGCCATTCCCCTGCAATTGATGCTTGACAAAACCCCATACCCCCCCGAAATTTTAGAGGTACGCGGCGAAGTACTCATGAATCGGGCTGATTTTGAGATCCTTAACCAGCAACAAATTGAACGCCAGGAAAAACCTTTTGCCAACCCACGCAACGCAGCAGCGGGCAGTCTCAGGCAATTAGACCCGCGCATTACTGCCCAGCGACCACTGCGTTTCTTTGCCTACGGCTGGGGGGCCATACAGCTTGCCCAGCCTGAGCAGGGCGCGATTCCCTTCGCCCCTGAAGATGAACTCCAGGGTCTGCCCTATGCGACCCAGGCAGAAATGCTCGACTGGCTGCTTGCCTTGGGCTTGCCAGTCAATGCCCATCGCCAAGTGCTCACAGGCCCACAGGCGCTGATTGACTACTACCAGCAAACCGCTGAAGAACGCGCTGGGCTGCCTTTTGAAATCGATGGGCTGGTCTACAAAGTCAATCAGCTCGAGCTGCAACAGGTCCTGGGTTATGTGTCTCGCGCCCCCCGTTATGCCATCGCGCATAAATTCCCGGCCCAGGAGGCCACTACCCGGCTTTTGGCGATTGAGGTGCAGGTAGGCCGTACAGGGGCTATCACCCCCGTGGCGCGCCTTGAGCCCGTTGAGGTAGGCGGGGTAACCGTCACCAATGCAACCTTGCATAACGAAGATGAAATACGGCGCAAAGATGTACGCGTTGGTGACACCGTAGTGGTCCGGCGCGCCGGCGATGTCATCCCCGAGGTGGTCGCGCCCATTTTGGATCTGCGCCCTGAGCACACGAAGCTATTTGAATTTCCCGTTCAGTGCCCCATCTGCGGCTCGGCCATTGAACGCCCGGCGGATGAAGCCATTGCGCGCTGCACGGGGGGACTGGTCTGCTCGGCACAACGCAAGCAAAACATCGAGCATGCCGTCAGTCGCAAAGCACTGGATATTGAAGGCATTGGCACAAAACTGATCGAACAGCTTGTTGATCGGGACCGTATCAAAAGCCTGGCCGATCTCTTTGGTTTGCAAGAAACCGAACTGGCCACTTATCCCCGCATGGGGCCAAAATCTGCACAAAATGTGGTACGGGCAATTCAACAAGCCAAACAGCCCACCCTGGCCCGTTTTATTTATGCCCTGGGCATTCGGCATGTGGGGGAAACCACTGCGCGACACCTGGCAGAACATTTCAAAAGCATCGAGGCGCTTATCCAGGCCAACGAAGATGAGCTGCAAACAGTTACTGATGTAGGGCCTGTGGTGGCAGCCTCCATCGCCCATTTTTTCGCTGAAGCCCATAATCGCCAGGTGCTGCAAGCACTGCTTGAACAAGGCGTCAGCCCTCAGGCCCCCAAAGCACCGGCATCGACACAGTCTCAGGACTCTTATTTTGCCCAAAAAACCATTGTGCTCACTGGCAGCCTGGAACAGATGACGCGCAGCGAAGCCAAAAGCCGCCTCGAGGCCCTGGGCGCGCGGGTGACTGGCTCGGTTTCCAGCCAAACCGACCTGTTAATCGCGGGCGAAAAAGCGGGCTCAAAGCTTACCCAAGCCCAAAAGCTGGGGGTAGAAGTCATCGACGAAACCCGTTTTTTGGCTTTGCTTAAGCAAACTTAGCGCCCTCAGCCTTCAGCCTTCAGCGCCCACGCACCCGCTGCCATAAAAAAACCGGCCAGCCCAAAGGCTGACCGGTTGATGCCGATTTATTGTCTTCGCCATCATCAATGCAGTGCGAAGCAGGAAGGCTTATTCCTTGATCTCGGCCCCTGCCAACAGCTCTTCTTGGTAGGCGCTTAGCTGGCTTTGACGCATCAGCGCTTCCAGTTGTGGGCGCACCTCTTCCAGGGGTGGGAACTCAAGGGCCCGCTCGTCTTCGAGCTCGATGATGTGCCAGCCAAATTGTGACTCTACCGGCTCAGCACTAAGCCCGCCCACATCGAGCGCCTCGACGGCCTCGGCAAAAGGCGCTACATAGTTGGAGCTTGGCCCCCACCCAAGTGAACCCTCGTTGTTTTTGCTACCCGGGTCAATGGAATGCTCTTTGGCGGCATCTGCAAAACTGATTTTTTTGTCTCGGATGTCAGCCAACAGTTTTTCCGCTTCTTCTTTGCCCTCGACCAGAATATGGCGAACCTTGTATTCCTTGCCCGCTTCGTTCTGAGCCTTCAGGCGTTCGTATTCTTCCTTAATATCGGCGTCCGAAATTGGATTTTCCTTAACATAGTTATCCAATAGGGCGCGTACCAAAATACCTTGTCGAGCCAGGGCAAGCTCTTGCTCAACCTCGGTTTGCTTGTCAATGCCTTTGCGCTCAGCTTCTTGAACAGCGACCGTGCGGATGATCAGCTCTTCTTTAACACGCTCGCGCAGTTCGGGAGTATCAGCGGCGCCTTGGCTGACAATCAGCTCGATAAAGGTGTCAAAATCCTCTTGGCTAATGTCCTGCCCATTGATGGTCATCAGGGTCTTTGCGCTTAGCGGTGCAGCCAAAGCACAGGCAAGCGTCAATGCAGCAAAGCGTTTCATGATCTTCCTTTTTGAATAAGTGTAAAAACACTAAGCTTAACGGTCAGCCCACCTGGGTGGCAACCGGGCTTAGCAAAACTTGTAAGTTAAATTTGTCTTGCCCCGCCCGGCTTTTGCCCAAAGGCATGCCCAGGCAGGTGCGACCACGATGCAACCGGGCTGAACACCTAGCGCACAATTTCAATTGCCAGGGCATGAATGGGATGGGGGATAAGATCACCAGCCAGCTTGAAGATTTCACGGTGACAAGCAACCGTATTTTTACCTTCAAATTGTGGAGAGCCTATGCGCAGGCGAAAATGACTGGCACCATCCTTGGCCCCTTCGTGGCCAATATGAAAATGGGATTCATCAATCACCTCGAGCGTCGTACAGTCCAGAGGGGCCAAACGCTGTTTAAGTTCTTGAATTCGTGTTTCAGTGGTGTCTGTCATTGTTATCCATGAATAATTAAAAACAAAACCAGTATGCGGTTATAGGCAAAAAACATGCCGTTTTAGGCAAAAAGTATGCTGCTCTGTGCAAAAAGCATGCTGTTTTAGGCAAAAACCTTTTTAGTACGATTTTCCCCAGCAGCAAAACCTGCTGCTTCAAGGCGTTGATACAACGCCAATAACTGTTCGTCCAGGGTGGAGTCTACCTGTGCTTGTACCTCATTGCCTTGGTCGTCGGTTAACTGCCCCCCCAAGCGGGCGGCCAGATCACGACCAACCCCAGCCAAACGACTAAACGCCTGATTATCTTTGGGGCTATGCGGCACATCTAGTAATAAATTCAAGGTCTGCACCTGCTCATTCTGAAAAGCATCCAAAGGCTGATTTTCAAATAACACAACAAAGCGGGGCAAGCCCGAATCGGCAAGCCAGGCATAGCCCGACTCGGTTCTGATCAACCCGACATCAATCAAGGCCTGTTCAACGGCTTCTAGACCCATTGGTCGTGGCAAGGTCACCGTTAACCCTACCTGGGCATCGAGCTGGGCGCAAATGGCATCCAACTGTTCGGCCTGCTCGAGGACGGCAGTCTGCTCGGGGCCATCAACAGCCCCGTCGTGCTCTTGCGCAATGCATTCGGCTGCGGCCCACAGTTTGGACCACTCGACATCAGTCAGCGGCCCGGAGCGATTTGCCAACAAGACGGCCAGCTGCACACCGACATATTGTGCCTCTTCGGCTGGATAGGTTTCCAGCTGCCCCTCGGTACTTAAGACAAAGACCCGCAGGGGCTTGATCTGGAAGCGCAGGTGCCGGCGCAATAGATCCAGCAACTCGGCGCCAGCCACAGGCTGGGGAAATTGAATATCGATCACGGCCTCGCAGCCGGGATCAATTTCGTCATTGGGAAAATCATCCAGCTTTAAAACCCCCAAGCGTTCAGCGACCTGGACACTGGGCTCTTTACGCTTTGGACTGCCCTGGGCCATCAAGGGATCGTTGTCGACCCGCGGGAACTGCGCCTGCATCTGACGCCGCACGCGCCGATCTTGCCACCAATTAAACAGCAAGACCGCGACGATCAATGCTACCCCTAATAAAATCAGACCTATCTGCAAATCACTCATAGTTTTGGACCCATAAAAAACAGCGGACCAGCGCAAGCTGCGCCCTTTAAGCCTCTGCTAACTCGGCGGCCGCCTGCATATCCACCGACACAATACGCGATACCCCCTGCTCTTGCATGGTGACACCAATGAGATGTTCAGCTAACTGCATGGTTATTTTATTATGAGTGACAAACAAAAACCGTGTCTGTTCACTCATGCCCTGTACCAGTTTGGCATAACGCTCTGCGTTCGCATCATCAAGCGGTGCGTCTACTTCATCTAATAGACAAAAAGGCGCAGGATTCAATTTAAAAAATGCAAACACCAAGGCAATGGCCGTCAGGGCTTTTTCGCCGCCAGACAACAAGGCAATGGTTGCGTTGCGCTTTCCAGGCGGCTGCGCCATGACTTGCACCCCAGCCTCCAAGACCTCATCACCCATCATAACGAGTTTTGCTTCACCTCCGCCAAATAATTGCGGAAATAATTGCCCAAAATGGCTATTAACCTGCTCAAAGGTTTGCCAAAGCAACGCCCTGGTTTCCCGATCGATTTTGCGAATGGCATTCTCAAGCGTTTCGATCGCCGTTATCAAATCATCGTGCTGAGCTAACAAATATTTATGTCGCTCTTGGGCAGCGGCCAACTCTTGCAAAGCAGCCAGGTTTACCGCCCCCATGGCTTCAATCGATTGTTGGACGCGTTTGATTTCCTTATTTAACCACGTTTTTTGCCGTTCCTTGTCAGGCAGCTCAGCCATATGACGATCCAGCGCTTCCCTATCCACCCCCTCGGCCTGCAACTGTTGTTGATATTGCTCTACACGTAATCGGGCTTCTTGTTCCTTAAGCTGCAAGGCGGAAATCTTTTCCCTTAGTGGGCCAATCTGCGCCGCGCAGCGAGTCTCGTCTTCTTTAAGCTGTGCCAAGGCATCGTGCTGTATTTTTTGTTGTGCCTGCACCTGCTCCCACTGTCGTTCTACCTGCTGACGCTTCTCAAGCGCCTGATCCAGCTCAGCCTGAACAGCGGCTACATCAAAGTCGACCAACTCCATCTGCAATTGCTGCTGCTCTTGTTGCAATTGCTCTTGCTGTTCTAGAGCCTGTTGCAGCCGTTCACTTAGACTTTTGTCGCGCTCCAGCAAACGCTGCTGCTCTTGTTGCCATTGGTGCACGCTACGTTCATAACCGCGCAACTGTTGCCGCAGCTCTTCGACTGCCCCACCTAATTCCTGGCAGCGCTCGTCGCTATCAATAAAGGCTTGCCGCGCTGATTCGGCCACGGCCTCAAGTGCGTCAAGCTCTTCAGCATAATGCGCCACCTGTTCTTCCAGCTGAGCTTGGCGCTGGGTCAAAGCTTCGAGTTCAGTAGCGATATATTGTTGCCGTTCGCGCTGGCGAGCTGCTTGCTGCTCGTGCTCTGCCTTTTCCAATTCGAGCTTATGCAGATGTGCCGAGAGCTCTTGAAGCCGCTGCCTATCGGTCTGTATTTGTTTTTGCGCCTGCTCCAGGCCCTGACGCTGTTGCTGCACCCGCTCGGCAAGCTGCCCCTCATGCACAGCCTCTGCTTGCAACGTTTTTTGCAGACGTTTGATCTCTTGCTGGCGCGCTACGGCACCGGCCTGTTCATCTTCGGGGGCATATAACCCCACCCCAGTCGAAGTCAACAAATGCCCTTCAGGCAACACCAAACAGGCGCCGGGGGGAAGCTCGGGCGCCAAGTTCAGGCCTTGCTGCCAATCGGGCACCGCCCACACCTGTTGAAAAACCAGGTTCAAAACCGCTTGGACCTGTAAATTTTGACTCTGCACATAATGCGTCAAGGGCTGCAAACCGTGCCACGGCTGCGTTGTGGGCCACTGCTGGGCCCAATGCCCCCAGAGGTGCACTGCTTTGGGGGGTGATAAATTTAGGGAAGACAAGGACTGTCGCTGGAAATCGCCCAGCCATAAGGCCCCGACTTGTTTGCTGAGCAGCGATTCTACCGCCGTCTCCCAACCTGGAGTAACCTGCAACAAGGACCACAATCGTTCAGCAGCAGGCAAATTTTGCTGGCTCAGCCACTGATCCAGCGTGTCAGAGCTGGACCATTGCCCTTGAATTTCCTGCAAGGCATTCAAGCGTTCAGAAAGCGCTGTTTGCTGCTTTTGCTGTTCATGCCATTGGGCTTCGGCTTGTTCGGTCGCCCTGATTTCCTGGGGCAAAGCCTCTTCGGCCTCGAGCAGCCTTTTCTGTACAACTTGCAACTGCGATCGGGCATGCTCTATGGCCCCGAGCAAATGAGCAGGCGCCTCGCTTGAGAGGGCGAACTGTCCTTTTTGCTGGCTTTCCAGTTCAATGCGCTGTTGCGCCATTTTCCGTGCTTCGGCCTGCCCGTCTTCGTAACGCTGCATCAGCAAGGCCCGCCGCTGCTCTTCCCGGTGCATAAGTTGGCGGTGCTCCTCGCGTAATTGATGCTCGTCTTGCAGCTGGCTTTCCAGCTGTTCCAACTGCCCCTCAGTGTGCTCTAACTGTGCTTGGGCCTCGTCTAGCGCTTGCTCTGCCTGAAGTTGTTGAGCCTGCAAATCTTGTAGTGCCTGCCCTGCCTGACGCTGTTGTTCAGCCCAATGTTCAATTTGCTGGTTTAATTGTGTCCGCCGTTGCACCGAACGCTGCTGGTTGGCTTGTACATAGCGCACCTCGGCCTGAGCACTACTAACCTGGGTATTGGCCTCATAAAGTTTGGTTTGGGTGGCTTGTACCTGGGTACTAACCTGATCGTATTGTTCTTGTTGCCCCGCAAGGCGTGCTTGCAAAGCCCGTAGATCACTGAGTCGAACCTGCACCTGATTTTCCAGCTCGTCCAATGCCTGAGCATGCTGTTGACGTTGCTCGGCAGCTGCTCGTTCCTCTTGGCGCCACAGGGTATGCTGCAAGCGCTGCCCCTGCTGCTGCAATTCCTGGTAACGCTGCGCTTGTTCTGCCTGTTGCTGCAAACGCTCTAATTGCTGTTCAATTTCTCGCAACAGGTCGTTCAGACGGTGCAGGTTTTCCTGGGCATCGGCCAAGCGGTTTTCTGTTTCCCGACGTCGCTCTTTGTAGCGGGAAACCCCGGCAGCCTCTTCAAGGTAAACGCGTAGCTCTTCGGGACGGGCCTCGATCAAACGATTAATCATGCCCTGCCCAATAATGGCATAACCACGCGCCCCCAAACCTGTGCCTAGAAATATGTCATAAATATCGCGGCGCCGAACTTGCTGGTTATTAATAAAATAGCGGCTACCCTCTTCACGAGCCAGGGTACGGCGTACGGACAGCTCGTTATAGGCACCCCACTGCCCAGGCAAACGTTGTTGGCTGTTATCAAATACCAATTCCACCGAGGCCCGGGCTGCGGGCTGGCGCTGGCCAGAACCATTAAAAATCACATCATGCATGGAACCGCCGCGCAATTCAGCCGCCCGGCTTTCCCCCAAAACCCAACGTACGGCATCAATGATATTGGACTTGCCACAACCGTTAGGACCGACCACCCCTACCATATGACTTGGTATTTTAATCGTGGTCGGGTCAACAAAAGACTTGAAACCTGATAGTTTTATTTGTACGAGTTGCACGATTGCTCAAGAATCAATATCTGTGTCCTAAGGCTTAGCGCGATGCCTTGAACAGGGCCAATATGCATCTAAGTAGTTTAACTGAGTGGTCAAAACTTTATTTGTTCTACAATGGTTCAGATTTTACGCTATTATTTTTAGCTTGATGACAGCCCGCTTGCATTCCGAGGCCGCAGTGCTGCTACGATTGTGCCCCAGGCACATTCATTGTAAGCCTAGCGGTCTTTATTGTAGGGTGTCTGTTAACTATCTTTACTAACCTTTACCGAGTCAACACATTAAATCGTGGTTTTTATCTGGTAATGGCTGCGCAAACCTTATCATCACTTGCTGACAATGCTCTGCTCATTGCGGCCATTGCACTGATCGACGACCTTCAGGGGCCCGACTGGATGGTGCCCCTGATGAAATGGTGGTTTGCTTTGGCCTATGTGGTTCTGGCCGCCTTTGTCGGTGCCTTTGCAGATTCTTTTCCCAAAGGCAGGGTAATGTTCAGCACCAATGCGATCAAGATTCTCGGTTGCCTGCTCATGTTTTCCGTCACCTTTTTGGCATCTCAGGCGCAGACGCAATTGACTTGGGTATTTGTTGCTTACACTTTGGTAGGAATTGGTGCAGCCGCCTACTCTCCAGCCAAATACGGCATTGTCACGGAAATGCTCAAACCAGAATTGCTGGTCAAGGGAAACAGCTGGATCGAGGGCCTAACCGTACTTTCCATCATTGTGGGCACTGTCATGGGCGGGGTGCTAATACACCCTGATATTTCCCATTTCCTCATGGTCCATATCGGCTTAAACCAATTTGCCAGCAACCGGGCTGAAGCAGCAATTTTGGTCATCGCCCTAATTTATCTGGCCGCCGCGCTCTTTAACTTGCTGATCCCCAAAACCGGGGTTGTCTACCCCAAACAGGAAACCCGCCCCTGGGCGCTGTTACGCACCTTTAATCGTTATGTTGTGATCCTCTGGAGTGACAAACTGGGCCAAATTTCCCTGGCGGTCACTACCTTGTTCTGGGGGGCAGGTGCAACCCTGCAGTTGATTGTCATTGAGTGGGGGGCACAGCACCTGGGTTATCGCCTTGATCAGTCATCCATCCTGATGGGGGTCACCGCTTTTGGCACGGTCATTGGGGCTTCTTTGGCCGGCCGGGTGCCTTTGCGCAAGGCCTTGAATGTGCTACCCATGGGGGTGCTTATGGGCATCATGGTCCTATTCATGATTGTCGTCAAAAGCACCTGGTCAGTTTATGCCCTGTTGATTGTCATTGGGGGCCTATCAGGCTATTTTGTGGTGCCCATGAATGCCTTATTGCAGCACCGTGGTCATGTCCTGCTTTCAGCAGGCCATTCCATTGCCGTACAAAACTTTAATGAGCAATCCAATATTCTGCTGATGCTCAGCCTGTATAGCCTGATGCTTTGGCTCAACATTTCCATTTATTGGATTATCATTTTCTTTGGCTTGCTAGTTACCTGCTTGATGCTGTTCTTTATTTGGTGGAACCGTTATAACCACAAACAAAACCCCAACCTGGGCCAAATGATTGGCCAAAAGGGTTATGGCACCGCCCTGCACGAGCAATAATACTAGCCGGCGTTCTTATCCGCAGCCATCAATTGCCTGGCCACCAATAGATCGCGCCACGCCTGAGCCTTTTGCTGGGGTCGCAGCAGCAAGGCAGCCGGGTCTTGGCTAATGACGACGTCAAGCTCTGGCCCGTGGGGCATTTGCCACCGCAATGCTTGCCCCCGTATATCTTGCCATGCTGCCTCAGGCCCAAAAACCATGCGCACAGCGACGGGGCCTAGCAATAATAAGCGCTTGGGGGCAATTAGGCGCAATTCGGTGAAGAGCACTTGCTGGCAGGCCGACAAGCTTTCTTCACTGGGCTGTGCTTCATCCGCCCGACATTTGAGCGCATAACTACAATATACCTGCTTGTCCGGATCCAACCCCAGGCTACGCAATTGGGCCTCAAGCAATCGGCCGGCTGAAGACTGCCAGGCCTTGCCCATGCGTTCGTCTTGACGATTTGGCACCCCGCCTAATACAAACCACTCGGGGTGTTTGGCCTGCCCTACCCCGGGCAAGACCCGAAGCCGCTGCGCACTACGCGGGCAGGCACGGCAGTCCTTCAGTTGGGCTTGCCAAGCCTCGTAATCCGAAAGCTCTTCCTGGAAACCCGCGGCAGTGGCCGCCTGTTCCTTCCCGGCCTTCCCTGATGGCACCGTAGGTGCAGGTTTAACGGCAGATGTAGATGCCTGAGGTGCAGACTGTACTGCAGATGCAGGTTCTACTGGAGGCGCAGCTTCTACTGAAGGTACAGCTTTTACTGGAGGCGCAGCTTCTGCTGGGGCAGCAGCATCGGGTACAGCAGCGGGCGCAACTGTTTCCGTCGGAATGGGCGCCGCCGGCCGCTCAGCGGCGCGCCTCTTGGCCCCTGAACCCTTGGTTTGCTGCTGCAGGTGGCGTAAAAAAAGAGAGCGCCCAGAATCAGCATCAGAGCTAGAGTCAGCAACCGCAGATGGAGCAGCTGCTTTATCAATAGGCTGGGCAACGGCTTCATCAGCAGGTTGGGCAGCTGGCGGTTTGGCCCGCCGTTGGGGCGCATAAGAACGCAGCAACGCCGGCGGCACCCCCATTTCCTGCAACCAACGCAATTGGGTGACCGATAATAGTAAACGCTCGTTGCCGTGATGGGTCATGAGTAATTAATAAATTAAAGATTACTGGTTTGCTGCACCAAATACAGAGGCTTGCTATACAGCCAAGCGTCTTCGCGCTGGCCTTCTGGCAAAGGATAATAATCGGCGCGCACCCCAACTTTGTGGAAACCAAAGCGCTCATACAGCCGTTGCGCTTGCTGGTTAGAGGCCCGCACCTCGAGCTGCAGCTCTTCAATACCCTCTTGTATGGCTTGTGCCTGCCAAATCTCGAGCAGCCAAGTGGCATAACCCTTGCGCTGGTGCGCAGGATCAGTGCCTACCAGCAGCAGTTCAGCCACAGGGCCAGCCACTGAAAATAACAAAAAGGCATAAACCTGATCCCCATGCAGTAAAACCCAGCCTTGGTGACCAGCTTGCATGCTGGCCTGGAGCTGGTCCAGTGACCAAGGGTTGGCCTGCAGCTGAGCATCCATGGCCGCAATTTGCGCCAAATGCTCGGCCTGCAAGGCATGCACCGCCACGGGCACCCAAGCTGCGCTGGGGTTGCCACCTTGCCCATCTGCCCGCTCTTGAACAGTAAAAGCTACCTTGTTGCGCACATAGATGGGGGCCGCCAAATCAGGGGCAATGGCTTCTCCGCGTTGCCAGCCCTGTAGGCCCAGCTCTGCCACATGTTGCACATGAGGTCGACTATGTGGCCCCTTGATAAAGGCATCAAGCTTAACCCCCAGGTCTTCACAGACCTGTAGTCCATTGCCCACGATCTGCAGCTTGGCTGCAGCCCCGCCCCAGTGGGGGATTTGCTCGCCCAGCCAGGCAGGCACATCTTGTGCTTCGATAAGCGCAGGCGGGTGAATGACCTGCCAATAAGACTGATCCCCCTTGGTCGCCTGGGCAAAGGCCGCGATATAAAGCTCTTGCATCCGGGCATCGATCATGACTACCTGAAATGGAAAAGGCTCCATGCGATGTGCCTGCGCCACCGCCAACAAGGAAGAGATGGGCAATACTGGGATACCCAGACCCAGCGCCATGCCCTGGGCTACCCCACAGGCAACACGCAAGCCCGTAAACCCGCCTGGTCCTTGACCAAAGGCAATGGCCGTGAGCTCATGCCGGGTAAGCTGTGCCTCGAGCAAAAGCTCATCAACCAAAGGCAACACATGCTCGGCATGCTGGCTGCTACCCTCGTGCAATCGTTGGTAAATGTGTTGATGCCCGCGCTCGTCGACCACCAACAAGGCCACGCCCAAAGTGGGTGTGGAAGACTCCAAAGCTAATATGCAAATTTTTTCCATACAGGTCTACTACTAATACCTACGACTTACACGTCATGCACCAAACGCCCGTTGAAAGGCCACAACGGCACACTACAAAAGCTTGTGCCCCAAATGTTGTTGCCTCTTAATGTTGTTGCCTCTTAATGTTGTTGATCCCAAATGTTGTTGGCCCTAAATGTTGTCGACCCTAAGTATTGTTGAGCAAATATCAGCATCGGGGAAATCACAAAACTATACTCATCATAAGCCAAGAAAATGACCTGATGGTACTGACGCCTTCCGGTTAGCTCCTTGTTTAAGCCCCACTTTTGTAACAAAATAATACTCGAAAGGCCACTTCAACGCGAAAGAGAATCATTTGTAAAACTTTAATACAGCGCTAGTCGTACTACTTTTGGCTTGTTACATTTAAGATTATGAATACACAAAACCAAACCCCTCGTAAGATACTCGTCGTCGATGACGACCCACGCCTCAGAGACCTTTTGCGCCGTTACCTCAGCGAGCAAGGCTTTAATGTTTTCGTGGCTGAAGACGGCAAAGAGATGACCAAGCTCTGGCAGCGCGAGCATTTCGATTTATTGGTTTTAGATATTATGCTGCCAGGTGAAGATGGCCTGTCCATTTGCCGCCGCCTCCGTGGCGGTCATGATAACACACCCATTATCATGCTCACTGCCAAAGCCGAGGAAATTGACCGCATTGTAGGCCTGGAAATGGGTGCCGACGACTACCTGGTCAAACCCTTTAACCCGCGCGAGCTTTTGGCCCGCGTCAATGCCATTTTGCGCCGTCGCGGCAGCGACGAACACCCCGGCGCACCCAGCCAAGACAACGAATCTGTTGAATTTGGTCCTTATACACTTAACCTCTCGACGCGCACCCTCACCAAAAATGGCGAGGTCATTCCCATTACCACCGGTGAGTTTTCCGTCCTCAAGGTATTCGCGCGTCACCCCAAAATTCCGCTCTCTCGTGATAAGCTAATGGAACTCGCGCGTGGGCGTGAATACGAAGCTTTTGACCGTAGTCTCGATGTACAAATATCCCGACTACGCAAGCTTATCGAACCCAACCCATCCAAGCCGGTCTTTATCCAAACCGTATGGGGGCTGGGCTATGTGTTCGTGCCCGATGGTGGTCACTAACACAATGCCGGTTCCATGTCCCAGCAAGATGCTTCGCTAAGCCACAACCAACCGCCCAAAGAACGCACCAGGCCGATTAAACTCGGCCTGTTTTCGCGATCTTTTCTGTTGCTTGCCTCGCTGATGCTGGTCAGCCTTGGGGCTTGGCTACAAGTTTTCTATATGCTCGAGGAAGAGCCCCGTGCCCAGCAAATGGCGCAGCGGGTGACATCGGCTGTCAGCATTACCAAAGCGGCCCTGCAATATGCGCCCGATGAGCGCCGGCCCGAGCTGCTGTTGGATTTGGCCACCAAAGAAGAGTTACGCGTTCAGCCCCGCTCGGCAGACGATGTACTCGAACCACTACCGCAAACTGATTATTGGCAACTCGTGGCTCGGGATATCCGCGCCAATCTCGGCAGCGGCACGCTGGTCATGTGGTCCGTTAACGATTTATCTGGGGTTTGGGTATCTTTTGAGCTGGGCATTGAAAAATTCTGGGTGGTTTTTAACCGCGAACAATTAAGTCTGACCACTGGCCCAGAATGGTTTGGCTGGGCTGCCACCGCTTTGGTGCTGGCCTTGATTGGTGCCTGGGTCAGTGTTCGCTTTGTAAACCGGCCCCTAGAGCAATTAGCCCAGGTAGCTCAGGAAGTTTCGCGCGGGGAAACGCCCATGATTTTGCCAGAGCGCGGGCCGGCCGAAATTCGCGACATGAATTTGGCCTTTAACCGTATGGTGCGCGACATACAACAGGCCGAGGCAGACCGCGAGATCATGCTCGCCGGGATCTCTCACGACCTGCGCACCCCTCTTGCCCGCATGCGCCTGGAAATTGAAATGAGTCAGATGTCTGACGAGGCACGACATGCCATTGACGAGGACCTGGCACAAATTAACCATAGTATTGAGCAACTCATGGAGTACGCTCGCCCCGCCCAAAAAGCGCCCGAGAAAGGGATAGAAATCAGCCCCATCCTGCATGAAATTTACGAACGCGAGCAACCCCATACTGCCAGCCTGGGCGGCGTGCTCAGCGCCCAAATCGCCCCCGATCTGTGGGCTCGCATCGCTGCGCACGATCTGAAGCGCATCATTACCAATCTCATTGAAAATGCGCGCCGCTATGGGCGCAGTGCTGATGACCGCGCCTATATTCACCTGCAGGCCTACCAGACCAATAATTTTATTCGTATTGAGGTCTGTGACCAGGGGCCTGGAATAGAAGAACACGATATACAGCGCTTGCTCAGGCCTTTTTCACGCGGCGAATCCGCCCGCACCGGGGTCAGTGGCGCCGGTCTGGGGCTGGCCATTATCGAGCGATTGCTGCGTCAGGTAGATGGCGAACTTAAATTAAACTCGACCCCAGGCCATGGGTTATGTGCGGAGATCATCCTGCCCAAAGCGCGGCCACGGCCTGGCAGAAAGGCTTAAGCCCGCTGCAACAACACCACCGCCTGGGCGGCGATACCTTCGCGCCGCCCGATGGGCCCCACCCCTTCGTTGGTGGTCGCCTTGATATTTACCTGCTGTTGATCCAGCTGCAAGTCAGCAGCAATATTGGCGCGCATTTGTGGTATGTGTGGCGCCATCTTGGGGGCCTCGGCATGAATGGTGGCATCGATATTCATCAACTGCCAGTGCTGTGCCTGCACCCGCTGATAAGCCTCGCGCAACAAAAGGCGGCTATCAGCCCCTTGGTATTGCGGATCGGTATCAGGAAAGAGCCCGCCGATATCCCCCAATGCTGCTGCCCCCAGCAAAGCGTCAGTCAGAGCGTGCAACAAAACATCTGCATCAGAATGGCCCACCAGACCCCGCTCATGGGGTATGGTCACCCCGCCGATAATCAATGGGCGGTCAGGCCCAAGCACATGAATATCAAAACCTTGTCCTACTCGCAACTGCATCATCGACATCCTATACCCATTGTTCCATTAGTTTGAAATCCTCGGGCCACGTCACTTTGAAATTTTCTGGGGCACCGCGTACCAACAACGGGGGCTGCCCCAAGCGTTCCATGGCGCCCGCCTCATCGGTCACAACTACCCCGTCGACATGCGCCTGATCTAATGCCTGCAACAGCGCTTGGCCCTTGAACATTTGTGGGGTTTGGGCTATCCAAAGCCCACTGCGTTCCACCGTTTCCTGTACATAGGCATAGGGCGCGCCTTCAGGACCCGGCTGTGCTCGTTTCAAGGTATCAGGCAACTCAATGGCCAATAGCCCACCCCGTTGCGTCTGCAAGCAAGTATCAATCAGCCGTTGCAACGCATCCAATGGCAGCCCAGGGCGCGCTGCATCATGCACCAATACCCAAGTATCAGGGTCAGGCTGCAAATCATGCAAGGCATTACGCACCGTATCAGCCCGCGTCGGGCCACCGCAATGACGCCACACTGTCTTTTTTAGCCCCTGCAAGGCCCGGGCTGCCCAGTGATCTTCCTCGCGCACGATAGCGCGCACTTGGGTAATGCGGGGCTCATCCAGCAAGCATTGCACCGAGCGCCTCAGCATCGGCAAACCATCAATTAATTCATATTGCTTGGGAAGATCGGGTTTTAACAAGGCGGCAGGACCGCCGCGGCGGGCGCGAGCCCCAATACCGCCCGCAGGCACAATGGCGATGATTTTTTCTGACATATACGTTGCCCTAAGATGATGTGCCTGCATTGTATTCGATTGGCAAGGAAAATGGGGTCCCGAGCCTTAATAATGAAGTGCAAATAAAAAATAGCCTGCTGCACCAACAATAAGGCAACCCAATATTCAAAGCATGGAAAAACCGAACACTCAAATCATGGCGAGAACCGAACACCCAAATGCCGATAATGGCTAAACGCCCAGGTAAGTGCTCCAAAGGCTGCGGTCATTATCCAGGGCAGCAGAGTCCCCCTCCCAGACCACCCGACCTTTTTCCAGAATGATGTGGCGGTCTGCCAAGCTCAACAAGCGCTGAATATATTTGTCGACCACCAAAATGGTTTGACCCGAAGCCCGCAGCAAATCGAGGCATTGCCAAATTTCCTCGCGCACCAAAGGCGCCAGCCCCTCGGTGGCCTCATCCAGGATAAGCAGCTTGGGGTTAGTCGATAAGGCCCGGCCAATGGCTAGCATTTGCTGCTCACCGCCAGAAAGCTGGTGCCCAAGATGGCTGGAACGCTCGTGCAACCGCGGGAAAATTTCGTAAATGCGCTCAACCGTCCAGGGTTTGATATGCGGATTACGCTGCGCAGCAAAAGCTTTGAGGTGCTCGTGTACGGTCAGGTTGGGAAAGCAGAGGCGCCCCTCGGGCACAATAGCCACCCCGCGGCGGGCAATGGCATCTGCAGTCAATTCATGAATGGGCTCGCGGTCAAAAACAATGCTCCCCTGCTGCGGGCGCAAGGCACCAATAATGGTTTTGATTAGCGTACTTTTGCCCATGCCATTGCGACCAAGCAGGGTGACCACCTCTTGGTCATTGATGCTAAGGTTGACATCAAAAAGCACCTGACTGGCCCCATACCCGGCGCGCAACTGCTGGCAGGCCAATAGCGGTGCATTGGCTCGTTTGGCTGATGACGCTGGCGGCGCAGATGGCTGGGTACGAGACGCCACCGAGGATACGGAATGTTCTGGCATATTAAGCTCCTAAATACACCTCTTGGACTTCGGCATCATTTTTAATGTCTTCAGGGCCCCCAGTTTTCAGGATACGCCCATAAACCAGCACGGATACCCGATCGGCCAGCTGAAAGACAGTATCCATATCGTGCTCGATCAGCAAGATTGTTGTTTCCTGATTAAGCTGCCGTATCAGGCGTACCATTTCTGGTGCATCCTCGGGCCCCATGCCTGCCATGGGCTCGTCCAGCAATAACAATTTGGGCTCGGTAGCCAATGCCAAAGCTAAATCCAGGCGTCGCTGCACCCCGTGCGCCAAAGCACCGGCTGTTTCTGCCAGATAGGGCCCCAGCCCAAACTGCTGAGCCAGCAATTGGGCTTTGACATACAGTTGCTCTTCCTGATCGCGTCGCTTGAAAAAGCGAAAACTGCTACCAGCATGTGCCTGCGCAGCCAAAAGAAGATTTTGCAGCACAGTATTTTGTTTGAAAATATTGGTGACCTGAAAGCAGCGCCCCAACCCGGCACGAACCCGTTGATAGGCCTTAAGGCCGCTGATATCTTGACCATCGAGCACAACGCGCCCGCTGTCAGGTACGACAAAACCGGAAATCAGGTTAACCAAGGTGGATTTGCCCGCCCCGTTGGGCCCGATCAGGGCGTGTATCTCGCCTGCCTCGATGGTGAGGGACACATGGTCTGTGGCCATGAGCCCACCAAAACGCTTGACCAAATCCTGAGTATAAAACAGGCTCATGCGCGGCTCCTGGAAAACAGACCGGCCAAACCCCGGGGCGCCACAAAAACCACGATCAACAGCAGCGCCCCCAGGGGCCAATGCCAATAATCGGTGTAATTACGCAGTATCTCGGCCAGAATAATCCAGACAGCGGCGCCCAACGCACCGCCCCAGCGATGCCCCATGCCACCAATAACCACCATCACAATCAAAATGGCTGAATGGGTCCACTGCATGGAAGACGGGCTGACAAAGCTATCCTGGTAGGCCAGCAAACCCCCGGCCAAACCCGCAATGCCCCCGGCCCCCACAAATGCCAACAACTGTATGCGATACACGGGATAGCCCAAAGCGCGCATGCGCTCTTCGTTGTCGCGCGCCCCTTTTAATGCATGCCCAAAGCGCGAATGCTCGAGGCGACTGGTCAAGAAGTAAATCAGGGCAGCAAAAAAGAGTACTACCCAATAAAAACCATGGGTTAGTTGATCGAGCCAGGCCCCCATGGACGGGGCAAAGAAAATGCTATAGCCATCATCGCCGCCATAGGTACTAAGCGAAACGGCAAAATAATACAGCATCTCGGCAAAAGCGAGGGTGATCATAATGAAATATACGCCCCGCGTGCGCAAGGAAACCAGCCCAATTAAAAAGGACAAAAAAGCAGCGACCAGCAGGGCCAGTAACCAGGCCATCCAGGCGGAATCATGGCCGGCATCGACCCAGGCCACTAGTGCATAAGCCCCCACCCCAATGAAGCCGGCATGGCCCAAGGCAACCAAACCGCCGTAGCCCAAAATAAAATTCAAACTGGTCGCCGCAATCATCATGATCAGCATGCGGCTTATGAAACCAACGTAGTAGCCCAAACCAAAAAGTTCGTCTACAAAAGGCACCGCCGCAAAGCCAAGCAAGACGACCCAGGGGAAAAGTCGCTCGTACAAGGGCCTTGGGTATGCCTGTGGCAAATGAGTTCGAGAGGCAGTAACTGTCATGACACCTACCTTAGGCCCGAGCCGGGAAAAGCCCTTCGGGCTTAAGCGCTAGCACCACAGTCATGAGCAAATACACCGTGATGCCGGCCAAGGCGGGGCCGATGTCTGCCGCCAGCTCGGGCGGTAGTACCGCGCGCAGCAGCGGCGGCAAGAAGGCCCGGCCAATGGTATCGACCAAACCTACAATCATGGCGGCGACAAAGGCGCCGCGCACAGAACCAATACCACCAATAACAATAATGACCAAGGCAGGGATCAGTATTTTTTCCCCCATGCCTACCTGCACGGCACTAATGGGCCCCATCAAGGCCCCGGCCAAAGCGGCTAGCCCCGCCCCCAGAACAAAGACAAAGGAAAATACCCGCCCAACCCGAACCCCCATGAACTCGGCCATGGCGCGGTTGGATGCCCCAGCGCGCACCAGCATGCCAATGCGGGTATGGTTGACCAGCAGGTACATCAGCACCGCAACGGCCAGACCAGCGCCGATCAGCATCAATCGGTAGGCAGGATAGGGCAAGCCGGCAAATAGCTGTACTGGTTTGGACAGGCCTGCGGCCATGGGGGCCATGACGGGCGCAACCCCCCAGATGGCGGCCACGGCATCATCGGCGATGAGAATAATGCCAAAAGTAGCTAACACCTGGGCCAGGTGGTCGCGGTGATACAGATACCGCATGACCAGTTTTTCCAATACCCAGGCAATTAGCATGGTCAGCACAATGGACGCAGCAACAGCCATCAGCATGGACTGACTGGCTACGTGGATCTTGGCGGCTAGATAAGCACCCACCATGAACAAGGACCCATGGGCCAAATTCAAGGTATCCATAATCCCAAAAACCAGGGTCAGGCCAGCGGCGATGAGAAACAGCATTAGCCCATAGCCGACCCCGTTCAGGAGCTGCTCAGCAACAAAAATTGCATTCATGGAAACAACTAACCGTTAGCCATTACATACGGCACTCGTCAACATAGCTGTCTTGATGCTGTTCGATAATGGTACCTGTCAGTTTGTTGGTATAGTTGCCGTCTTCATCCTGGACGACTTCGCGTGCATAGTAGCTTTGGATGGGGTAGTGGTTGGCCCCGTAGCTAAACTCGCCGCGCAAGGATTCAAAACTGGGGTTTTCTAGTGCCTTGATAATGGCGTCAGTATCGTCGACCCCACCGGCATCACGTACCGCGGCATCGATTGCCATCAGTGTGTCATAAGCCATGGCCGCGTAAACTGTGGGATAACGCCCATCATATTTTTCCCGGAAAGCCTTGACGAATTTTTCGTTGGCCTCGACCGGCAAGTCATGTGCCCAGTGCGCAGAACTCATGACCCCAACCATGCTTTCACCCACTGCATCGATGACATCCTGGTCAGCCGTAAAGCCCGGAGCGATCAGCGGGATGTCTTCGAGGCCCCCAGACATATACTGTTTGATAAAGTTGATGCCCATGGCCCCGGGCAAAAACACAAATACCCCCTCGGGCTTTAGGCTGCGAATCTGGGCAATTTCGGCTGCATAGTCGATCTGGCCCATTTGGGTATAAATTTCATCAATGATATTGCCCTCGTACAGGCGCTTGAACCCATTGAGATGGTCACGACCGGCTGGATAGTTGGGAGCCAGAATGACTACATTTTCGTAACCTTGCTCGTTGGCCAAGTGCCCGGCCGCCTCGTCATAAGTGTCATTTTGGTATTGACCAAAGAAATAGGGGCTGCACTGCTTGCCTGCAAACTGGCTGGGGCCAGGGTTGCTAGACAGATAGGGAACCTGGGCTTTAAAGAGGGCCGGCGCCACAGCCAAGGCAGCATTGGAGCCAATGGGCCCAGTAAAGAAATTGATTTTGTCGCGCTGGATATAGCGATTGACCAGCTGCGTGGCCTGCTCGGGGCTACCCGCGAAGTCGTTTTGCAAAAACTCAGCCTCTAAGCCCCCCAGTTTACCGTCAAGGTGCTCAATAGCGAGATTGAAACCATCGCGCGACTCGGCGCCCAACACCGAGAACGGCCCGGAAAGATCTAAGGCAATACCGACTTTTACCTCTTGAGCTGCGGCGGTCAACGTACCACCAGCCACCAGGGCCAAAGCACCCAAAGCATGGGTCAAGGTTTTAGAAAGCTGCATCCTCGTCATGTGTTTTCTCCTTGAGTTTTTTTAATGTTTTATGGCCAACCTAAGGACGCAACGGGCGCCGCATGTCGGTATACTAGGTGTAGCCTGCGACATTGCGTACAATGTTGGCAGCAATAGTTATAACCTTACCCTAGCGCAGATCGCAATGGTACTCACATCGATGTTTTCCCTAACCAGCACCGCGCAAACCCTGGCCTCGCTCAACAATCAGCAACGCTTCCGTCAACCCCTGCCACCCGGCTCTGGTGACTCATGGCTATTGGCCGATTTGGCCCAACAAAGTGCGCGCCCACTCATTATTTTTTGTGCCCAGCCGACAGATGCCCACCGCCTAACCGAAGAGATCGCCCTCTTTGCGCCACAGCTGCGTATCAGCCCTTTTCCTGATTGGGAAACGCTGGCCTACGACCGGTTTTCCCCCCACGAAGAACTGGTTTCCACCCGGCTGCGCACGCTCTATGCCCTTTCCCAAAAAAAGGTAGACGTACTGGTGGTGCCTGTCACCACCGCTTTGTACCGAATTGCGCCCCCCTCTTTTTTGGCTGCCTACAGCTTTCATTTTCAGCAAGGCGATACCCTAGATGCCGAGCAGCTCAGGGCCCAAATGATACGGGCCAACTATGCCCATAGCCAGCAAGTCAGCACCGCTGGCGAATTCAGCATTCGGGGCGGAATTATCGATATTTTCCCAATGGGCTCGGCCGTACCGTATCGGCTAGATCTATTCGATGATGAAATTGAAAATATCCGCGCCTTCGATGTCGATACCCAGCGCAGCATCTACCCGGTGCAAGAAGTACAACTGCTGCCCGGGCGCGAATTTCCCTTTGATCAAGAGGCGCGCACGGCTTTTCGGACGCGCTTTCGCGAATACTTTGAAGGCGATCCTTCTCGCGCCCTGCCTTATAAAGACGTGGGCAACGAGATCGCCTTTGCTGGCATCGAATACTATCTGCCCTTATTCTTTGAGCAAACTGCCACCTTATTTGATTACCTGGATCCTGAAAGCCTGGTGGTAACCCATGGGGCCATCGACAACGCTATCACTGAATTTTTTTCAGAAACGCGCCGGCGTCATGAGTTTCTGCAACATGATGTCGAGCGGCCCATTCTGAAGCCCGAACAACTATTCCTTGAAGAAGAGCCTTTTTTTCTGCGCCTCAAAACGTTCAAGCGCCTTGATCTGACGGCTGATGGCACACACCCAGAGTTTGAACCCGCCCCTAATGTGGCCGTGGCGCGGCGCGCTGACGATCCATTGCAAGCCTTGCGCAGCCATATTCAAAGCCAACCGCACACCATTTTGTGTGCCGACTCTCTGGGCCGACGGGAAACCCTGCTGCAGATGCTCAGCGAATATGACTTACCCCCGGATAACACCCCAGAGGACATTCAGACTGCACTAACAGACCGTCACCCCTTCAGTTTGGTGCAAGCCCAATTGGATCAAGGCTTTGGCTTAAAGGAACACGGGCTAAGCATCATTACTGAAAATGATCTCTACCCTAATCAGGCGCGTGTGCGCCAGCGCCGTGGCCGCGAACAACGTACCGATCTGGAATCCCTGGTACGCGATCTGTCTGAACTACGCATTGGCGATCCCGTGGTTCACCAAGAACATGGCATTGGCCGCTATCAAGGCTTAATCGAAATGGATCTGGGCGAAGGGCCAGTTGAATTACTGCATTTGGAATATGCTGGCCAAGCCACACTGTACGTACCCGTCGCCCAATTACATGTCATTTCCCGTTATACCGGTGCTGATAATGAAACCGCCCCATTGCATCAGCTAGGTTCTGGTCAATGGGAAAAGGCCAGACGCAAGGCAGCCAAACAAGCCCAAGATACAGCCGCTGAGTTGTTAGCGCTTTATGCCCAACGTGCTACACGTACAGGGCAGGCCTTTCCAATCCCTCAGCATGACTACGAAGCCTTTTCCGAAGGCTTTGGCTTTGAGCCCACCCCTGATCAGCAGGCGGCCATTGAAGCGGTACTGCAAGACATGCAGTCCGAGCAGCCCATGGATCGCCTGGTCTGTGGTGATGTCGGCTTTGGAAAAACTGAAATTGCCCTAAGGGCGGCCTTTATCGCCGTCGCCAATGGCTTTCAGGTAGCGATTCTGTGCCCCACCACGCTGCTGGCTGAACAACATACCCAAACCTTTAGCGATCGCTTTGCCGAGTGGCCCGTCACCGTTGCTGAGCTATCCCGCTTCAAAACCGCACGAGAAAGTCGCGCCACCATCGAAGGCTTGGCCAATGGCCAGGTGGATATTGTGATTGGCACTCATAAAATCCTTTCCAAAACCGTACAGTTCAAACGCCTTGGCCTATTAATTATTGATGAAGAGCACCGTTTTGGCGTCCGCCAAAAGGAACGCTTAAAAGCCATGCGTGCTGAGGTTGATGTGCTGACTTTGACCGCCACCCCCATTCCGCGCACTTTGGGCATGTCTTTGGAAGGCATCCGCGATCTGTCCGTAATTGCCACCGCCCCTCAGCGTCGATTAGCGGTCAAAACCTTTGTGCGCCGTGAGGACAACAGCATCATCCGGGAAGCTCTGTTGCGCGAACTCAAAAGAGGCGGCCAGGCCTATTTCCTGCACAACGAGGTGGAAACCATTTTCAATCGCCGCGACCGCCTCGAAGAACTGCTGCCCGAGGCACGCATAGGGGTCGCCCACGGGCAAATGCCCGAGCGGGAACTCGAGCGGGTAATGCGCGACTTTTATCAGCGTCGCTATAATATTTTGCTGTGCACCACCATTATTGAAACCGGTCTGGATGTACCCACGGCCAATACCATCGTCATACACCGCGCTGATCGACTAGGCCTGGCCCAGCTGCACCAACTGCGTGGGCGCGTTGGCCGCTCTCATCACCAGGCCTATGCCTATTTGCTTATTCCTGACGAAGAAGCCATTACCCCACAAGCCCATAAACGCCTCGAGGCAATCGAACAAATGGACACCTTGGGGGCCGGTTTCTTCCTGGCCATGAACGACTTGGAAATACGCGGGGCCGGCGAAGTGTTGGGTGACCAGCAATCAGGCAATATCCATGACGTGGGCTTTAGCCTCTATAACGACATGCTCAATGCCGCTTTGAAATCACTAAAAGACGGCGATAGCACCGATTTGCTCAGCACCTTTGATCAGCACTGCGAAATTAATCTGCGCGCCCCTGCCCTGCTACCTGCTGACTATTGCGCTGACATCAATGCCCGCCTGGGCTTTTACAAGCAATTAGCTCA
>Ga0079226_10000292_pt1 | contig 33758 bp, 29 predicted proteins | sample Poulit2014_FD_76345 | JGI IMG/M metagenome (GOLD analysis project Ga0079226, IMG submission 76345) | Agricultural soil microbial communities from Georgia to study Nitrogen management - Poultry litter 2014 | ecosystem: Environmental > Terrestrial > Soil > Agricultural land | place: USA: Georgia...
AAATAGAAAAAAGAGAAAAGAGTGGCGAAGCGTTAGAGTTAGAAAATAAGTTGGATATTTTAAAACAAGCAACACTGGCCAAGCTGCAAGAAAAACTACCCGAAATTGAAAACTTAGAACAACGTTTTATACCCTATATCCAAATGCATGAATTTGAAGCCTTGCTTTTCAGTCAGCCGCAGGTGTTAGCAGAGCAAATAGGTATCGAAGAAAATAAGCTGACAGCAGCAGTAAAAAACTATGCCACCCCAGAGCACATCAACACCAACCCAGAAAAAGCACCATCGAAACTCATCGCAAAGCTTGGAACCAACAACTATAAAAAAAGAAGACATGGCCTTATAGTTGCCGAGAAAATAGGATTAAGTTCAATACGAGAAAAGTGCGTGCTATTTAATGCATGGCTTAATGCCTTTAGCAGATCGCAATAAGTGTAAATACAACAAACCACACAATTCAATGTAGGTCGTCCATTCATGGGCGACAGAAAATCAAACAAGCGCTGTGCTTTACCCCAATGCCCCAATCCAAGCTCAAAACTTTTTTTACAACCTAATTGCCTAGGCTTTTGGTCATTCTTACCGGCGTAGGGTTTTATTTATTAGCCAACTATGGACTAGAAGGCGACTTCAAGGGTTTGGTGATGGGCATAGCAGGCGGCTTAATTTCTATACCCTTAGTGTTTATCAGCTATGAAATATGGCAAAAAAAGTCACAAAAAAAGCTTAATTTAACTGTGTATGATTTTGCCGAACGAAAAGTACAAAAAAGCATCAGCGCGGTGCGCACTAAACTAGAATTGCTCGTTGAAGGGGCGTTTTCTTACTTTGAGAAAGGCAGCATTCTGATAGACGATAGCGATATAGAAAATATCAGAATAAAGCAATACCAACATGACGAAGACAGTGATGATTACGATGACAGCCTATTGAACTTTGAGCGCGTAAATGTATTCGAAAACTTAACCGATGCACGGTACTTAAAGTTTCAGCTAAGCGAACTATCACTAGCAGAAGAACTCGCACGTTTAGAGGAATTGCTAGCCAACGCATTTATTATGCAACGCCTTGGTACTGCACTGCAAAGCACGACAAGAAAACCGTGCGCAGTTGAACATTGAAAACCAAGGCTACAGCACCTGCTTGCCGCAGATAAAACGCGAAAAAATCGTCCGCGGTAAGCGTGTGGAAAGCATTGAACCCTTATTTCCCAATTATATTTTTATCCAACTGGACAGCAACACCGCCAACTTCAATGCACTACGCAGCACCCGCGGTGTCAACGGTTTTGTGCGCTTCGGTGGCATGCCCGCCACAGTGCCAGCGCAAGTGATGGACAGCATCCTTGCCCTAGAGCAAGACAGCGACAACCAACACACAGCACAACCTGCCTTTAGCGCAGGCGACAGAGTACAAATCACCGAAGGCCCCTTTGCCGGCTTACAGGCCATCTACAACATGCCCAAAGGTGAAGAACGCTGCCTAGTATTTTTAGACATGCTCGGCCAGCAACAACGCATAGAAATAGAAAAAACCGCTTTACGCAATGCGTGAAGCCTTGATATAGGTCGGGAATATATTCACAGAAAAGGCATAATAACGCCCCTGTAGGAGCTGCCCACGGCTGCGACTGCTGACTACCGAACAAACCACATGGGTGCAGGCTAAACCCCGTAGGTCGGACTCATGGAGTCCTCCTACAGAAGATGGTCGAGCATTTACGCCCCTGTAGGAGCTGCCCATGGCTGCGACCGCTGACTACCGAACAGAGCGCAGGGTGCAGGCGCAACTACGTAGGTCGGGCTCATGGAGCCCTCCTACAGAAGATGGTCGAGCATTTACGCCCCTGTAGGAGCTGCCCATGGCTGCGACCGCTGACTATCGAGCAGAGCGCAGGGTGCAGGTTCAGCCACGTAGGTCGGGCTCATGGAGTCCACCTACAGAAGATTAAGGTCGAGCATTTATGCCCCTGTAGGCGCTGCCCATGGCTGCGACCCCTTGGCAAAGGAAATAATGCCAAGGTTGAAAGAACACCCCGCAAGTCGGACCTATGAGGTTCACCTGCGCAGGTGTGATAGCAAAACAACAGGCAACACCGCCAAAAGCGGCACAACTCAATAGCAACAGGGCACGCTGGGAGCCATAACCTAAGGGCGGTAGCGTGGGTTTTGAATTTTAATGAAACCTCTACTGTTTAAACTGTCGCTAACTTCAAATGCAGAAGCAACATTTTTGCTAAATAAAAAAGACTGACACAAAGCAAGTGTATCCGTAGCGTGATTCTCGTCGCTACTTAGTATCGCATGCGTTCAAGCCAGTACCATAGCGTTCTCAACCGTCATCTCGGTGATGTATAGATTTGCTTACTGAGCCATGTTCGCGAACATTATTAACCACTATTGCAAGTAGTGTATAGGTCGTCCCTTCTGGGTGACAAAGTGAACATTTTAAAGAAGGTGGCGTACGCTACCTCACAGGCAGATGAAGGCAAGACAAAATGTTGTTGGATTATACGCCTGAGTTTGTAATCAAAGAGAGGATTGTTGAGGCGATGCCTTGGTATGTAACATTTTTATCTATTGAGCTAGCTGAAGGAGTACTCAATGAAGAGAGTAATTACTTATGGAACATTTGATCTGCTACATTATGGTCATGTGAATTTGCTCAATCGCGCTAAAAAACAGGGCGATTATTTAATAGTAGCTCTAAGTACAGATGAGTTTAATAAAAAGTCGAAGAAAAAATCCTGTTACTTTAATTATGAAAAAAGAAAGTCTTTAGTAGAAGCCATTCGTTATGTAGATCTAGTAATTCCAGAAAGCGATTGGCAACAAAAAATACAGGATATTAAGCGTTATCATATTGATACTTTTGTGATAGGCGATGACTGGGAAGGTGAGTTTGATTATTTGAAGGATTACTGCAATGTTGTTTATTTGCCTAGAACACCTGAGGTATCAAGTACCCAAATAAAAAAAGACTTAAAGTCCTAAAAGAAAAACGACTTATTATTTCATTAATATATTTATAACTACCCTTTAGCATTATTAGTTAAAATCTTATTATAAAGTAAGGGTTAAAATAGAGATTTTATTGCAGTTAAATAAGCCACCTTATCCATAAACAAGAGAATAGCTCATGAGTCTTACTCGAAAATTAAAAAGTGCTGGTTCTTGGCAATTTTTTCAAATTATAAGCCAGGTTGTAATTCAGTTTGGTTATATATCAATTATGGCTAGATTATTGACCAAGGATGATTTTGGCTTAATGGCTATGGCAGCAGCATTTATTGGTTTTGGTGTGATATTCAGCGAAGCAGGAATGGGTGCTGCTTTAATACAGAAAAAAGAGATAGATCATAAATACATAAATGCAGCTTTTCAGGGTAGTTTATTATTAGGTTGTATAGTTTGTTTGATGATGTATATGTCATCATCTATGATAGCAGGCTTTTATAATAAGCCTGAACTTGAAATGATAATAAAAATAGTATCGTTCGCAGTGATATTAAATTCTGTAAGCAGTGTATCACGTAGTTTGCTGCAGAAGAGTTTTAATTTTAAAACTACTGCAAATATAACCGTATTTGTAACTTTTATTAGTTATTTGTTTGGGGTGATTTTAGCTTATTTTGATTATGGTGTTTGGTCATTAGTTTTTGCTACTTTAATGTCATCAGCTTTAATGGCTTTTATAATGTTTTTAAAGGCGCCAGTTAAAATAGAGCTAAAGTTTTATTTTGAAGAATTTAAAGAGTTGTTTTATTATGGGTTCGGGATAGTATTGTTAGGTTTAAATAATTTTTTTTCTAATGCTGGTTTAAGTCTTGTTTTAGGGAAAATATTCACTCCATCAAGCCTAGGTGTTTTTGAAAGAGTTTTTGTTATTAAGTCTTTACCTAGCAGTTACCTTGGTAATATCCTCGATACTATAATGTTTCCAGCTATGTCAGAGATACAAAATAAAGAGAAAAGACTTTTTGAAGTTTATCAATTTTCTTTAGGTTTGGTTAATTCAATATTAATGCCAGTAGCTGTATATTTGATTTTTTATTCAAAAGAAATAGTTTTAATACTACTAGGCGAAAACTGGTTAGATGCAATAGTACCACTTCAGATAATGTTTGTTATGTTACCCTTGAGCGCTTCCGGTCGAATGGCTGATTCAGTTGCACGTGCGAAAGGTTTTGTTTATAAAAACGCTTTTAGAAAGTTTATTTACGTTCTGTTTCTTCTGGTAATGAGTGCCTTGGGTGCTAAGCACTATGGCTTAATAGGCGCTGCTATTGCAGTAACACTTAGTTATTTGCTCAACTACATATTAATGATGTTTTTAGTTAAGAGTATTTTTAGTAAGAAATTTGTAGATATTTTTATATCCCCTTTGTTGTCGGGTGTTAAAGTTTCTGTTGTTGTTTTGATGTTGATATTAATATCTACGTTGATATTAAATAATTATGATTTGGGTGTTTTCTATAATTTCTTCATATCGAGTTTTTTTGTTGGTGTTGCTTTAATACTGCTTTTCTGGGTAAAACCTAATGTTTATGGTGTATATTTGAATGAGCTTTATAGAAAACTTAAAGGTTAATATATGTTAAAAAGATTAACTTCTTTAATATTAAATCTAGGTAGGTTTTTAAAGAGACTAATGGAGTTACCCCTGTATCATGCTTCTGGGATAATACCGCGAAATAAAAATCTTTGGGTTGTAGGTGCTTGGAGAAATGAATTTGTAGATAATCCAAAGTATTTTTTTATTTCAACATCTTTAAATAAAGATTTAAATGTTAAATGTGTTTGGTTGTCCCGTAGTTCAACAACAGTTAAATTTATTAAAGAAATGGGTTTTGAGAGTGTCAAATCTAGTTCACTGAAAGGGATATACATAAGTTTGCGGGCTGGTATTTATTTTTATAATTCAAGTGTTAATGATATTTCCTTTATAGCCTCGAAAGGAGCTATTCTTGTTAACCTATGGCATGGCATTCCGTTAAAGCTGATTAAAAACGACAGTCTTAGATTTAAAAAAATTAAAGCCTCGCAAAGCACTGGGTTTCTAGGTTTAATAAATAGAATATTTAACCCTCGTACAATATTGCTGGATGACTTAGTATTGTCACCTTCAAACTATGTTACAAAGTATAGTTTTTCGTCTGCTTTCGAAGTGCCTACTAATAAGTGTTTGGCAGCAGGTTACCCTAGAACAGATATATATTTTATGGAGAAGAAGAAACTAAGAGAACATATAAATAAGTACGAGCCTAAGTTATGCAGTCTAATTGATAAACTAGGTCGTTATAATAAAATTTATCTTTATGCGCCTACATATCGAAATACAAGCAATGATCTTATCAAGGAGTCGGGAATCGATTTAAATGATTTGGATGCAAAGCTTGTTAAAGAAAATAGTTACTTACTTTTGAAGTTTCATCCAAGTGTGAATCCAGGTAGGGAAGATATCGCGGGATTAAAGCGTATAGTTTTACTAGATAATAGTTACGATATTAATGCTTTGTTTGAATATGTTGATGTATTAATTACTGATTATTCTTCTGTGTACTTCGATTTTTTACTCTTGGATCGTAAAGTTATCTTTTTTTGTTACGATTTAAATAAATATATTAAACACAGTAGAGCACTTTACTTTAATTATAATGATGTCACTCCGGGGCAAAAAGTAATAAGTTATAATGAGCTTTATAACGCAATGTTTAGTGATGAAGATTTGGAGTGGGCAAGCATGCGTACATCTATTAGAAAAAGATTTTGGGGTGAGTATGCTGGAGGGGCTAGCGAAAAATTAATTAATCACTTAGCAGGGAGTGAATATTTATGAATGAATTAAGCATTATCTTCTGCGGCGACTACGCCCCCTGCCGTGGCTTTGAGTCTGTGGTGTTAAATAAGCAATCATCTGTACTTGGTGATACTTTACCTATCATTGAAAACTCCGACCTTTCGTTTGTTAACTTAGAGTGCTTGCTAACTCATCATTGTACACCTATAGAAAAGAGTGGCCCCGCGTTAAAAGCAGATCCTGATTGTATTGAGCCCTTAAAGCACTTTGATATTGTGGGCTTAGCTAATAATCATGTTATGGATTATGGTGAAGTAGGCTTAAAAGATACTTTGGATTTATGTAATGCCAATAATCTTTCGACCGTAGGCGCTGGGTTAACATTGGAAGATGCGCAAAAGCCATTAATTGTTGAACGAAAGGGAGTGAAAATAGCAGTAATAGCTATTGCCGAGTTTGAGTTTAATCAGTCAGAAAATGGTGGGCCCGGGTCCGCACCTATTGATTTGATCGATAATTATGTGCAAATCAAAAAAGCTCAAGAAGACGCTGATATCGTCATAGTTACTATTCATGGTGGTAATGAATATTTCCCTTACCCTAGGCCAGGGTTGCGTAAGCTTTGCAGGCATTTTATAGACTTGGGAGTAGCTGCCGTTGTCTGCCATCATCCGCATGTTCCAGGTGCATACGAAGTATATAACGATAGTCCTATATTTTACTCGATTGGAAACTTTATATTCGACCATTCGAACCCGCCCGAGGGTTGGAACGAAGGCTATATGGTTGAAATGAGTTTTAATACAAGCACCAAAAAACTTAAAAGTTTTGAATTGATTCCTTACGAGCAATCCGTAGTTCTAGGTGGTGTTCAGCTTTTGAAAGGTAACGAAAAAGCTAAATTTTTAGATAGGGTAGAAAGCTACCGTAACAATATGCTTAATGAAGAAAACTGGCTAAAAGAGTGGGATGGGTTTGTAAAAAAGCACGAGGATTCGTTAATCGCTCGTAAATATTTCCCTGTCAGCTTTAGAGGGCTAGGGTTCTTGTCTAGAAAATTTCCCTTAGCTAGAGTATTACTACCTAAGTCCGCGCTATTAGCAAAATTAAATATAATACGCTGCCAGTCACATAAAGAACTGCTGCAAGCAGTGTTAGAAAAAAGAAGATAACTAGGAAGTACTTAAATTAACATGAAACAAATACTACGTATCCTATACAGAAATAGCGCTCTGCTAAGGCGCTGGTGGTTCTGGCTCAGCTTCGTCAAAAACAACCGCTATATCCCAAATTTTAAAAACCCTAAAACCTATAACGAAAAAATCAATTATAGGAAAAACGATCCTAAACATGAGTTGTTTAGTATCTGTTCCGACAAAATAGCTGCTAAAGAGTATGTGGCTGAGCAAATATCACCTGATATTATCATCCCTAACTACTATGTAGGTAAAAATATTTCATTTGAGACAATGAAAAGCATTCTAGAGGAAAAGGGTGATTGTTTATTAAAAGCAAATCATAACTCAGGCCCTGTTTATTTGCTGACAACAGAAAGCACGGATCAAGAAATTAAGCATGCAGTTGATGATGTTAATAACCAGCTCACAATTGATTTTGGTAAGCTGCAAAATGAAAAATGGTATAGCGATATTAAGCCGGGTGTGTTAGTTGAGAGGCGTCTTTTGCCTGAAGAGGGTGATACTGATGTAAAAGATTATAAGTTTCATATATTCAAACAAAATGATGGTAGTGTAAAAGTTATTTTAGAAGTTCATTTCGAGCAAACAGTTAACCACAGTATTAGTTACTTTGATCAAGATTTAAATTGGCTACCTATTACAATCGAACTTCCAAATATTATTACAAGAATAAAAAAACCAAGCAATTATCAAGTAATGATTGATTATGCAAAAACACTTTCCGAACCATTCAGCTATGTACGTGTTGATTTTTATAATGTGAATGGTGAAATTTATTTTGGTGAGCTTACTTTTGCAAAAACAAGTGGTGCGGGTGTTTTTCTAAATAGAATGTACGACCTTTGGATGGGCAATCTCTGGCATGGTGATCCTCGTTATTAATTAAGTATCCTCATAAAATGAAAAAATCAACTTATATGGACGTAATGGAAAAAGCTGAGAATACTAGCTTGGAAATATTTATATTGTCCGCAGCGGCATTTATATTAGTCATGTTCTTATATATCAGTCTTTGCCGAGATGACTTCATGTGGTTTGCTCGCTCAGGATCAATAGTGGTATTGCTGGCTGCTTGGATGCAAGCTAGGAATTATGATATTCAGCAAAAACTACACTTTACCTCGCAAGAGGCCCTATCAAAGTTAGGTGGTTACCATAAATTAAGTTGGAAACTACCAAAACAAAGAAAAGTCATTGAGTGGATTACTTTGCTTATGCTAGTACTTGTCAGGTCCCGCATGATTAATAACGTTCTTGTAAAATAAATCCGGTCTCTTTTCTTGCCATTCTTTCATTGTTGCAATGGGTGTTTGATGGTGAAGAGCTCGCTGTGGAACATGGTGATTGTACACCCAGCAATAGCGCTTTAAAGTTTGCTCTAAATCTTCGGATGAATCATACCTGCGAGTTGCTAAAACATCACTGATGCGGCCATTAAAGCGCTCGACCATACCGTTGGTTTGCGGTCGACCCGGCTTGATTAAGCGGTGCTCTATACTGTGTTTCTCGCATACCAAGTCAAATAGATGGTTGCCCGTGGGTTTACGCTCACCACCTGCTGTAAAACGGTCAGTAAAGGACTTACCGTTATCGGTAAGAACCTTCTGGATCTTGAACGGTGCTTTGTCGATTACACGCTTCATAAAGCGCTCAGCGTCCTTGGCGGTCTGACTAGGTAATACTTCGAGATACACCCAGCGCGTTGCACGATCGATGGCGACGTACAAATAGCGGCGCTGCTTCTCATCAGGCATTTGCGGTAAGAATTTGATGTCTATATGGATAAAACCAGGCTCATAATCCTTGAAGGGCTTATGCTTGGGTTCTGAGTCTTGCTCATTCTCTTGATCTTGTTTTCGCAGCTGCGCCAAGGTGGGCACCTGCCTTCTTCTCAGCATGCGTGCGAGTGCAGAACGTGAAAGAGTTGGATGAAGAAATTCACGCGCTACAACCAACAAGTCATCAAGACTCAAGCGTAGAAACTCACGGGCAACAATCAAAACCTCTTCTTGATGAGGGCTTAAAGTTGCCAGCAAGTTATGACGAGTATGCGAGCGGTCATAAACATCGGTACGATAACGCCAGCGACGAATTGTAGAGTCTGATACGCCATATTTACGTGCCAGCGCTAAATCGCTGATGCTAGCTGGTGCTTGTTGTATCTCAGCTCTAATTTTTGGCGTTGTTGTAGCTTGTTTATGTAGCTTGATGTTCATGGGTATGCTCCCGGAAAACCTTCTGGATTAGCTCTCTTGCAACGAGTAAAGGATAACTCCTAAAACTCATTTGATCATCCGGTACTCTACAAGTACTTGGTACGTTAGTTTCGGGCTTTGGTGATTTGTTAGGTTAAGTTATGGCTTATAAATGTATCGAGAACGGCTGCAACAATGAAATATTTAAGGGTAACGATAGATGCGCCTTACATTGTGATAAAAGTAATTGTAGTTCAGGTCTTGATAGATTGCTGCTGAGTGAGTTCTATAAGCTATTGTGCTCTTACATTGTTAACGAGCTATTTGGTGGTGATTATCCAACTACAGGAAAGTTTGACGAGCAACACCTTAAAGAGTTTCTGAAAGAGGGCGAGCTTAAGGATGAAGTAATACTCAATGGCTTGAAAGATGAAGTAATATTTTTTAATAAGATTGCATTCCCAGAGCGGAAGGGTCGAGGACCTTTAGATTACTTAAAATTACTTAGGCTGTTTAAGGGGGTTAATTTTAACTTATGTTCGTTTAACTGTCGAAGCCTAGAATTGAAAAATACTGCTACTTTTTTTCAGGGTTGTGTTTTTAATAGCGCGTGGAGTTTATACGATTATCATCAGCTTGCACTCGTGGATAATATTTTATACCAAGATTGTATATTTAACGGTGAGGTTAAGAATTTTATTGAAGATTTGGATGGTGACTTATATCACTTAAACTCAAATCAATTTAATTATGGTTGTGAATTTAATAATCACCTGAATCTAGCAAACTTAGCAATAAAAGCAGATTTATTCAGCTCCCAGCAAGTGTCTCAAAATTATTCGCTGGAAATAGAGAAGTTTACCCTAAGTAATGCGCGCATAGGTGGGAAGTTTGCTATCAACAACTTATCTTCAAAAGCATTAAGTTTTAGTGATGTGGAGTTTGACGGGAAATTTGAATTAAAGAACAGTAGTGTAAAAAATATAGAAATAACTAATTGTAATTTTTCTAAAGTAAGCGATTTTTATAATTCAAAATTTGAATGCTTTAAGATTGAAAAAAGCATTTTTGATGAGTTTAGTGGTTTTGAGCGTTGCAGCTTTGGTACAGCAAGTGCTCCACACCTTAAGCAAGCAGCTGTATTTAAATTTGTTACTTTTTTTGATTTTGCTAGCTTTAGAAACTCGAAATTTTATGCAGGATTAAAATTAGCCCAAGCAAATTTTAAATCTCCACCTAATTTTTATAATGCGTCGATAGAGAGTAAGTTTACTGATAGGGAGACCTATAGAATTATTAAACATTCGTTTGATTCTGTGGGTAATAAGCTTGAAGCAAACAAATACTACAGCCTTGAGCTAAAGGCCTATAAAGAAGAATTACAAAGTAAAAAACATATAGCAAAAATGAACTTAATTGCTGCGAACTTATCCCAACAGCGGCTTGTATTTTTTATCAATTACTACGGCTCTAATTTTGGGCAAAGTTTTTTCCGTCCTATTGGTATAATATCAGGACTTATGCTTGTTTTTATGTTGTTAGTTTTAGGGTACGAAGCTAACTTGCTATATAGAATAGCCCCATCATATAACGAAAGCATTGCCTGTTTTGTTGGTTTTTTTAATAACTTTTCGAAAGCACTCATTCCATTTAAGCCACTGCAACGAGAAGGCATGGAGTTTTTAAGTCTTTTTTTTGGGGTGATTTTTTCAGTATTGATTTGGTTAACTATTACAGCGGTAAAAATGCATACGAGACGATAGCTGCGATATTACCAAGCTGTGGTACTTGTTGGTGTTCATGCTCTGGTGGAAAAGGTGGCTGTGAAATGCGTTGCACAAGGAGAAAATTTAATGCCGAGCTTAAAAGAACAAAATAAAAAATCACTTGTTTTGCTGCTATTGATTTCATTGCTACCGCTTTATGTTTCTATGCTGTATTTGCACGGCTCTGAACTTAAGTTGCTGTTTAAAAAAGATGTATTTGAGTTTTATCGCTTACTTGCTTTTTTAGGTTTGCCGCCCTTGCTTGTTTTATCAGTAGTTTTAATTTTGATTGTTGATAGTGTTAGCAATACGTGGAAAGAACGTATGGCGCATTTTAGATGGTCAGACCCACTCCCTGCTTGCCGTGTTGATAAATTAATAAACTCTGACTCTAGAATAGACACTGTAAATGCACCACAGGAAGTTAAAGAGTTATTAGACACTAGTTTAAGTCCTAGCGATAAAAATAAATTATGGTATAAAAATATATACCTAAAAGTTAGGGACTTGTCGGCTGTTGCAAATACCCATAAAGATTATTTGCTATATAGAGAAGCTGTAACTGGCAGTGTCATTTTGTTTGTTTTAATTGGCGTGATTGATCTAACTAGTAGATTTATCTATGGGTCTCCACTGATGTTTATTGAGTCTTATATAGCGCAATTTATAATAGTTGGCATTTATATGAAGACGACTTCTAATAAAGGTAATAGATTGGCTGTAGGTGCTGTCGCTAATTTCTTGAATTTAAACAATAATAAAATTTAGTTTGTAAAGCGTATTTTTCAGGGAATCTGAAATTATATTTTTATATCAACATTGGAGCTGAGTTATGGCTTTAGCAAAATATGCAATCAAGCTGCTTAATGAGTTTGAGAGTAAAGCAGAAGGTTGGGGCTTTTCTGATTTCGAAAGGCGGCTAACTCAATTGAAACCAGGCGGTAAAGGTAACTATCATGATGCGAAGGGTGTTATTAATCAAGCACACCGCAAGGGGCAATGGCCTAAAACAGTTAAACGATATTTATGTACTAACTTTAGAACTCATGGAAATGTGAGTGCCGAGTTAAATGATGTTTTCTCTGAAACTTTAAGTACTATGAGTGACACGGAAAAGCAAGACTTTGGAATTTTGGACAAGTTGAATAGCTAGGGGGTAAGCGATATGTCAGCAAGCATTGAGTTCTTTCCTGTGGGTTCGGGTGATATGACCCTTATTAGCCTTGCTAGCGGAAAAACTATTTTAATTGATATAAATATTCGCCAAAAAGCTGATAATGAGAACGAGTCAGATTATCCTGATGTTGCCAGAATGTTAAGGGATAGACTGGAGAGAGATAATCAAAAGAGACTCTATGTTGATGTTTTTATGCTGTCACATCCAGATAATGACCATATAGCAGGCTTAGAGACTCATTTTCATCTAGGGGCACCTTCCGCTTATAAGGTACCTGAAAACGAAGATGATGGTGAAAAAATACTTATCCGAGAAATGTGGTCGTCACCCTTAATCTTCCGTAGAAGAAATAAAATTGAAGGTGCTCTTTCTACTGATGCTCAGAAATGGAGGGATGAAGCTAAGCGTCGAGTTAAGCTGTATCGAGACAAAGATGATAAAAAAGATGAGTGCGGCAACTTCATACGCATACTAGGCGATGATGTTCACCATAAAACAGAAGGTATAGAAGATCTTATTATCAAAGAAGGCGAAGTGTTAGATGAAATTTGCCGTGAGCAGGATTCATCTTTTTCTGCCTATTTACTTTCACCTAAGCTTGTTAGCGATGAGGAAGCAGAAAAACTTGAGGGCAAAAATAATTCAAGTGTGGTCATTCAGTTTTCTATAAATTCAAGAAAAGATAATGGTTTTATAGCAAAATTTTTGACGGGCGGTGATGCTGAGGTGGATATTTGGAAGCGAATTTGGGGCAGAAACGAAGAAACGCCTGAAAACTTAAATTATCACTTATTACAAACACCACACCATTGTTCATTAGGTTCGTTGTCCTATGATCAGTACAGTGATGGAAACGGTAAGCAGGGCAAAGGTGAAGATTGCGAGCTGGATGAAGATGCTTATAGCGCTCTTTCCCAAGCGTGTGACGGTGCCATAATTGTTGCCAGCATGGACGTGCCAGAAAAGAAAAGTGGTAGGGGTTTAACGAGAAGAAAATATAAGGCCATTGCAGATAATGTAGATGGTGCTATGTATTGCACCATGGATGACTCAAAAGATAAGCCATTAAAAATTATAATTAATGACGGTGGCCCTGAAAGAGACGATGGCACCATTGCTAAAGTAGAAACTCCACAAAAACCTATAAAAGGCAAAGCTGAAAGAGGCTATGCCTAGTAATTTTGACTCGCATAAAGCTGACTTAGCGCTCTGTTTAAGAGAGCGTTTTTTCGCTGTCCGCACTCTTAATTTCCATGAACTTAAAAAGTTTAAGGGTAAAAGGATAGTTGCAGGCTGGCGTATTGAACTGCATGAAGAAAGTTGTTTACTGGACTTGTTGATTGACTCGGCATTTCCATTTTCCCATATACAGGTTGCCTACGCAGGTAAAGATCGTTACTTGTCTTGGCCACACGTTGAAGAAAATAATTATCTTTGCTTGCCTATAGAAGGCTGGTTACCATCAGAAAATATTTCATACAGTGTTGATGAAAGAGTCCGGCAAGCAGTTGAACTAATTAAAAACTGCAGTGACACTGAGTATATTAAAAGTGAATCTGCTGCTGAGTTTGTTTCTTACTGGGCTCGAGACTCGAGGCTATCTTTAACAAGCATAATCGATTTGGAAAACAGGCATCCAAGAAGGGTGACGGTTGCAAGCACTGTCTCGCTGCAGGTTATAGGAGAAAATGAACAAGCTGTAACCACATGGCTAGAAAAACAAAATATCCAGCAAGTTCAATTAAATAACCATGCATGTTTTTGCTTTATATCTAAGCCACCTACCTTACCGTTGCCTAAAAATAGCAAGCATTTTCTTGATTGGCTTTTAACGCAAGAGCCCAGTTGGCATCACTAATTAAGCGTGTATTTGACCTCAAACAGGATTTTTTTCTTGTATTAGCGTCTGAAAATGAAAAAGGGGTTGGGCTTATAGGGGCTCGTTTATCGAAAATACCTAAAAATGGATTTACACTGCCATCTCGAAAAGGCGGCAGTGGCCATAAGTCAGCCTTAGCAATCTTAAAATTTGTAAGTAGGTATGAAGCAGCAAAGGTGATGCGTGCAGATGGAGCTTGGGTTCATGGGCGCGGTCATAATGAAAACTATAATCTTCTGAAAAATGCAAAAGTTATTCTGCTAGGTTGTGGTTCTTTGGGGTCACATGTAGCAAATATGTTGGCACAAAGTGGGGTTGGTTCATTAACACTGGTTGATCCAGAGTGTTTAGATTACAGCAATGTTGGTAGGCACATTCTTGGGGTAAATAGCGTTAATAAAAGCAAGGCCGAAGAGTTAAAATGCTACTTATCTGAACACTACCCGCATAGTTCGTTTCAGGCATATGCTTGCTCGGTTGAAAAGTTAAGCTCAAAGGATAAAGATTTTTTTGCAGATGCCGCTTTAATTATTAGCTGCATTGCCGAGCCTGCTGTCGATTTATCTTTTAACGCTTGGTATATGGACAATCTAATAAAACTGCCAATTATTTATGGGTGGATAGGTACAAAAGGTTGTACGGGTATTGCATTAGCTTTAAATAGTTCAGGGCCAAGTTTGTCATGCTTTATAGAATCTGATGGTGCATTTAAAAAGCAAAGCGTTGAGTTTGATGATGATGGGGCACTGCAAGCAGAACCAGGTTGTGGAACTATGTTTCAACCCTATGGCCCATTAACTACCAACCAGGTAGCGCTTTTAGTAGGACGGCTGTCATTGGATTTGATAACCGCAGATAACATCAAGACTAGGCTTCCATTACAAAGGGTTTATGCGTGTTCAACTAAGGAGTTAGAGCAGCTTGGTGGACAGTGGACAAAGGAGCATACGCGCTACCGTCCGTCGGGATACGACGGCTCGATGGAGTATGAGCTTAAATTAGATTTTTGTGGAGACTGCATTAATTGCAAAAGCCATTAAAAACTTATGAATCACTTTGGTACACCCTGCCTAATAATTTGGGCGTAGTTGAATTTACGGCCGATGTGCTTGAATATTTTTCTCGATACCAACAAAAGTGCGTTAAAGCTAAAGAAGCAGGGGGGCAATTATTCTGGAAATTAGCAGCTCAAGGACATAGGCAACTAGTGCTGGTTACAGGCCCAAGAAAGTGCGATAAGCGAACTAGAACAAGCTACAAATCAGACTGGCGAGCTGAACAAAGAGAAATAGATAAGCTTTATAAAAAAGAGTTGCACTGGCTAGGAGATTGGCATACTCACCCAGAGCCAATTCCTAAGCCATCAAGAGTTGATATTCAAACAATCAAGGAGGTTTACAGTAAAACTAAATACCGAGGATCCGGTATTTTAATGGTCGTTGTTGGTACAAAGGATTTCCCAGAAGGATTGAGCGTTTCTTGGTGTGATGGACGAGTTCAAACATTGGAGCCTCGTACTTAAGACCCTATTGGAGTGGATGGGAGCTAATGCAGCCGTCTTGTGTCGTTGTTGTAAGCCAAGAAGCTGTAGAGCTTGCGGGTTCGATTCCCGCAGTGTTGAAGAAATATAATGTAGAAACCCAAACCAGTAAGGAGGTCTTTATGGCAAAAGTTAACTTAGCAGTAAGAGCTTCAAGAAAGTGGGCGGTTCGCATTGGCTTCTCAATAACACTGGGTACTGGCATGACCGCCATCCAGCCCAATGGGGTTTGAATTATCATCCATCTAAACCGTCGCCATCAATAGCATAAAATGGCTCTTTGCTTTCGAATAGAGTTGTTAGCCAGCAAGCAAATGTTAGCTGCCAGCCTGGCATTGCATGTATAATTACGCACTTTATTAAGTTAACTAAATGAATACTATGAAATACCTCATCACCGGTGCTGCCGGCTTTATCGGCATGTACACCGCCAAGCGCTTGCTAGAGCAAGGCCATCAAGTCATCGGCTTAGATAACCTAAACGATTACTACGAACTGGAGTTAAAAGCACACCGCCTCACTCAGGTTATGCTTCATACCAATTTCACCTTTGTTGAGATGGACTTAGCGGATCGTAAAGGAATAGCAGAGCTGTTTGCCACAGAGCAGTTTGATCGGGTGATTCACCTTGCCGCCCAAGCCGGTGTGCGTTATTCCATCGAAAATCCTTTTGCCTATGTGGACAGTAATCTAGTGGGCATGATGACCATTCTAGAAGGTTGTCGGCATAATCAGGTAGAGCACTTGGTGTATGCCTCGTCCAGCTCAGTGTATGGCATGAATGACAAAATCCCTTTTAGTGAAGACGACCAGGTTGATAACCCGGTTTCGCTGTACGCTGCCACTAAAAAATCCAATGAACTCATGGCCCACAGCTACGCCAAGCTGTATCAAATACCGGTAACAGGGCTGCGCTTTTTTACCGTGTACGGCCCAGCCGGGCGGCCCGATATGGCGCCTTGGCTGTTTACAGAAGCCATCTTGCAAGATAAACCTATAAAAGTTTTTAATCACGGTAAGATGATGCGCGATTTCACCTATATTGACGATATCGTTGAAGGTGTTGTGCGTATTCAAGATGTGATTCCAGCGGGTGATATTCCTTACAGCTTATTTAATATCGGCAATAACGAGCCTATTCAGTTATCACGTTTTATTGCTGCCATTGAAAGCGCTACCGGCAAGACAGCAGAGAAAATCATGCTACCCATGCAGCCCGGTGATGTTGAGCGCACCTATGCCGATACTGCTCGCCTCGAAGCGGCTGTGGGTTATAAGCCGCAGACTGAAATTGAATACGGTATCCAGCATTTTGTGGATTGGTATAAAGAATACAGAGGGATTTAAACAAGATGAAAATTGCAGTGGCTGGTACAGGTTATGTAGGTTTATCCAATGCGGTGTTATTGGCTGCGTTTTAGTGTAATTTTTTGAGTTTTAAATTATGAGTGAATTAACGGCTAAAGCTGTATACCGAATACCAAGATTGTCTGGGATAAGAGTGTTTTTTTTATATGCATTTGTATTTAGTTTTCCTTTTGATAACTGGCAAGCACTTTATCTGATTGAAGGTATAACATTAAATAAATTAATTGGTTTGATATATTACAGTTTGGTTGTTATTAGTTTAAAATCACTGTATTCATTCAGTAAACGAGATTTTTTAGTATTACCTCTAGTGGTGCTTTGGTTTGTAATTGTTTTTGCTGGTTTTTTTAGTCATATAATACATGGTTATGATATTGATTATTTAATAACTTACTTGACGCTAGTGTTTGTTTTTTATGCTATTTCAAAAGAAATCAGTATGAACCCTAGTGTTAGAAAAGGTGTTTTTGTTAGCTTTATATATTCAATGCTTTCTGTTTTTATACTATTACAGCTAGGCTTAGGAATACAGTCTGGTGCAGACAGTGAGATGATGGACAGTGCTGAGTCATTACGTAGGATTTGGTTTTTTGGCTTAAATCCGAACTCTTTAGGTAATTACTCAGTTTTTGCAATATTGTTCTGTTTGTTTCAAGTGTTTGAACCGGGCAATAGAAATCGTAAAAACTACATTTATTTGTTGTTTATAATACCTTTTATATTCTTGCTCGGATTGTCAGGTTCGGCCGGTGCGTTTATAATGTTATTTGTTAGTGTTTTTTCTTACTTTTTATTAGTCAAAGGGAGTTTGCTTAATAAAATTAAGTATTTGTTTTTAGGCTTAATCGCATCATTATTTATGTTCTTATATCTTCGTGATTTTGAATATTTAATTGATAAGATTGATTCTTTTTTTAGTACTGGGAACACTAGCGGTCGTGCGGATATTTGGTACTCAGCATTAAAAATCATACCCGATAATCTGTTGCTAGGTTTAGGAAAAAAAGGTGGTGAATTAGCGCTTGAAGCAGTAGATGGGAGTCATCATACAGCTCATAACGTGTTTCTTGATGTTATGCTTTGGGGCGGTTTGATTGGTATTTCACTCTTCTTGTTATTTTACACAATGATTTTTATTCGCTCAGTAAAGTATAGAAAAATAACGATGGATCCATCTAGCATTGTTATAGTTATTGCTTCGCTTTTAATTATTGTTAAGGCGGGCGGCGGGTTTACTATTAAGTCTATTTGGATATTTTTAGCGTGCTCAACAGTAATTGCACAGTCTCAGGCTAATAAAGCCAGTTTACGTTGAGGGCATCTATGCAGCCCGGTGATGTTGAGCGCACCTATGCCGATACTGCTTGCCTCGAAGCGGCTGTGGGTTATAAGCCGCAGACTGAAATTGAATACGGTATCCAGCAGTTTGTGGATTGGTACAAAGAATACAGAGGGATTTAAACAAGATGAAAATTGCAGTGGCTGGTACAGGCTATGTAGGTTTATCCAATGCGGTGTTATTAGCCCAGCACAATCAGGTTGTTGCTATTGATCTAGTGCCAGAAAAAGTTGAGCTGTTGAACAATAAGCAGTCGCCTATCGTGGATGCGGAGATTGAAGAGTTTTTAGCCCATAAAACTTTAAACTTCACAGCTACTTTAGATAAACAAAAGGCTTATCAAAGCGCTGATTACGTTATCATCGCAACGCCCACCAATTACGACCCTAAAACCAACTATTTTGATACCAGTAGCGTAGAAGCAGTTGTGGCGGATGTTGCGCAGATCAACCCCAGTGCAACTGTTGTCATTAAATCCACTGTTCCGGTTGGCTATACGGAAAGTTTAAAGCAGCAATACAGTGCCGATTACCCAGAACTGAATATTTTCTTCTCACCTGAGTTTTTACGGGAAGGGAAGGCGCTGTACGATAACTTGTACCCGTCGCGGATTATTGTCGGTGAGCAAAGCGAACGTGCCGAGCTGTTTGCTAAGCTTTTACAGCAAGGCGCGGTTAAGCAGGATGTGCCTGTGTTATTCACCAACAGCACCGAGGCGGAAGCGGTTAAGCTGTTTTCCAATACCTACTTAGCCATGCGCGTGGCGTACTTTAATGAGTTGGACAGTTATTGCGAAGTGCACGGCTTAGATAGCCAGCACATTATTCACGGCGTTGGTTTAGACCCCCGTATTGGTGAGCACTACAATAATCCAAGTTTTGGCTATGGTGGTTATTGCTTGCCTAAAGACACTAAGCAGCTACTGGCCAATTACGACCAAGTGCCTAATAACATCATTAAAGCCATTGTCGATGCCAACCGCACCCGCAAAGACCATATTGCCGATGCTGTGATTAAGAAACTGAATGGCCGACAAAGCTCAGGTTCTGCAAAACCGCCTATGGTGGGCATTTATCGCTTAGTGATGAAGGAAGGTTCGGATAATTACCGCGCCTCGGCCATTCAAGGTGTTATGAAACGTATAAAGGCCAAAGGTATTGAAGTGGTGGTTTACGAACCGGTTCTGCAAGAAGAACATTTTTACCATTCACGGGTGGTGACTGATTTAAATGAATTTAAGCAGCTAAGTGCAGTGATTGTTGCTAACCGCCTGAGTGAAAATTTGTTGGATGTGAAAGACAAGGTTTATACGAGGGATTTGTTTGGGAGCGATGCTTAATGAAAAAGACTAACAAGTATTAAAGATGAATTTAATAAATTTTTATATTTTAGAATATTGTGGCGGAACTTAATAGATGTTTTTTTCAGGTGCAGATGTTGAGTAAGTATTTATTTTTATCAGGACATGAAAAGAGTCTTACAGGTGGTAACAAAAGATTCGAAAGACTGGCTAAATACGCTGTTCTAAATAAGAATTGTTGTTTTATCTCAATCGATAGAAATGATTTAAATTTTACTCATGATAGGTTGGTTTTTTTAGATAAACCTCCTATTCCAACGTATTCTTTAAGACTTTTGTTCGCGTGTATAAAAAACAGAAAGAATATTATCAATATTATTAATATTAATAATATTGATAAAGTCATAATTTTTGGAGAAACCCCTGTTTTAGCAGCTCTATTTTTATGCTGGTATTGTAAAATAGATTTATCAATAGGCGTACGCTCGAATGTTCCCAAAAGGCATGCTTTGACACTTGCTCATCTTAATTTTTTTGAAAAATCAAAAAAAAATATTAGATATTTTTTAAATTACATTATACTGAAAAAAACATTTAATTTTTCATCAAGTATTATAGTCCAGTCACCGTTAGCGAAGAAAGAATTTTGTGAGAACTACAATGTTTCTCAAGAAAAAGTACATTTCCTGCCTAACGATCTTCCATGTATTACTGAAAGTATAAATTTAAAATCTATTAATAGAGAGTATTTAAATAAGCCTAAAAGGATTTTATTTGTAGGGAATGACACTTATATTAAAGGTTTTGATGTGTTTTTAGAGTTTTTATCTAGAGATTCAATAAAGGAGCTCGTTTCAAAAGTTACTATCGTAGGGGTCTCAGAAAAAACATATAATACAGATTTAAATATATTGTATTTAAGCAGGTCTAATGATGTATTAACTTTAATGCTAGAGCATGATTTGCTGATAGTTCCTTCACGAGAAGATCAGTTTCCTAATGTAGTTTTAGAAGCTTTTTCTGTAGGTCTTCCAGTTATAGGCAGTGATGTGGATGGGATTTCATATATGATTAATAATTCAAGTTATTTGTTTGCTCCTGGTTGTGTAAGCTCATTGACCAACTTGTATTTGAGTTTATTTAACGATGGAGATTATCAAAAGTTAATATCATATATTATCGAGCGTAGAAAACACTTTGATTTTGAGTGGGAAGAGAAATATCTAACATTAGTTTAAGCTCGGTTTTCTATAGTTATTTCAAGACTTTTATTGTAGATGGCAATTTAAGCTATATGGGCTTTTAAAGTCAAATTTTTTTAAGGAAGTTAATGGTTTTGAAAAAACTATTATTTATAATCACCGGACTTAATATTGGCGGCGCCGAAACCCAAGTCTGCAATTTAGCCGACAAGCTCTCTTCTCGTGGTTATCAAGTTAAAATAGCCTATCTTTTACAGCCTGCTATCGTACAGCCAAAATCTAAAGATATAGAGTTAATTTGGTTGGGTGGCAAGAAAACACCACTCTCAATGTTTAAGGCTTATATTAATCTGGTAAAGCTTATTAGAAGAGATAAGCCAGATGTAGTCCATAGTCATATGTTTCATGCAAATATCTTTGCAAGATTAGCTAGAATATTTACCTTTATTCCGCGCTTAGTGTGTACGGCGCATAGCAGCAATGAGGGTGGTTCGTTGCGAATGTTAGCGTACCGACTTACCAATTCTTTAGGTGATGTTTTTACAAATGTGAGTCAAGAAGCGGTTGAGGCATTTGAAAAAAAGAAAGCTGCGCCCACAGGGAAAATGATAGCCACCCATAATGGTATAGATACTCATAAATTTAGCTTCAGCCAGGCAGCCAGGCAGCGGCTACGCCAAGAGTTAAACTTGGCAAGGGCAAACGTATTTATTGCTATTGGCCGCTTTCATCCTGCAAAAGACTACCCCAATTTATTTAATGCTTTTACTCAAGTATTAAAGCAGAACAATAATTGTAAACTGCTAGTCGTTGGGGACGGTGAGCTACGCCCTCAATTAGAGGTATTGTTACAGCAGTTTGCTATTCAAGACCATGTGCAATTACTGGGTGTGCGTTACGACGTACCTGCCCTGCTTTCAGCAGCTGATGTATTTGTGCTTTCATCAGCTTGGGAAGGATTTGGCTTAGTCGTGGCGGAAGCTATGGCCACTGAAAGAATCGCTGTTGCCACCGACTGCGGCGGAGTCGCCGAAGTGATGGGCGATAAAGGCTTTCTAATTGAACCGCAAAACAACCATGCTTTGGCGGATGCAATGCTGAAAGCTTTAAGTATGAGTGCTGAAGAAGCGCAGCAATTAGTTAAAAAAGGCCGACAACGAATTATAGAAAAATACAGCCTAGATGCCGTGGTGGACAATTGGGTAAGCATTTACACAGCCAATTAGTAGTGAAACTAAACAGCCCCGAACGCCAACACAACTGTCGCAAGCATATAAAAGAGAATTTTAGTATTGAGACGATGGTGGGGAAGTATCACCGGGTTTGGGGCCAAGAGTGATTTTTATTGATAAGCATGTAGTGGTTGAGACAGTGGTGAGATGCCTAGTAATGTAGTACAGCTTGATACAGCAAGAGAGCTTTTTGAGCAGTTATCACCAGTCAATGCACTGATGGGAGACAAGCAAGGCGCCTTATATCGCGGTCACGCTTGCCAGTCTTATAAATTACAGCCAGCGGCATATCGAGCTTATCAACGTTTAAAACCGAACTGCTCGCAGACAAAGTTTGAAATTTCTATTTTACGCCAGCTTTATGAGGTGAGCGCAACTGCGGGTATTGAAATTCCTGAATATTTAGAACTGAAGAAGGTGCTGGATTTAAACCCTGAAAGTAGAGGGTGGCCTTGGCCAGATGAGAATGTGCATCATGTGCTAGCCTTTGCTCAGCACCATGGCATACCAACACGGTTGTTAGATTGGACATACAAGCCTTACGTAGCTCTTTATTTTGCAGCATCAGGCGCGCTATCACTGCTTTTTAATACACTTACCACAGGCGGCAAAAGCGCTGTTGAAAAACAGCTCGCAACAGGCAAGTTGGCTGTTTGGGAACTGCACTATGGCAGCGGATTAGAGTGCGCCTACATTGGCAGACAAAGTGAATTAGTCATTGTTCGTTCACACGCAGCTAACAGCATTAACATCGCTCCACAGGGTGGCGCTTTTACCCTAATGCCTGATTACCCGCGCAAACAAGCTAGGCCTGATTTAATAGCCGCACTGCGCGAAACAGATAAAGAGGCTAAGCTAATTAAATGGACACTCCCGTATAGCGAAGCTCTGTCATGCTTGGAGCTTTGTAGGTTGGTTGGCGTTGATACAGCTAGGTTATTCCCAGGTGTGGAGGGTATGGCGAAGCAAACGAATCAGCGGATTGAGGTTGAAGCTCTAAAGCAGAGCATTTCAAGCTTCAATATTTAGCATAGAAATATAGTAGAATTTGCCCAGTCACCTTGAAAATTGTTGCTATTGAAAGCAAAGGATACTCAATAAAATGTCTCGCATGACGCGTCAGCAGATAAATGTCTTGTCACACCTTTTTTCACTTGGAGCAATCATGCGATTAGCGAAAGGTGAAAGCTCTGCTTTTATACGCAGTTTTTTGAATGAGGCGAGGATCACTAATGAGCAAAAAAAGCGCTTTCAAACCATTGGTTCATTTTTTGATGTTGTTTTTAATGCTCTAAGCACCTCTGAAATTAGAAATGAGTATATTTATAAATCCGCTCTAGCTCACAAGCGCTTGCTTGGCGTTCATTCTTTAAATACAGCCACAATGCTCAACGAGTTTAGGGTGGGTGGGTCTAAGGCCGATGTTGTTATTTTGAATGGTACTTCCACGGTTTATGAAATTAAATCAGATAGGGATTCACTAGAAAGGCTGGCTAGCCAGTTGAGCAATTATCAAAAAGTTTTTTACCATACCAACGTCATTACCAGTGAAAAGCAGGTTGCTAGCGTGTTAGCTGCTGTTCCAGAGAATATTGGTGTTTTGTGTTTAACTAAGCGTTATCAAATATCAACCGTGCGTGAAGCTAAAGAACGCCCTGAGCTGTTAAGTTCCGTTTGCATGTTTGACTCATTACGTAGAGATGAGTCACAAGCAATTTTGCAGAATATAGGGATAGAACTACCTGAAGTCCCTAATACGCAGCTGTATCAAGCTTTGAGTGCTTTGTTTACAGAGCTTGATCCTATGCTAGTGCATAGTGAAATGGTAAAGATTTTAAAGAGAACAAGAAGCCAGGGCAGCTTAAAAAGCTTGGTTGATGAGCTGCCAAGATCGATACAGGCAGCAGCCTTATCCACGCCCATGAAGCAAGCCGAACAACAACAATTATTAGATGCTCTAAATGCACCTTTCCATATTGCAATGAGCTAGGGGAATAGAATGTACTTTCCGTATTTTAGGGGTAAGCAGTTCGAGCTTATTGTTATAAGGGATATGGCACAAATGCTGTCGGAAAACAGTATTTATCCCATTATTGAACCTGTTCGAGAAAACCTGACGGGGCTTCAGCGAGCTTTAACTGAAGTGGTAGAACACAAAGGTAAGGCCATTGTGGTTGTGAACCCACAATACGGTGATTTACAAGGCGAGGGGGCAGCAATCACTGAATTTCTGAATGAACATTTTTCTGGGAGTTCAGGCATTGCAGCAGGCGTTTTGCTAACAAGCGATATGTCAGTAGACGACGCTGTTCAGATTTACAACGAGCATGAAAAATTATCACCTGTTTTTATACATAATGGTTTTACGCACCCTAAAGAATTAGCGGAACACTTTGGGGATGATTTGGCGCTGATAAATAATTTCTTTATAGAACAAACCGAGCAAATTATATATCGCAGGCATTTTAATAAATGCTCCCGAGTGCTGATAAATGATAGCTTTGAGCAAAAAAGAAATGCTGATTATGGGCCGGTTGATAGATTTTCAGATCTGCATCTGACTTACGGCGATAGAGGTTTAGATGGCTATGGTGATTTTTTAATAGTTGGCGATTCTTACAGCGAAACCGGTGGGCCTGCTTATGCTGTAGCTATCCATCTAACTTTTATCAATACAGAACAAGATGACGTTATGTATATTTACCATTTTGTGTCCGACGATAGAAGTACGCCTACTGACCCTGCTGGAAAGTTTGCCCAAGCATTGGATAAGCTTATTGAGCACTTTGATAGTGGTGACTCAATGTTGTATGAGACTACAGCCATAGAAGAATTTAGAGCTTTACATGATCGCGGCCACTTTCCAGGTTTAGGCGTAGTGAAGAAGCTTTCTATGATGCATCACCTAGAAACCTTAGCTATTTATCATGGGAAGCATAATGGCTAACAAGTTTTGCTATCCAAACTGCTTTGGGGATTATGGGTTAGAAAAAAACATCTTTCCTTATCGCCAACTCACTTGCCTCTGTCCTGAACTTCCGTTCTGATTTAAACAAAGCGATACAAGCTAACCGCTAGGGATAAATATGAAAATCACTTCTTTTTCTTTAAAAAACTATCGTCGTTTAGCTGATGTTCGCTTAGATATTGGTAATGAAACAACAGTTCTTGTTGGGGCAAATAATAGTGGTAAAACATCCTGCATAGCTGCGCTGCATACTTTTTTAAATAATCCTTCTGGTTTACACATACGTGATGTTTCCAAGCACCATTGGAAAAAAATTAAAGATGTAGGTGAAGATGTTAAAGCCAAGTTTCCTAAGGTTGAACAACTTGAAGACTTGTCTGTATCTTTTGCTGCTTTGTTGCCCAATCTAGAGGTGGAGATTACTGCACAAGTTAGTGAAGCTAATAAAGTTCGAGATATATTACCCAGCTTAGACTGGCGCGGTGGCTCATTGTTTGTTCGCATAGCTTACGAGCCAGCAAATATTGAAGAGATGTTAAAAGAGTATGTTCGCGCCAAGGGTGTGGTTGAAGGGTGTTCAGGTTCAGCTAGTTTATGGCCCAAAGATTTATTTGATTTTTTAGAAAAAGGTCAAAACTTCAATAAGTATATTAAGCAAAAACACTATGTTTTAAGCAAAGCAGAAGACTCAACAACCGAAGAAGTTCTGCAGTCATTAAATACTGATGTTTTAAAAAAACTAATTCGTGTAGATGTTATTTCTGAACAGCGTGGGCTTGGCCAACAAGATGGTAGTTTGCAAAAAGGCCCTTACTCAGAAAAGCAAAATTTAAATAAATTACTGCGTAGCTACTATGATAGTGTTTTAAGCCCTGATGATTTTCCTGAAGAGGCAGACTTAAACGTTTTAGGCGAGCACCAAGAACTAGAAGGTAAGTTTTCAAAACGTTTGAATGACCATTTCTCTAAGCCTTTTGATGAATTAAAAGAGATGGGTTATCCAGGTATAGGTGGTAACCCAAGTGTTGAAATCTCTGCAAATATTAGTGGTGCAGACGCTCTGCAAAAACCTTCATCTGTTAGGTATAAATTTAATAAAAATGAAGAAGAATTTATTTCAGAAAGTTACTTAGGGTTAGGCTATCAGAACTTAATTTATCTTACCTTTAGGTTGTTAGAGTTCCGTGATAAATGGCTACGTGTTGGAAAAACAGCGGCTTTAAATGAGGGCATCGAAGAGAAAATTGAACCCATCCATTTAGTTTTAATTGAAGAGCCAGAAGTTAATTTACATGCACAAGTGCAACGTGTTTTTGTCAAAAATGCCTATAAAACATTACGCCAACATGATTTGTTAATTAATAAAGCTACAAAAAATGAATACCAAACGCAGTTAGTTATCAGCACCCACTCTAGCCATATTGTTAACGATATTAATTTTAAAGACTTACGTTACTTTAAAAGAACAATTTTAAGTGAGTCTAACCAAGCAGACATAACCTCTATTGCAAATATGTCGAAGCTTTTTACAAGTCCAAGTAAGGAGCTGCTATTTGTTAGCAAGCATTTAAAGCTTACTCATTGCGACATTTTTTTTGCTGATGGTGTGGTTTTTGTTGAAGGGCAGGCAGAGCGACTTTTAGTACCGGAGTTTATAAATAAAAGCTTTCCTAAGCTAGCTAGCCGCTATATTTCACTGTTAGAGATTAGCGGTGCACATACGCATAAATACAAAGATTTAATTGAAAAGATAGGTGTTGCAACCTTAGTTATAACTGACTTGGATTCTGTGGGTGAAGATAAGAACTCTTGTTACCCGCAGAGAGGTCAAAATCAAAAAACTAGTAATTCCACGTTAAAAAGTTGGCATCCCAAAAAGGAAACCCTAGATGAACTTATGGATTTGCCCCTAAAAGCTCATTTTACCGTAAGTAACAGTGCGCCGCTTTATATTGCTTATCAAAAGCCAGTAGAAATAACAGGCAATGAAGTTTTAGCCAGAACTTTTGAAGATGCTTTAATTTTAGCTAATTTTGAAAATAACTTTTTTAAAGAGTACTTATATCTAAAAGAAATTGTAACGGCTTATAAAGATAGCACTTTAGGTAAGCCTTTATCTGAGGCGCTTTATGACTTTGTTAAAACTTTAACTAAAGGTGGTTTTGCTTTTAATTGCCTAATGCACCTTGCAGAAAATGATACTAACTGGTTTGAGCCTCCAGCTTATATTAAAGATGGCCTAGAGTGGCTTACCAATCAGCTTGAACCAAAAGAAGGTGGCTAGTTATGTCAAAAGATAAATTTCTAGCAAAAACCCAACCGCCTAATTTTGATGACAAAATTGATACTGCCATTCAAGAGTGCCTTGAATTAGGTTCTAACAATAGTTTTATTACCTTTGCTGGTGGAGGTTCTGGTAAAACCTATTCTTTAAAAAAAGCACTTGAATACCTTAAAGATAAATATTCAACAGAGTTTATTAGACAAGGCAAGCAGGTAGCTGTTGTTACTTTTACTAATAACGCAGCTAATGAAATAAATGAGCGAATTGAACAAAGTCCACTTTTTAAAGTTTCTACTATTCATAGTTTTTGTTGGTCTGCTATTTCAGGCTTTAATGAAGATATTCGCCAATGGTATTTACATGAAATTCCTAATAATATTCAAGAGCTGGAGATCAAAGAAAACAAAGGTCGCGCAGGTAAAGCTTCTGATGCTAGAAAAAAGGATATTGCAAGATTACGTGAAAGGCTAGATTGGTTGAGTCTACCCCGAACATTTATTTATGACCCAAATGGTGTGAACATAGACAGAAATGCCCTATCCCATGCGGATGTTTTAAAAATATTTTCAAGCTTTTTATCTGATAAACCACTATTTTCTGAAGTTATAGTTAGTAACTTTCCGTTTATATTCATTGATGAAAGCCAAGATACCGATAAACAAGTAATTAATGCTTTTTTTAATTTACAGAAACAAAAATCCAAGCAAATAGTGATAGGTTTATTTGGCGATACTATGCAACGTATATTTGGCGGCGGTGAATCTGAATTAGGAAAGAGTAAGCCGGAGGGTTGGAAGCAGTTTAATAAAGAAATGAACCACCGTTCTGCTAGACGAGTTATAGGGTTAGGCAATCAAATTCGTAGTGAAGATGATGGGCGAATTCAGTTTGCCCGCGAAGATGCAAAAGAAGGGTTTGTGCGTTATTTTCTAATCCCTCAGGGCACAGCCGAAAAAGAAAGCTTAGAAGCGGGTATTCGTAAAGAAATGGCTAAAATTACGAGTGACGAAGGATGGCTGTCTGACAACTCTAAAGAAACTGCAGTTTTGCTTTTAGAGCATAAAATGGCAGGACAAAGGCTTGGTTTTAACGAGCTTTGGGATAAGCTTTCTAAATCAAAAAAAATTAGAGATAGGATTGCAGAAGGTAAAAATACCGAATTAAACTTTTTAGCTGATATTGTTTTTCCTCTAGCCGAAGCCAGTAAAAACAAACAGCAAGCTGAGGTTATGCGTATTTTACGAGAAAATACCTCACCGCTATTAGATGATATTGTTTTTGATAGCAACCAAGAAGACCCTTTGTTACCAGCTAGAAATGCAGAGCAAGCTTTTAGAGCTGTTGTTACTAATCCAAATGTTAGCTTTCGTTCAGTATTGGAAGCTTTAGCTGAGTATGACTTGTTAACTATTCCCGATAAATTAATCTCTTTTTTGCCTAATACTAATGCCAGTACCAGTGAAGTGGTATCTAATGAGTTTGATGGAAAGCAAGAAGAGTTTAGTGCAGAAGTTAAAGACAACAGTGAAATTGGGGCTTGGGCCGAAGCTTTAGAAACTGATTTTTACCAGGTCCGTAATTATAAAGACTATACAGAAGATAATTCACTCTACCGCACTCACCAAGGTGTTAAAGGCAATGAGTTTGAGCGAGTGATGGTAATTATGGATGATGCGGATGCAGGTGGCTTTATGTTTTCATACGAGCAATATTTTGGTGTTAAGCCACTATCTGCATCCAGCCAGCAAAAACATGATGCAGGTGAAGAAACTGGATTAGAGCGTACTGGCAGGCTATTTTATGTTACTTCTACCCGTGCTAAAAGCAGTTTAGCGCATGTAATTTACACTTCTGATGTAGATAAACTTAAGCAAAAACTAATAGAGAGAAAGTTTGCGCAAGAAGACGAAATATTAACTTCTGCTGAGTTGTCGTACTAGCTTTTTAGGCTAAGTGGTAATACAGATTATGAAAATCAAACAATTAACCCTAAGCAATTTCCGCTGTTATGAAAGTTTAACAATAGGTTTTCATAACAGGCTTACCGTGTTGGTCGCCATTAATGGCGAGGGCAAAACCACAATTTTAGATGCGCTACGTATAGCCCTGTGGCCTTTTGTGAGTCAGTTTGATTTAGCTAGAACGGCTTATAACGACCCAGCTAACACCATTACTATTGATGATGTGCGCATTATTCCCTTAGGTAGTGAAGGGCAAATGGCACGTCTGTTACCAAGCAAGGTGGAGGTTTCTGTTGAGCTGTTTGGGGGTTCTCAGCGTTGGGAGCGTTTAAGGGAGCGGGAGTCTAAGCGTTCGCAAACTTTAGATGGGCAGGGTGCAAAAGAAATTAAAAATTTAGCCTCAGGTTTACAGACTGCTATTCGCAAGCCTGAAAACTCTGCAAAGAGCTTGCCGTTGTTTGGCTACTATGGAACCGGACGTTTATGGAGCCATAAACGTGTTACCAGCAGTAAGCGTGCGGCTGATTCAGCTAACAAGAGTATTCGCACGTTCGCTTACCAAGATTGCTTAGACCCAGCTTCAAGCTATAGGCAGTTCGAGGAATGGTTTACGCATATTTATAAGGTGGCTCGCGAGCAGCAAATTCAAGCGCTGGAAAAAGATCAACCAATAAAGCTGGAAGAAACTGAGGCGTATCGTCTAATTAAAGTCGTGCAAAAAGCGGTTGATATTATTCTTCAGCCACTGGGTTGGAAAAAACTGGAGTACAGCGAACAGTTTGCCCAGTCACTGGTAATGCGCCATGAACAACATGGCGTTATGAAAGTAAGCCAGCTGAGCGACGGCATTAAAAATATGCTGGGTATGGTGGCAGATATTGCTTACCGGTGCGCTTTGCTTAATAGCCATTTGGGGGTTAATGCGGGTGAGCAAACCAAGGGTGTAGTCATGATTGATGAAGTGGATATGCACTTACATCCGCAATGGCAGCAAACGGTTTTGGACTCGTTAACCACTGCTTTCCCTCAGCTGCAATTTGTTGTGACAACGCATAGCCCGCAAGTGCTGACCACAGCACCCCATGAGTGTATTCGTGTAATTAATGAGGGGCAGCTATATGCCGCACCTAAAGGCAGCCAAGGGGCCGAAGCATCGCGCCTGTTAAAAACCATATTTAATGTTGATCCTAGGCCACCTCAGCAAGAGAACACTCAAAAACTCAATCGATACGCTGATTTAGTTTATGCAGATCAGTGGAAAACGGCTGACGCTATGGCGTTAAGGCAAGAGCTTGATGAGGTTTATGCGGATCAAGAACCGAAGTTGTTAGAGCTTGATTTATATATTGAAAACAGGGAGTGGGAGTTAAGCCTTGAAGAGGACTAAGAAAGGGGTAGTGGTTTGCGGCCAAGGTTACAGGGAGTAAGATTAATGTTTATTCTTAATAGGCAAATTTATGAGCGTAGCTAATGATAAAATAAAGCCCTTTCGTGTTCTCTGCTTAGACGGCGGCGGAATGAGGGGTATTTATCAAGCTCAATACTTGGAGTCTTTTGCGAGTAGAGCGGATAAAGACAGTCACTCTATTAAAGATATTGGTAAGTCATTTGATTTAATTGTAGGTACCAGCACCGGGGCAATAGTTACCGCCTCTTTAGTTGCTGGTGTGCCAATGAGTAATGTTATTTCGCTGTATAAAGAGCATGGTTCTAAAATATTTCCGTATCAAAGAATAAGAACTATTCCGATTTTAGGTGATGTTCTTGTTAGATTTTTTGGTATTGGATTAAAAAAAGGCAATGCAGCGTTAAGTGGAGTTCTAGCTGAAGTGCTAGAAGAGAAAACTGTTAAGCAGGTTTATGAGTCTAGGAGCATCCCTTTTGCTGTGCCAACGATTGACCTAAATAGACATGCTGCCGTCGTATTTAAAACAGCACATTTAAGTCGCTTAAATGGTAGAGATGATAGGCGCACACTAGCCGATATTTGTTTAGCTTCTACTGCAGCACCTATTTTACGAAGCATTGCTAGATTGTCTGAAAGTGATGAGGGCGCACACGCAAACTATATAGACGGTGGCTTGTGGGCGAACAACCCAGCAATGGTCGGTATGATGGAGGCTATTGAAATATTAAAAGACCGTAATGAATATGAGCGGCCGGTTCATCTTTTTATGCTAGGCTCACTGCCTTCTCAGGGCGGTGAAATAGTCAGTGAAAATAAACTTAATCGTTCTGCACTTGGTTGGACGATGGGAGTTAAGGCTTTAGAGGCAAGTATGAATGCGCAAGCTGTTGGCTATGATTACTTAGCCTCTAAGTTAGCTGAGATCCGTGGTGATGGCAGTTTTGCCTATAGGTTGCCTGCGCAATGCCCCTCTAATGATTTAAGAGAGTATTTAGCAAATATGGATGATGCAAGACCAAAAGTGTTAAATGCCTTAAAGCAGCAAGCTATTTCTGATGTTGATTATGCATGGGCGCAAGCAGCTCGCTGCAATAAAATGCACAGCTTTAAAAAAGCTATAGAATATAATAACCATATAATTACTTAACTTTAGGGGACTGCATGAGCTTAATAAACTGCCATCCAGAAATGAAAAAATTTCACTCTTGTGAAGTGAACTTATCTAATAAACAACAAGATGAAATGCGGGGTCGTCGCGATGCAGGACGTACGCGTTTGAGAAATGGGCTGGCTACTAATAATTATCCAACTTATAGGGATATAAAATCGCAAGGTTCATATCAAATGCGCACCATGGTCCAAGACAGTGATAATGAATATGACATTGATGATGGTGTTTATTTCAAGCCAGAAGACCTTGTAAATGATGATGGTGTTGAGCTTACGCCTAAGCAAGTGCGTGAAAGAGTTTGTGAAGCATTAAAGTGGGATGGGCGTTTAAAAAAGGCGGCTGAAATTATGAAAAACTGTGTGCGCCAAGAGTATCCAGAAGGCTACCATATTGATTATCCCATTTATCGTGAGATTGATGGTAAGTATGAGTTAGCCAGCGGTAATGAGTGGATTGACTCGGATGCACAAGAAGTAACTCGTTGGTTTAACGGTGAAATAAAGGATGACTTGCAACGGGGTCAGGAAGACACAAGTCAGTTGCGTCGCTTGGTAAAGTTAACTAAAAAGTATTCAAGACGTGCGAACTGGAAAAACAAAACAACCAGCGGAATTGCTATTACTAAATTAGTTGTTGATTGTTATGCTTCTTCGGCAGATAGGGATGACGTCGCTTTACGACAAACTTGGAAGAAAATTAATAATAAATTGGATGTTTCAACCGCAATAGAACATCCCGTTGTAGATAACTACATTACAAAAAATGCTGATGAAGAAGTTGAGTTTTTTAATAGGTGTTTAACTGATTCATTAAACGATTTGAAAGTATTAGATAGCTACACAACAACAAAAGAGGAAGCCTTGCAGGTTTGGGATAAAGTTTTTGATACAGATTTTTTTGAATCTCAATATAAAGAAGACTCTGCATTAAGAAAAACAAATAATGACCCAGTCTTAAGATCAGGAAGCACAAGATTTGGCTGAGGCTAAGCACCTTATTACAGCCCTAGAGAGTATTGCACCTGGCTTATGGGAGCAGCTAACAAATCAAGAGCTAAAAAAACAAGGTTATGTAGACTACACAACGGGCTGGCGAATAAATTTAAGTGCAATGAACGTAGCTGCACCTAACGTTAATTACCTTGTAATACTCATTGATAAGAACTTCCCAAATTCTCAAATTAGGGTTGTTGCGCCGCAGTTAGGCTGTAATTTTATTTGGCCGCATACTGAGCAGAAGGGTTTTCTGTGTCTTCGCCCAACGCTAACAACAGCAGACATTAAAAAAAGAGTTAAACAGCATTTCCAAGATGCTATAGAGCTTTTAAATTATTCTGAACAAAAAATCATTCAGGAGTTTAATAGAGAATTTATTGCTTATTGGTCGCAGCGCAGTACGAGATATCGAAGAGAGCTAAGCGTACTAAGCTTAGTGCATCCCTTTTATAATAAAGAAGATCTATTTTATTTTTATATTTCTAATATAAGAAGCTATGTTTTTGCTGAATCAAAAGACCAGCTAAGTTGCTGGCTAAGGAATATTGGTTTAAAAATTAGTTACGAGCAGATTGACGAAAGTACCTTATGGGTTTTAGAAAAAACTTGGGTGCCCAGTGAATTTCCTACTACTGCAGCTATGTTTATTGATGGTATTAAAGATGAGCTTTTAGCGAGTCATGTTAGAAGCAATAGAAATCTGCCTTTACTAATAAAAGCTTCCACCCCAACTGGCGTTGTGTTTGTAGCAGTTTTGCTTAAAACTCCTGGAAAAAAGAATTTAGTAAAAGGCTTTAGAAGCTTAAAGTCAGTCCCGCCATGCGTTTATAAAAATCATTTCAGAAATTTAAAAATAGAACGCTTATCTGTTCAGAGAGTTGATGCAGCTTGGGTGCATGGCCGTGATCATAATCTAAAACTTAACAGTTTATTGGCTAAAAAGGTCTTATTAGTTGGCTGTGGCTCTTTGGGTTCT
>Ga0079226_10000293_pt1 | contig 33676 bp, 36 predicted proteins | sample Poulit2014_FD_76345 | JGI IMG/M metagenome (GOLD analysis project Ga0079226, IMG submission 76345) | Agricultural soil microbial communities from Georgia to study Nitrogen management - Poultry litter 2014 | ecosystem: Environmental > Terrestrial > Soil > Agricultural land | place: USA: Georgia...
GCAGTTCGATATGCCAGAACCAAAAGCAAACTGGTGATTCCAAAACTGATGACAATTGATGTTAAAATCAGCGCCTGTGGCAGCGGATCGGTATAGTCACTGACGCCTTCAGTCAGAATGGGCGGATTGCCTCTTTTCAATTTGCCCATCGTCAGGAGAAACAAGTGTGCCCCATGTGAGAGCAGCACTGACCCTATAATCAGTCTCAGCAATTGTTTTTGCAGTAAGTTATAAATGGCTGCAGCAAACAGCACGCCCGATAGAATCAGAATAATAAATTCCATCTATTTTCCCCCCTTATCTGTCTTTAATTTAATGAGGGTGTAAATGGCAAGCACTGCAATACCCAAAACCGTTATTTCAAACAATGTATCAAGTCCGCGCATGTCAACGAGGATAACGTTGACGATGTTGTTTCCGCCGCCGAGTGGCTTCGATGTCTCAACGAAATAATCAGAAATAGTTCCAAACCAATCACTGCTGTGAGCAGAAATGCCAATCAGTGTCATCATGGCCCCAAAGCCGACAGACACGATGGTATTTGTGGTTTTGGTATGGAGCGGTTCATGTTGCTTCTTAAGATCAGGCAGGTGATAGAAACATAACAGAAACAGAGCCACTGAAACAGTTTCCACCACTAATTGTGTCAAAGCAAGATCAGGTGCCCGGTAAATGACAAACAGCAGGGATACACCATAGCCTGCGACACCAGCGATCAAAATGGCTGCGACATTCTTTTTCGCAAAAATGGTTCCAATAGCTGCGGCCGTAATGACCAGTGCAACGGCAAGGTCAATAATAGTAACAGAGGCCAGGTTGCCAAAATCAATCGTAAAGCCGCCCGTTGCCAGCATGAAGCTGACCGTGACAATAACAATGGTACTCAAAATAATTGCCATATATAGCCGCAGTGAACCAGTCATATAAAATGTGGTAATCTTCCTTGAATAAGTATCAAGTTTGTCCATTATCCCATCGTAAACTTTATTCACACTTAATTTACCGGGGAGGAAGCGGTAAACCTTGTTCCATCTCGTTCTTGTTGCTGTCAGGACTGTACCGATGCCGACAACAACAAGGGACATCTGGAATGCCGGGGCATCCCATCCATGCCAGAATTCAATGTCTTTTACCACTTCCTCACCGTATACAGCTTCAGCGGCATGGGCAATGAATGTGCCGTTGACCGCACTTGGAAACAGTCCGATCAAGATAACCCCAAGCACGAGAATGATAGGCGATGCAAGCATACCAATTGGTGCTTCATGCGGCTTAACCGGGAGTTTGTCAAACTGTGTTTTGCCCCCGAAAGTGCCAAACAGAAAGTAAAGTGAATAAACAAATGTAAAAATACTGCCAAACACTGCTAGATACGGGATGATATCAGCCAGAACACTTGCAATCGCACCGGCACCCTGCAAATCCAATGTTGATTCAAAAAATAATTCTTTACTGTAAAAACCATTCAGGAATGGCAAAGGGATACCCGCCATGGAAAATGTTCCAAATAAAGCAAGGGTTGCGGTAATCGGCATAAAGGTCAAGAGCCCGCCAAGTTTGCGTATATCACGGGTGCCTGTTTCATGGTCAACAGTTCCGGCAACCATGAACAGGCTTCCTTTAAACGTGGCATGGTTAAGAATATGGAAAACGGCGGCAAAAATGGCAGCTTTTGTACCAAAGCCAAGCATAGCCATTATCATGCCCAGCTGACTGATGGTCGAGAAGGCCAGGATTGCTTTCAAATCGGTCTGGTGGACAGCCATATAGGATGCCCAGCAAAGCGTGATGATGCCAACAATGCTGACAATGATGAAAAACCATTCGTAAGTCCCGAAAACCGGGGAGAATCGTGCCACTAAATAGAGCCCCGCTTTTACCATAGTCGCTGAGTGTAGGTAGGCACTGACAGGTGTCGGCGCTTCCATGGCATCAGGCAGCCAGATATGGAATGGAAATTGGGCGGACTTCGTAAAGGCACCCAGCAAAATAAAGCCAAGTGCAAGCGGCATATATGGACTGTCAAGAATAACATCCACATTTGCAATCATTGACTGGATACTTGTTGTACCGGAAATAACGGTTAACAGTGAAAATCCGCCAAACATGCTCAAACCGCCGAAAATGGTAATGATCATTGATTTCAATGCACCATATCGGGATTTTTCTTTAAAATGCCAATAGCCAATCAGCAAAAATGACGAAATGGAGGTCAGCTCCCAAAATGTATAAAGCACAAAAACATTATCTGATAAAACGACCCCGAGCATGGCTGACATGAACATGAGTAAATAAACATAAAAATGTCCCAGCCGTTCACTTCGGTCAAGATAATAGATTGAATATAAAACAACAAGTGCTCCAATACCGCTTATTAATAGGGCGAACAAAAGGCTCAGCCCGTCCAGATAGAAATCGAAATTCACCCCAAGCGATGGAATCCAGCTATATGTATGACGTATCGGCTCAAATCCTAAACCGATGAATTGGATAAAGTAAAGGAAAATGACCAGTGGTATAAAGAATACAAACACACCCGTATGTATTTGATGTTTGAATTTACTAATGAATGGAACAAAACAAGCAAGCAGAAGTGGGATCAGTACTGTAAATATCATCTGAATTGTAATCCTCCTCTAAATGATTAAAGCAACTTTATACAGTTTGGGGGACCACCGGCCGTTTGGCTGTGCAATAGTTTATGTACAAATTGAAATGTTATCAAGAATAGCTTATCATAATTTGACCGGCACAAAAAACGAAAACCCCTGACCATTTTAAATGTCAGGGGTTGGCAAATGTTGTCACTTAACTATACAATTTTAGTTTGTCAGTTAAATTTCTTCTGTAAATTTCTTTTTCAATCAAATATATAAAGTCGGGGCTTAAATTTAATTCATTTGCTTTGTAATAAGATTCCAGCAGTAGTTCATCAGATAAATACTTCATGAATATAGCCCTCCTAACTTTTGGAACTCAGCGTCTATATCTGTTGATAGTTTATAATTTATCACGAAACAGATGGCAGAACAAGATGATTGTTATCTACAGGCGCCTGTAGATAACTTGTGTACAAATGATGGATAAGAACGAAAAATGTTGATATTGCAGTGTGGATTTTGTGTATAAAGTTATCCACATATCGAAACATGATAGAAATTGTCGAACGTTTCTTGGCATAATTGTGTCTTTCAGTTAGGATATTCCTTTTATATGATGGAAAGGTATTATAGGATTAAGTTATAATAAATAGCCTTTATACGATTTTTGAGTTCATAGAATGGGTGTTGAACGGTTTACATAAGTAAACATATTGTAATTTAAGTCATAAGAGGTGTAACGGTTGTTAAATCTCCTTTTGCCAAACGAGCATGTGAAAAGTATATTTGATATCAATCCGGAGGCATTAAAGCAAAAAGGTATTAAAGGGATCATCACAGATTTGGATAACACATTGGTAGCCTGGGACGTTGCCAATGCAACGCCCGAAATTACCGAATGGTTCAAACGGATGAAGGCGCATAATATAAAAGTGACCATTATTTCAAATAATACATGGGAGCGGGTGAAGATTTTTTCGGAACCGCTTAATACCCCGTTTCTATTCAGTGCGCGAAAACCTTTGCGTCATGCATTTAATCGGGCTGCAAAGGAAATGAAATTAAATAAAGACGAAATTGTTGTCATAGGTGACCAGGTATTGACGGATGTGCTTGGCGGCAATTTTGCTGGATTTTATACCATATTGGTTGTGCCAATCGTTCAGACCGATGGAAAAGTGACGCAATTTAATCGGAAAATTGAACGGCGGATTTTAAGTTATATGCGTAAAAAAGGTAAGATAAGCTGGGAGGAATAAAAAAATGGAAGACATAAAGTGTCAGGGTTGCGGAGCCTTCATCCAAACTGCCAATCCGGATGAGGCAGGTTACACACCTGAATCAACACTAGGCAGAGAGACGATCCTGTGCAAGCGATGCTTTCGTTTAAAACACTATAACGATATTCAGGATGTTTCCATGACAGATGATGACTTCCTTACGATGGTCAGCCAAATCCGGGATAAAAAAGGTCTTGTTGTCCATCTGGTTGATATTTTTAATGTTGACGGAACGATGATCAACAGTCTTTCACGAATCGTCGGTGATAAAGCCGTTATTTTGGCGGCAAACAAAATGGATTTACTACCGAAATCGACAAACCGTAATAAACTGATCAAATGGCTTCGGACAGCAGCCAAAGAAGCAGGGATTTCGGTTGAAGGTGTTTATCTGATTTCATCGACAAAAGGTCATGGTCTGACTGAACTGACAGAAGCTATTGAAAAGAAGCGTAACCATCAGGATGTTTATATTGTTGGAACCACCAATGTAGGCAAATCCACGTTCATCAATAAGCTTATTCAAACAACGACGGGAACAGCGGATGTGATTACAACATCCTATTTTCCGGGGACCACATTAGGTTTTATTGAAATACCATTGGATGATGACACGTCGTTAATTGATACACCGGGAATTGTGAACAGACAGCAAATGGCACATTATATCTCTGACAATGATTTGAAAATCATGACACCAAAGAAGGAGGTTAAGCCGAGAGTTTTTCAGTTGAACAACCAGCAGACACTTTATTTTGGGGGACTTGCACGTCTTGATTTCTTGAAAGGTGAGAGACAATCATTTGTGTGTTATTTTTCAAATCAATTAGCCATTCACCGGACCAAACTGAAAAATGCCGACAATTTACTGAAGGAGCACAGAGGCGGGCTTTTGTCGCCTCCGGATAATGAAACACTTCAAATGATCCCTGACTTAACTTCACATACGTATCGAATTGACCAAGAGAAATCGGATATTGTTTTTCCTGGATTGGGATGGGTGACAATTGCAGGGGGCGGTGTTACCGTTGCAGCGCATAGTCCAAAAAATGTCAATATATCATTAAGGAAGTCATTTATATAGGGGTGGATTTCCATGGAGTACAGATTGGGCCTTATCGGTTTTCCTATTAAACAATCGATGTCGCCTTGGATTCATGAGCAGTTTCTGAAAAAGGCTGACCTCAAAGGCGATTATGACATCTTTGAAATCGATCCGGATGGTCCGGTCGACAAAAAAATCAGCGATCTAAAAAACAGACAGCTCGATGGTTTTAATGTGACAGTCCCGTATAAAAAGCGGATCATCAGTCATCTTGATCAATTGGATGAGGATGCCCGTTCAATCGGGGCTGTTAACACGGTTGTCAGCCACAATGGGAATTGGATCGGCTATAATACAGATTGGACGGGCTATCTTACCGCTTTGAAACATCATTATCCGACGATTTTTCAAAAAAAATCATGCAGCATTCTTTTGATTGGTGCTGGTGGTGCTGCCCGCGGTATATTTTATGGATTAATTAAGGAAGGATTCACCCAGGTTGATATTGCCAACAGGACTCAATCAAGTGCCGAAGCCATTGCCATGTTAGGCAGTACAAAAACCGAAACAGCTATCATGACGCTGAAAGACGCCGAATCCAGACTGGGTCACTATGACTTGATTATCCAGACGACAAACATCGGAATGAAACCAAATGTCACTGCCACGATTATGTCATTGGAACAGCTGCATCAAGACAGTATCGTGAGTGATATCATTTATCAACCAATTAAAACCGAATTTCTGCATCAGGCAAGCAAAAAAGGTGCTTCCATACATTATGGTCATACCATGCTTTTGTATCAGGCACAATATGCCTTTGAACTCTGGACGTCAAAAAAAATACCGGTTGATGATATGGCGGAACAATTAAAACGAAAACTGGAGGAAGGAAGATAAACAATGTTAACAGGTAAACAAAAACGCTTTTTGCGGTCTGAAGCCCACCATTTGAAGCCGATTTTTCAGATAGGCAAAACCGGCGTCAATGATAATATGCTAAAACAGATCGGTGAAGCACTGGAAAAGCGTGAACTCATAAAAGTCAGTATTTTGCAGAACAGCTCTGAACAAAAGGATACTGCCGCTGAAAAACTGGCCACCGGAACAGGCGCGGAAATTGTCCAGATTATCGGCAATAATATCGTCCTTTATAAAGAATCAGAAGAAAACAAACAAATGCACCTTCCATAAAGCGAAACTTCGTTCAGTGGGGGCGTTTTCCCCCCACTGAACGTTAGTTGAGCCGAATCGGGCCTTTACAGGCAGTTGCTCAAACTTTAGTCTTTGGTACCAAAGCATTACTACATCTGGAGCTTACTGCCTGTTAAGGCGGGGTAAAGCGAAACTTCGTTCAGTGGGGGCGTTTTTCCCCCACTGAACGTTAGTTGAGCCGAATCGGGCCTTTACGGATAGTTGGTCGCCTTTTTTGGCGGGTTACTGACCGTTACATGCAGGGTTAAGGGGGCAACAGGAATGAGACGTATCGGGATACTAGGCGGCACATTCGATCCGCCTCATATTGGTCATTTAATCATAGCTGAAGAAGTTCGGGCGGCGCAGAATCTTGATGAGGTATGGTTTATACCATCCTATGAACCGCCGCATAAACACAGGGCTTTTGTTGATTCCGCAGACCGTGTGGAAATGGTGAAGAGAGCAATTGCCGGGAATCCTTATTTCAGCATTAATACGATTGAAGTTAATCGTTTAGGAAAGTCTTACACATTTGATACAATGAAGCTGCTGAAAGAAGAAAATCCGGATGCTTCATTTTACTTTATCATTGGTGCGGATATGGTTGAGTATCTGCCGCATTGGAAATATATTGATAAACTCATTGACCTGGTGACATTTGTGGGTGTTAAGCGGAAAGGGTATAAACTTAAGACTGAATATCCGATTCTGGAAGTGGAAGTGCCGCTGATCGAATTGTCTTCAACTGAGATCAGACAGCGTGCATATCAGCAAAAATCCATTAAGTACAGAGTGACACCCAATGTTGAAACTTATATAAAGGGGAAACATTTATATGAAGACAGATGAAGCAATCGATATTGTCAGGCCACACCTGAAACAGAATAGGTTTGAACACACGTTAAGGGTGGCTGAAACAGCTGTTGATTTAGCGGAAAACTTTGGTGAGCCGGTTGAGAAAATTAAATTGGCTGCCATATTACATGATTATGCCAAGTATTTTCCACTGGAGAAAATGGCGCAAATCATAAAAGACAATGACTTGCCGCAGGATTTGCTTTCATATCATCATGAACTGTGGCATGGCCCGGTTGCATCGGTCATTATTGAAAAAGATCATGGCATAACGGACGCTGATATCAAAAATGCTGTTCGGTTCCATACGACCGGAAGAGCTGGGATGAGCAAATTTGAAACAATTTTATTTATTGCGGATTATATTGAGCCCGGACGATCGTTTCCAGGTGTAGAAGATGTAAGGAGAAAGGCACATACAGACTTGTACAGTGCCTTGTGGATGGCTTTAAGGAATACGATCCAGTTCCTTGTCGGAAAAGATAGCACCGTTTACCCGGATACGTTCTATGCATACAACGACTTAACAATACGTTTGAATGGAGGGAATGGCATTCATGGACAATAGAGAACTCATTGAAGTGATTGCAAAAGCATGTGATGATAAACGTGCAGAAGATGTTGTGGCCCTGGATATGCAGGAAGTTTCGTTAATGGCTGATTATTTCCTTATCTGCCATGGCAGCAACGAACGTCAGGTACAGGCAATTGCCAAAGCGATCAAAGACGCTGTGAATGAAAAAGACATTCATGTTAATCGGATGGAAGGATTTGAACAGGCACGCTGGATTTTAGTTGATTTGGACGATATCGTTTGTCATGTTTTTCACCAGGATGAGCGGCATTATTACAATCTGGAACGGTTATGGGGCGATGCATCAAGAGTGGATCTCCATATTGCCGGCCACAGGCAATGAATATGGCTTATCAACAGATGGCATATTATTACGATCTGCTGATGCAGGATGCACCGTATAACCAATGGACAATATTCACCGAACAAATGATCAGACGATCCGGGAAAATGGTCAAATCAATCGTTGATTTAGGTTGCGGAACCGGGAAAATCACTACGCGGCTTGCCCGGGCTGGCTATCGGATGATTGGTGTGGATAATTCCAGTGACATGCTGAGTATCGCCGAGCAGCATGCAAGTTCTGAAAATGCTAAGGTACAATGGCTGCATCAGGACCTGCTTAGATTAAAGGGTATTAAAGATCAGGATATGGCAATCAGTTACTGTGATGTACTGAATTATATAACGACAGAAGACGAGCTTCGCATTGTGTTCAAAAATGTTGCGGGTGCATTAAAACCTGGTGGTCTGTTTATGTTTGATCTCCATTCGCTTTACCATGTTGAGAATAACCTGGTTCATCAGATATTTGCTGAAGTCTGTGACACCGTTTCGTACATATGGTTCTGCCGGGAGGGAGACGTTCAGGGAGACATGTATCATGATCTGACATTTTTCGTTGAGCATGATGATCATCAATATGTCCGGTTTGATGAATGGCACCATCAGCGCACATTTCCTTTTGAAGTTTATGAGCGTTTATTGCATGATGCCGGATTTGAGATTTACCACCTATCTGGTGATTTTTCACGCGAGCATAATCAAATTGATGAACAGGCAGAAAGGATTTTTATAACTGCTATCAAACGGTCGGAATAATTTTTTCCGATCGTTTACATTTTTAAAGAGGAATTTGAGAACATTTGTCGAATAACTCATAATAGACCCTCAACGATTTTCTTTTTATACCCCCAAATTCTCCAAAGAAGGATGTGACTTCAAATTGTTTGCCCCTCTCAAAAAGTATATTTTCCCAATTTTAATTGCTGCTGTTGTTGGTGTATTTTTGCTTCTAAATAACAATGATACCGATGAAAGTACCCGCCAGTTAAATCCGGTAGCGGAAGAAGAGTCTGCGACATCAAGTGAAGCGGAACAGCCTGATGCAAACGTGATGGTTGATGTGAAAGGGGAAATAAGAGAGCCTGGCGTGTATGAAATTGAAGCCGAATCACGTGTTAATGATGTTATTCGAATGGCCGGCGGATTCACCGAAGATGCGGACCAAACCACGGTTAATCTGGCACAAAAAGTACAGGATGAAATGGTTATCATGATTCCAAAATCCGGAGAACAAGGGCAAGCCGCTGCATCTGAAGACAGCAGTAATGAGAAGGTACGTATCAACTATGCGGACAAGAAGGAAATTGAACGTCTTAACGGCATCGGTCCGTCCAAATCTGAGGCAATCATCCAATACCGTGACGAAAACGGCTTTTTTGAAACAGCGGATGATTTGCTGGATGTATCAGGTATTGGCGAGAAAACACTTGAATCGATTAGAGAAGATATACAAGTACCCTAATGTGATTGACGAATTTTATAAGCAGAATGTAAACTTGAAAACAGATATGCAAAGGTGGTCATACAATTATGGAAAGAATCTCATGGAATCAATATTTTATGGCACAAAGTCATTTACTTGCACTTCGCAGCACTTGTACAAGGCTGATGGTTGGGGCGACTATTGTCCGTGAAAAACGGATTATTGCAGGCGGCTATAATGGAAGTGTGTCCGGTGGTGTTCATTGTATTGATGAGGGATGCTATGTGATTGATGGGCATTGTGTCCGCACAATCCATGCGGAAGCAAATGCCCTGTTGCAATGTGCTAAATTCGGTGTTCCCACTGAAGGTGCTGAAATATACGTAACGCATTTTCCGTGTCTGCAATGCTGTAAACAAATCATCCAAGCAGGCATCAAAACGCTTTATTATGCTGAAGATTATAAAAATCATCCATATGCTGTGGAACTGTTTGCAGATGCGGGAATTGAAACCAAAAAAGTATCATTGACTGATCTGACTGTCGACCATCATTTTCGGGAAAAAGAAATATATGTTCACAAGCTGCTGGATGAATTAAAATCACAGACAGATGATCCTGATAAGTATAATGCCTTAAGAGCTGAGGCTGAATCCCTGTTTAAACGATAAGGTGCCGCTATGAAAGGATATTGGCATATACCCGCATTAGGCATTGCTGCAGGATTTCTGGCAGTTGTATCAGAAAGCAAATGGTTTTTGGCTGTGTTCTTCTTTTGGCTATTCTACTTGTATTATCATCAAAGGTTAGGGAAGGTGGCTATCCTTATTTCCTTAACCTTCTCCATATTCGCTTACACCTATATCCCCGAATTGGAAAAACCCGCGGAAGATGAAACCTTCATATCAAATCATGCAATGTTCACAGGTCAAATTGCAAGCCCGATAAGCGAATCGGAATCAAGGATTGCTTTTGAATTTACTGATGAAGCTTCTAATGATAAATTTCTTATTGTTTACTTCAAGGATAACCACGACGTGAGTCATGATTTGAAATATGGTGCAGAATGTAAGATTTATGGTGAGCCGGAGTTGCCGGATGCCGCCAGAAATCCGGGCCAGTTCGATTATCAGAAGTATTTGCTGGGGCAGGGGATTACTTATCAAATTGTCATTGATTCGATGGAAAGCCTTGATTGCTACGGTGCATCATTCATGCATAACATTTATCAGCTCCGTACTGATTTGATCCAATTTGTCCAAAAGGAGATCAGCCCGGAAACGGCTGTCTGGCTGAACGCGCTTGTGCTTGGCGATGATACACAAATCAGTGACGAAACAACTGAACTGTTTCAACGTTGGAACCTCTCCCACATATTGGCAATTTCTGGCCTGCATGTAGGCTTGCTCGTGGGACTCTTCTATTTTTTGCTTGTTAAAATGAACGTACTTACAAAAGAAAAAGCACAGTGGGTCATCATTTTCTTTTTGCCGCTTTATGCAGTTATCGCCGGTGGTGAACCATCTGTCATGAGGGCCAGTACAATGGTTCTTTTATTTATGTTGGCGAATAAATTGAATTGGAAATTCAGTGTCACAGATGTGCTTAGTATCGTATTTATGGTACTGATCTTACTGGATCCCTATATTTTGTATCACATCGGGTTCCAATTATCGTTTTGTGTAACGCTGGGACTGCTTCTGTCCAAAAATTGGCTCTCACAGTCGAATATCTCTTTTTTCTCTGTTCTTAAGGTCAGTTTTGTGTCACAAATGATTATTTTGCCGCTCCAAGTGGAATATTTTTTTACATTTCAGCCACTGTCAATTTTATTGAATCTGCTAGTTGTTCCCTATTTTACCCTGTTTGTCATACCGCTGATGTTCTTCATGCTGCTCCTTGCGCCACTGGCGGGTTTTCTGATTTCCCATATTGACAGGCTATTTGTCAATATTCATGAGTTTTTTATGCTGATACTGGAATTTATTGATCAGTTTTTATATTTTCCGTGGGTGATCGGGACGTTTCCGTTAGTCGGTGCCATCGTGTATTATGCTTTATTCTTAATGCTTATGGAAAATTTGGAGACGAAAAACCGGAATCATGCTTTCAGGTACGGCATTTATCTGACGGCATTACTTATGCTGATGGTTATCAGGCCATATTTTTCTCCTGCTGGAAATATAACAATGCTTGATATTGGTCAGGGGGATGCTATGGTGATTGAGCTTCCTTACCGGAAAGGTGTGATCATGGTTGACGCAGGAGCACAAATGGCTTTTGAAAGTGATGAGCCAAGCGATCGTGTTTTTAAGCAGATTATCAAGCCATATTTATATTACAGGGGGATCAGCAAAGTGGATGCGGTGTTTATTTCGCATGAAGACACGGACCATATGGGAAGTTTACGGTATATGGCTGAAAATATGATGATTGACAGTGTCATTGTAAGTGATTTCTACACATTTTCTGAACAAATGACTGAGGCGTTAGCGAACAATGGTACAACCGTTTTGCGGGTTTCACCGGAAGAGACCGTAACCATCGGTGATCAGACATTTTATGTATTGGCACCGGAACAGGATAAACAATCCGCCAATGAAAATTCGCTGGTTTTGTATACTGCAATTGGCGGGAAAACGTGGCTGTTTACGGGGGATATAGGGACTGAAACGGAACATAAGTTAGTGAACGCCTATCCCGAATTGCAAGCAGATGTACTGAAAGTCGCGCACCACGGCAGTGACACTTCTACCGATCCGGTATTTCTGCAAAAGCTTCATCCTGAATATGGCCTTATTTCTGCTGGCGAAAATAATATGTACGGGCACCCTCACACAAGCGTGATTGAAGCATTGGAAGAAGCAAATATTAACATTGTCAGAACGGATCAAAAAGGAGCAATACAATATTATTTCAGCAAGTCGGAAGGAACATTTTCAACATACCTCCCATAAACTGTATTGACATACGAAAAGAGACTGCGGCAATCAGCGAGGCAGTCTCTTTTAAGTATAAGCATGGCGTTCATATATAATCATGAACCAACAACATTGATGACAGTGCCGATGGCAAAAATCAGCACAAAGAAAATAAACGAAAATCCAAATCCTTTAATGGAATCAACAACATCGTTATTTTTTGACTGTACGTCCTTTTCAAATTCGTTCACATGTACCCCTCCTATATAGTCCCAAGTATAAAATAAATACATAAAAAAATCCACTTCCGGCTCAAAAAAATTTTAATGATTTACCACCATTAGAAAGAGTTGACAGCTATACTTTTGGCTATTGGGGTTACGCTATAACTACAAACATCGTTTAAAATACAGTTCCTAGGGCTGGGTTTTAAACGTTCATATAAATTTCAGGGGGAAATGCAGCAATCCATTTCCCTCTGCTTCTATAATCAAACCCATGATATAATATGACTTGCGAATACGCTGATTCCGTTTTACGCTTAAATATATTGCTTAATTGGAGTGAATCGTATGACGTATACGGATATATTGCAGCAGGTAAAACAAAAACAGATTGCACCAGTATATTTATTATATGGAACGGAGTCATATTTTATTCAAAATATCACAAAACATATAAATAAAGCAGTGCTGGATGATGACACCGATGAGAATTTGTCGGTATATGATCTGGATGAGACACCTGTACAGGAAGTGATTACAGATGCTGAAACATACCCCTTTTTCGGTGGCAAAAAACTGATTTATGCCTATAATCCGTCATTTTTAAAGGCTAAACCCGATAAATTGCCCTTTGAACATGACTTGGATACTGTTATTCAATATCTGAATCAGCCTGTCGATTATTCAGTGATTGTATTCATAGCATCATATGAAAAGATTGACGAGCGTAAAAAGATTAGCAAAAGCTTAAAGCAGCATGGTGTTATTGCAGAATGTAATCCGATTAGGGACTATGAACTGAGAAATTGGATTACAAACCTCGCCGGCAGCATGAACATAACGATTGAGAAAGATGCATTTGATAGGCTGGAATCGGAACTTTCGACTAATCTGCATCAGGTAAGGAATGAGTTGGAAAAGCTGGCACTTTTTGTCGGCCAAAACGGTGTTGTCACAAATGAAATTGCAGAAAACTTGGTTTCCCACACTGAAACCAATTCATCACTAAGGCTTGTTGACGCTGTCATTGACCGTGATTTACATAAAGCTGTTTCGATCTATAAAGATCTTGAAAAAATGAAAGAGGATCCGATCGGTATGATCGCCTTGCTTGCATCCCAATTTCGCATGATCTTGCGAGTGAAGCTGCTAAATCAGAAAGGATACAGTCAATTTCAGATACAAAAACGAATTGGAGCACATCCATATGCCATTAAAATGGCAAGCCAAAGGGAAAGAAAATTCACGATCGATCGACTGGAAAACATTATTGATCGGTTAACCGATACGGATACAGCGATAAAACAGGGAAAAATAGAGAAAGAACTCGCCTTTGAACTGTTATTGCATGAATTAACCAAATAATCGTAAATAAAAACGATCCTGTCACAGGATCGTTTTTTTTATGCACCCAATTCGTTTATCTTTTTCGTTAAACGTGATTTTTGACGGTTGCCGTTGTTTTTATGAACGCCGCCTTTCTGGACTGCTTTGTCAATCTTTTTAAAAGTGGCTGGCAGAGCAGCTTTTGCTCCTTCTGCATCATTCTGTTCAATCATTTTCTCCAACCGTTTAATATGGGTACGCATATCGGATTTGAAATCAATATTTTCTGTACGTTTTTTTTGGTTGACCCCAACACGCTTAATGGCGGATTTAATATTTGCCAATGATGTCACCTCCTATCACGCACTCATAGATAAAAAACATAAAAGCACTGTTTTTTGCTAGTCCAGCAAGAGACATTTTACCAGACGATACACACCATTTCAATAACTTCGGGCTTGCCTGAATGACTCGTACGAAAATAGTGAAACCTACGACTAAAATCCGTTAGTCAGGAGGAAAAGTTTTGGAAGATAAGAATAAGCAGTATGAAGTACGGACAGATCTGGCAGTCGAAGCCAGGGATATGTATGTGGAAAAAGAAGAGCAAAAACAAAATATAAAAGGTGTGACAATAAAAGAAAAAAAGGAAGGTGATATTGGCGTTACCTATGTTGATATCGACGCTGAAGGTGAAGAGAGGCTGGGAAAAAAACAGGGATCATATATTACCATTTATGCCGACGGAGTCAAAAAACAGGACACCAAAAAACAAGAGGCTGCCAGTAAAGTGTTTGGAAAAGAATTGGAACAGCTGCTTAAGAAAAATAACGTTCCTTCAGATGGCATTGGTTTAATCGTCGGACTTGGCAATTGGAATGTCACCCCGGATGCGCTTGGACCAATGTCTGTCGAAAAAGTGCTTGTGACAAGCCATTTATTCCAGATGGAGCATGAGTCCGTATCAGAAGGCTATCGGCCTGTGGCAGCCGTTACACCAGGGGTGATGGGGGTTACAGGTATTGAAACGAGTAATATTATTTTTGGTATTGTTGAGAAGTTCAATCCTGACTTTGTCCTTGCCATTGATGCGCTTGCTTCCAGGTCGGTTGAACGCGTCAATGAAACAATCCAGATTTCGGATACAGGTATTCACCCTGGTTCAGGTGTAGGCAATAAGCGTAAGGAGTTAAGTGAAGAGACACTTGGGGTACCGGTGTTTGCTGTTGGATGCCCGACAGTGGTGGATGCGGTGACCATCACAAGTGATACGATTGATTTTATGCTGAAACATTTTGGCCGGGAGTTGCGTGAGAAGGATAAGCCATCCAAATCATTGACACCTGCCGGGTTATCTTTTGGCAATAAGGAATTTACAGAAGAGGATTTGCCGGATGAAGAAAAGCGCAACACATTTCTTGGAATCGTCGGGAATTTATCGGAAGAAGAAAAGAAATCATTGATCCAGGAAGTCCTGACACCAATTGGACATAATTTAATGGTCACCCCCAAAGAAGTTGATGGCTTCATGAAAGATATGGCGACAGTGATCGCAACAGGATTAAATGCTGCATTGCACGATAAAGTAACCGTGGAAAACTTTGCATCCTATACACGTTAGCACCTCAAGTTCCCCCGTTACAAACAGTAATCCCCCCTAAAAAACAGGGGGGATTGTTCATAAAAGTCTGTTTCTGTTCGAACTGCACGACACAGGTCACAAAAGCGTTGCAACACGATCTCCGGGTTCTTAGCCACTGCCTCAGCAGGAAAAACATTCATCTTTTTCAAATTCTATCAGTCGCAATTATTTTAAAAGAATTAGTTCTATCTTCTGATATGATTTCATAGATTTTAATATCCGGAAATACTTCAGAGGAGTGGAACCATGTACCTTAAAGGTTATCATAAGCGCCGCCGTTTAATTTTCAAAAAGATATTGCGACATTTTTATCAAAAGAGTGGTATTTATCTCGTCTGTCTGGCTGTTTTATTTATGTTAGCCGGTTTTCTGATGACAGTCTCACCGGCTTATCGAATGTCGTCAAATACAATCACCAATTGGACAAGTGATTTGAACAGTTCAACTTTTTTGTATCTGATGGGGTTGGAAAATAGGGCTTTTCATGGCGCTTATCCGGACAACCGGGAATTTCCTGATGTATCGAATTTTCTGTTTGAAATGACGACGAATATCAGGCCGAGTGACACCAGAAGTCTATTGGGACAGGAAATGCCAGGTTTTTTAACGTTCCAGAATGAAATCATTATAGCAGGAGAAGGAACCGATTACACGAATCTGCCTGTGGAATCAGCCCCTCCGCTTGAAGATATTTTAAAAGAACGGGAAGCAGTCATGGATGAATCGGAAAAACAAGAGGAAGCGGAAAAAAACGAGAAGCATGAAGACCAGCTGAATACGGGTGACCGTGACGTTGTATACATTTATAACACGCATAGCAGGGAGTCGTTTTTACCGCATTTACCGGATGTGGATGACCCTGATGATGCACAGCATGGCGAAGTGAATATTGGCAAGGTCAGTGAAAGGTTTGCCAAAGCACTTGAAGCAAATGGCGTAGGTGCAAAAGTGGAACAGACCGACATCATGAATATTTTAAATGATAAGGATTGGGAGTATCATCAATCTTACACGGCTTCCAGGGAAGTGGTACAGGAAGCATTTGCTGGTGATGACAATCTCCAATATTCATTTGATATACATCGTGATGCGAGTCCGAAAAATAAAACGACTAAAGAAATTGATGGAAAAGATTATGCACGGATTATGTTTGTGGTTGGTGCAAAATATGAAGGATATGAAAAGAATCTAGAACTTGCCAACCAGCTTCATAATCTCATTGAGAAAAGCTATCCCGGTCTCAGCAGGGGTGTGATCACCAAAAAAGGATCCGGAAGCAATGGCGTCTATAACCAGGATTTGTCACCAAATGCAATGTTAATCGAATTGGGCGGGGTGGGCAATGACCTGGATGAGCTGTATCGGTCTGCTGATGCAGTTGCAGACGTGTTCAGTGAATATTACTGGGATGCCGAGAAAGTGGATGCCGGACAATAGGAGGGATTATATGCGTTCGCTGATTATTCTTCTATCATTAGTCGTATTTTTTCTGACCGGTTTGATCATAGGAATTGACCGCGGCCATCAGGGAGATGATTATGCACCTGTCGATGAGGCTGCTGAACAGGAAGAACAGCAAATCCTGGCAGAGAAGAATGCATCGGATCGAGAGACACTCGATAATGAGATGACAACCCCGGACACACAGGAGCATTTCACCCATAAGACAGCATCATTTCTGGAAGCCAGTGTCAAAGGTTTTTATGAGCTTGTTGTCGGCATTGCCTACCAGCTTGTACAAGTGTTTTTTTGAGATTTTAAATTAATGCGCCTCCTGCCCTCGTTCTTGAATGTATGCAGTGCAATTGCTATAATCAATCCTAGTTATTGAATGTTTCGCTCTTGCCTTCAATTGAATGAAGCAGTAAGAGACGAAGTAGGAGTGGACTGCATTTATGATTAAACAAAACAATGTACGTAATTTTTCCATCATTGCTCATATCGACCACGGTAAATCAACGCTTGCAGACCGAATTCTTGAAAAAACAAAAGCATTGACACAACGTGAAATGAAAGAGCAATTTCTTGATGCGATGGATTTGGAACGTGAACGGGGAATTACCATAAAACTGAATGCTGTGCAGCTGAATTATAAAACCGAACAAGAAGAATACTTATTTCATTTAATTGATACACCCGGACATGTCGATTTTACATATGAAGTATCCAGAAGTCTTGCGGCATGTGAGGGTGCTATTTTAGTGGTGGACGCAGCCCAGGGAATTGAAGCACAGACGCTGGCAAATGTTTATCTTGCTTTGGACAATGACCTTGAGCTTATTCCGGTCATCAACAAAATTGATTTGCCGAATGCTGATCCTGACCGTGTGGCTCAAGAGCTGGAAGATATCATTGGAATCGATAAAGATGATGTCATTTTAGCCTCGGCGAAAGATGATATCGGTGTTGATGAAATTATGGAACGTGTTATATCCGATATTCCGGCGCCATCCGGTGAACCTGACAGTCCTCTGAAGGCACTTATATTTGATTCATTGTATGATCCTTACCGTGGTGTGATTACTTATATTTGTATTAAAGAAGGTTCGGTCAAGGTCGGAGATAAAATCAAATTAATGGCAAACGGAAAAGAGTTTGAAGTAAGCGAAATCGGTGTTTTCAGACCAAATCCCGTGCCAAAAGATGAATTGACGGTTGGCGATGTCGGTTATTTGACGGCATCAATTAAAAATGTCAGTGACACAAGAGTCGGTGACACGATTACCCTTACCAAAAACCCCGCAGATTCTCCATTACCAGGATATAAACGTCTTAATCCAATGGTCTTTTGCGGTTTGTTCCCGGTTGACGCCAATCAATATAATGATCTGCGTGAAGCCTTGGAGCGTTTGGAGCTAAACGATTCCTCCCTGCAATATGAAGCCGAAAGTTCGCAGGCATTGGGTTTTGGTTTCCGCTGCGGATTTTTGGGGTTATTGCACATGGAAATTATCCAGGAACGTATCGAGCGGGAATTCAATATTAACTTAATCACAACAGCACCGTCTGTCATTTATGAAGTGGAGAAAACAGACGGTGAAATCGTTGAAGTGGATAATCCTTCAACCATGCCGGATTCCCAGCTTGTTAATGAAGTCCGGGAACCTTTTGTTGAAGCAACGATTATGGTACCGAACGACTATGTCGGCCCAGTCATGGAAATTGCCCAGAAAAAGCGCGGTCAGTTTGTCAATATGGAATATCTTGATGAGATTCGGGTTAATGTCATGTATGAGATTCCACTATCCGAAATAGTTTATGATTTTTTTGATCAATTAAAATCAAACACAAAAGGGTATGCTTCATTTGATTATGAACTAATCGGCTACAGGGCTTCCAATCTTGTCAAAATGGATATATTACTGAACGGGGACACGATTGATGCACTGTCATTTATTGTCCATCGCGATTTCGCATACGAGCGCGGGAAACATATTGTCGATAAGCTGAAAGATCTCATTCCGCGACAGCAATTCGAGGTACCTGTCCAGGCAGCCATCGGAAATAAAATCATCGCGCGGTCAACGATTAAAGCGATGAAAAAAAATGTGTTATCCAAATGCTACGGCGGTGACATTTCACGGAAACGGAAACTGCTGGAGAAACAAAAAGAAGGTAAAAAACGCATGAAAATGGTGGGGTCTGTTGAAGTTCCCCAGGAAGCGTTTATGGCTGTACTTGAAATGAATAACGATTAACCATTTTTGACGGAACAGGGAAAACTTTTGCAGACCGGCAGGAGTTATCCCTTTTCTGCGTGCAGGGGGAGAATGTCATGGAAGCACAATCGGTTTATATTCATATTCCATTCTGTCAACAAATTTGTCATTACTGTGATTTCACCAAGTTCTTCTATAATGAAAAATTGGCGACAGAATATATTGAAGCACTTTCGAATGAAATTAGCACACAAATTGACGGCACACATAATCATGTCAACACAATCTTTATCGGTGGAGGCACCCCGACAGCATTGAATCTGGAACAATTACATTCCCTGCTGCAATTGATTGACGACAAATTTGATGTGTCCGGCTGTTCCGAATTCTGCATTGAAGCAAACCCCGGTGACTTTGATAAAGAAAAGGCCCAGCTGCTCAAAAGCTATGGCGTTAACCGGGTATCACTTGGTGTTCAGGTATTTGATGATGTGATGCTTGAAGAACTCGGCCGCTTGCATAAAGTAAAGGATGTTTACAAGACGGTTGATTTATTAAAACAAAACGGGTTTCATAATATTAGTCTTGATCTTATTTATGCTTTACCAAATCAGACGGTTGAACAGTTCAGGGAAACATTGGAAGAAGCGCTTTCGTTTGATCTGCCGCATTATTCAGCCTATGCACTCCAGATTGAGCCAAAAACAGTCTTTTATCAGCGTTATAAAAAAGGCAAATTGCACCGGCCGCCCCAAGAGGAAGAGGTCGAAATGTACGCCATATTAAAGACAGCTATGCGGTCCAAAGGCCTCAAGCAATATGAAATCAGCAATTTTGCCAAACCGGGTTATGAAAGCCGGCACAATCTCGTTTACTGGAAAAATGAACACTATTATGGCTTTGGCGCCGGTGCGCATGGTTACCTGCCAGGTAAAAGGACAGGCAATATACGACCATTGCCGGCTTATGTCAAGCAGGCAATGGAAAACGGCTTTCCGATTTTAAATACTGAAAACATTGGAATAAAAGAGATGATTGAAGAAGAAATGTTTCTGGGTTTACGGAAAATGGAGGGAATCAGCAAGCAGCATTTTCGGAAAAAATTCGGCTTTTCATGTGAACGGTTATATAAAGATACGATTTCTTATCTAGTGGAGAAAGGCTGGCTTATGACGGATGATGATCATCTGTGTTTGACTGATCAGGGAATCCTGTTTGGAAATGAAGTGTTCGCGCACTTTTTGTTGGAGGAAGATGACCTGAGACTTGTTCGTTGACAAAAAAAAACCGATTTGATAATTTATACTTAGCATTAGCACTCGGCATGCATGAGTGCTAACAGAGGTGATCATCATGTTAACAGAACGACAATTGCTGATTCTGCAAGTCATAATTGATGATTTCATCGAAACGGCACAACCGGTAGGCTCCCGCTCGATTGCCAAGAAGGCTAACATAAATTATAGCCCGGCTACCATAAGAAATGAAATGGCAGATCTGGAAGAAATGGGCTATCTTGAGAAAACACACTCGTCTTCCGGCCGGATACCCTCAGAGAGAGGCTACCGGTATTATGTCGACCATATGGTTTTACACCGGGAAGCAGCAGATAATATTCAGATCATCCGCAACATTATGCAGGATGGACTGTTTGAGTTTGAACAAATCGTCCAGAGTTCCGCTGAAATACTGTCCCGGATAACTAACTATACATCAATCATTCTGGGACCGGAAGTGTTTGATACGAAATTGAAGCAGCTGCAGATTATATCTTTATCGGAGAATACGGCCGTGGCCATATTGGTTACCAACACAGGTCACGTGGAACACCGGTCGTTTTCCGTTCCGGAAGCCATCAATGCATCAGATCTTGAAAAAATGGTTAACATTTTAAATGACCGGCTGCATGGCGTACCGATTTTTAAACTGCATGAAAAACTCAACGATGAGATGTTGGACTTGATGAATAAGTATGTAACGGATTTTGAAACATCCTATGATTATCTCAAAGCCGTTTTTTTAAGTGAAAACCCGGTGAAGCTGTATTTCGGGGGCAAAACAAATCTGTTAAGACAGCCGGAATTCAATGACATTGATAAAGTCCGGTCGTTTTATTCCATGATAGAAGAAGAAGATGAAATCGCCAGTTTGCTGAAAGGGGCTGCTGACGGTATTAAAGTTACCATTGGACATGAGAACAAAGTTGATGCTATTAAAGAGTGCAGTCTTATTACGGCTACTTATGAAATGAATGAAGAGCAGATGGGTACAATTGCATTGCTTGGTCCAACCAGAATGGAATACAAAAAGGTGATAACGTTACTGGATGCCCTATCAACTGAAATGTCAGATGTCTTATATGAGTGGTATAACAATAATGAATAAGGCAGGCTGATATAGGGAATATCGGGATGATGGGACTAACCCCATCACTTCTTTGTGTTTATAAGTTTAACAACAGGACGAATCATGTTATATTTTATCGTGGCAATTTCATAATAGGAGGTGGCGGGAATGGCAGAACAAAATCAGGAAAAAATGAACCAATACGATTCTGAAGATGTACAATACGATTCAGAAGATGTAGAAAAGGATGAAAAAGAACAAGACCAGGAAGATATCATCACAGAAGTAGTTGATGCAGACGATCAGGATGACACAGAACAGACTGATCATGCAGATAAGGAAATGGAACAGCTACAAGCTGAGCTGAGTCAGCTGAAAGAGGAAAAGGATAACCTGCATGACCGTCTGCTGCGTGTTCAGGCAGAATTTGAGAATTTCAAAAAACGTTCCCAAAAAGAAAAAGAAGCAGTCAGTAAGTATAAAGCAGAAGATCTGGTTAAGGAGTTACTGCCTGCAATCGATAACTTCGAACGGGCGTTGCAAGTTGAAGTCACCGATGAAACGAAGAGTTTTGTTGAAGGTGTGTCAATGGTTTACAACCAAATAAAGGATGCACTGAAATCGCAGGGTGTGGAAGAAATTGAATCGGTCGGCAAACCGTTTGACCCTAATATTCACCATGCCGTAATGCAAGTGGAAGATGAGGCAGCCGAATCAGAAACTGTTACAGAAGAATTGCAGAAAGGCTACATTCTGAAAGACCGCGTTATTCGACCAGCAATGGTTAAAGTTAATAAGTAATTGTTAGAGCAGTGAAGGAGGAATTTGATTATGGGTAAAATAATCGGAATTGACTTAGGTACAACAAATTCATGTGTGGCAGTGATGGAAGGCGGCGAATCAGTCGTCATCCCCAACCCTGAAGGAAATCGTACAACGCCATCCGTCGTTGCTTTCAAAAACGGTGAGCGTCAAGTCGGCGAGGTAGCAAAACGTCAGGCAATCACCAATCCAAATACGATTCAGTCGATTAAACGTCATATGGGTACGGACTACAAAGTTAAAATCGATGACAAAGAATATACGCCACAGGAAGTTTCAGCCATCATCCTGCAGCATTTGAAATCATATGCAGAAGAATATTTGGGTGACACAGTGGATAAAGCAGTTATTACGGTTCCAGCTTATTTTAACGATGCTGAGCGTCAGGCAACCAAAGATGCCGGAAAAATTGCCGGATTGGAAGTTGAGCGTATCATCAACGAACCAACCGCAGCATCCTTGGCCTATGGCATTGACAAAGAGGATCAGGATCAGACTATCCTCGTATATGACTTAGGCGGCGGTACATTTGACGTATCGATCCTTGATATTGGCGACGGTACGTTCGAAGTTGTATCAACTGCGGGTGATAACCGACTGGGCGGTGATGACTTCGATGACGTGATCATGGACTACATGGTTCAGGAATTCAAGAAAGAAAACGGCATCGATCTTTCCCAGGATAAAATGGCAAAACAACGATTGAAAGATGCTGCTGAAAAAGCGAAAAAAGAACTGTCAGGTGTGACCCAAACACAAATCTCACTGCCGTTTATAACAGCTGGTGAAAACGGCCCGCTTCACCTGGAAATGAATCTGACACGGGCTAAATTTGAAGAACTGTCATCAGATTTGGTTGAACGTACAATGCAGCCAACCCGTAAAGCATTGAAAGATGCTGATTTATCTGCAAAAGATATTCATAAGGTTGTTCTTGTTGGCGGATCAACACGTATTCCTGCTGTTCAAGAAGCCATCAAGCGTGAAACAGGCAAAGACCCTTCAAAAGGCGTTAACCCTGACGAAGTGGTTGCTTTAGGCGCAGCGATCCAAGGCGGTGTATTGCAAGGTGATGTCAAGGATGTAGTATTGCTCGACGTCACACCATTGTCATTAGGTATCGAAACTATGGGAGGCGTCACCACAAAACTGATTGAACGGAACACAACCATCCCGACAAGCCATTCACAAGTGTTTTCGACCGCAGCAGATAACCAGACAGCAGTTGATATCCATGTCCTGCAGGGTGAACGTGAAATGGCTGAGGACAACAAAACACTTGGCCGTTTCCAATTGACTGATATTCCACCTGCGCCACGCGGTGTACCGCAGATTGAAGTGACATTTGATATTGACGCCAACGGTATTGTCAATGTAAGTGCCAAAGATAAAGGCACAAATAAAGAACAATCCATTACCATTAAATCGTCATCCGGTCTCTCGGACGAAGAAATCGATAAAATGGTTAAAGAAGCTGAAGAAAATGCAGAGGAAGACAAAAAACGCCGTGAAGAAGCCGATCTCCGCAACGAAGCTGATCAGTTGGTCTTCACGACAGATAAAACAATCAAAGACCTGGGCGACAATGTAACCGATGAAGAAAAACAAAAGGCTGAAGAAGCCAAAGAAGAACTGAAAAAAGCCATCGAATCCGATGACCTTGACCAAATCAGGGAAAAGAAAGATGCCTTGCAGGAACAAGTCCAGCAGCTTTCTGTTAAAATGTACGAACAAATGGCACAACAGCAGCAGGCTGAACAAGGACAGCAAGGTGAAGGCCAAGGTTCAGATGATGACGTTGTCGACGCTGACTACAAAGAAGTGGACGATGACGAAGATAAAAAATAATCATGTTATAGATAAAGGAAGTTCGACTAAGAATGCCACAACCTGTGGAAGCGTCGAACTGACCCTGCATCTTGTAGGCCAAGTCAAAGTCAGGACTCTCTTGACTTTGACTTTTTTCAATCATCCATGAACGAGGCCGTTTCATGTTTGCTATCATAATATAAATGATGGTAAGATAAAATGTATGCAATAGTGTCGGGAGAGTGATTCACAAGTGAGTAAGCGCGACTATTATGAAGTGCTTGGCGTTGACAAAGGCGCTTCTAAAGATCAGATAAAGAAAGCTTATCGCAAATTGGCAAGAAAATATCACCCGGATGTAAGCGAAGAGGAAAATGCAGCCGATAAATTCAAAGAAGTAAAAGAAGCTTATGAAGTATTAAGCGATGACCAAAAGAGAGCACAGTATGATCAGTTTGGTCATGCAGGTGCACAAGGCCAAGGCGGTTTTGGCGGTGCACAGGATTTCGGTGACTTTGGTGGATTCGGTGATATATTTGATATGTTTTTTGGCGGCGGTCGCCGTCGTGATCCAAACGCTCCGCAGCAAGGTGCCGATTTGCAATATACCATGACGCTTGATTTTGAGGAAGCGATTTTTGGGAAAGAAGCAGATATCAAAATTCCGAAAGAAGAGGAATGTGATACGTGTCACGGTTCAGGTGCAAAACCCGGCACCAAAACTGAAACATGTTCCCATTGTCAAGGGACCGGTCAACTAAACATGGAGCAGAATACACCGTTTGGGCGTGTCGTCAATCGTCGTGTGTGCCACCATTGTAACGGCACCGGAACAATCATTCCGGAAAAATGCAATACCTGTGGCGGCTCAGGGAAAGTGAAAAAACACAAAAGTATCCACATCTCCATCCCTAAAGGCATTGATGAGGGACAGCAAATCAGGGTTGCAGGCAAAGGTGAACCCGGTGTGAATGGTGGCCCTCCAGGCGACTTATTTGTTGTTATTCAAGTACGTCCCCATGAATTTTTCGAACGTGAAGGGGATCATATCTATTGTGAACTGCCGATAACATTTGCCCAGGCTGCCCTTGGTGATGAAGTGGAAGTACCGACAGTGCATGGGAAAGTCATGCTGACAATTCCCGCGAGCACCCAAACCGGAAAGGTCTTCCGGCTAAAAGGAAAAGGCGCACCAAATGTCCGCGGCCACGGCTATGGGGATCAACACGTCAAAATACGGGTTGTGACGCCAAGCCGGCTTTCAGAACGGCAAAAAGAATTGCTGCGTGAATTCAATGAAATCGGCGGTAATGAAGCAACAGACGAGCAAGGTTCATTGTTCCAGCGTTTTAAAAACGCGTTCAAAAGCTAAATGAGGTGCTGTGCTCCAGCACCCTTACATAGGTTATTTTAGTTCAATTTTTCAGGAAATGGGTGGATTCATGTGAATTGGTCTGAAATATGTATTTATACGACAAATGAGGCTGTTGAACCTATTTCCAATATCATGCATGAAACGGGAGCCAGTGGTGTCGTTATAGAAGATCCTATTGATTTAATCAAAGAACGGGATTCCTTATATGGAGAAGTTTATGAACTCAATCCGGATGAATACCCCGAGGAAGGCGTTTACATTAAAGCTTATTTGCCTGTAAACAGTTTTCTGGGCGAAGCAGTCGAAGAAATAAAGCAGGCTGTCAATCATCTGCCGTTGTACGATATCGATTTAGGCCGGAATGAGATGGCGTTACGTGAAATAGATGAGGAAGAATGGGCAACAGCCTGGAAAAAATATTATAAACCCGTTAAAATTTCTGAAAAAGTCACCATCATCCCAGCCTGGGAAGAATACAAACCCGTATCAACTGATGACGTGGTCATTGAACTTGATCCCGGTATGGCGTTTGGCACGGGGACACATCCGACAACAATCATGAGTATTCAGGCTATTGAACAATACTTAAACGAAAACGATATCGTTATTGATGTAGGATGTGGTTCCGGTGTACTCAGCATTGCTTCAGTGCTGATGGGGGCACAAAAGGTTTACGCTTTTGACCTTGATGATATTGCGGTTAAAAGTACTAAAATTAATACTAAGTTAAACAATATAGAAGACAAAGTTATTCCAAAACAGAACAATTTGCTCGATCATGTGGATATGCAGGCGGATATCATTGTTTCAAATATTTTAGCTGAGATCATTGTACGGTTCGTTGATGATGCATGGAAAAGCCTGCAACCGAATGGCATTTTTATTACGTCCGGTATTATTCAGGCAAAAAAACAAATGGTAAAAGACGAACTGGAACAAGCAGGTTTTGGGATTATTACCATAAACGAAATGGAAGGCTGGGTATCCATCGTCGCCAAAAAAACGGAAGGGAAAAGTGGTGCCTGATTTGCAACGTTATTTTGTACCATCGGAAAATTGGACAGATAACCGGGTCATCATAACAGACGATGATGCACATCATATCAACCGTGTCATAAGGTCCCGTACAGGAGATGAAATCATCTGCAATCATCCGAATGGAAAAGCGGCGGTCTGCCGAATTACAGGGATTGAAAAAGAAAAAGTTGATACAACCATCAGCGAATGGCTTGAAGAATCAGTTGAACCTCTCATTGATGTGACGATCGCACAGGGTTTACCCAAAAGTGACAAACTGGAATTTGTGCTTCAGAAAGGAACTGAGCTAGGTGCTGCTGCATTTATTCCGGTACAGGCAGACCGGTCAGTAGTTATCTGGGATGAGAAAAAGGCTGAAAAGAAAATGAAGCGATATGCAAAAATTATAAAATAGGCAAGTGAACAGAGCCATCGCAATAAAATCCCAACGGTTAAAAATGTAACACCGCTGACCAAATTAGTGAGCGAAAGCAATGACTATGATATAAAGTTGTTCGCTTATGAAGAGGAAGCTAAAACTGTGGACTTTCAATCATTTGGAAAAGCCGTCAGCACAATGCGTCCTGGTGACCGGATACTGATTGTTATCGGACCTGAAGGCGGTTTTTCCAGTCGTGAGGCGGAATCGCTGAAACAGAATAAATTTATCCCTGTCCGGCTGGGACCACGTATTTTGCGGACGGAAACAGCAAGCTTATACGCATTGGCAAGTATTTCATATCATTTTGAAGAATTGAGGTGGACATAATGCCAACTGTTGCTTTTCATACGTTAGGGTGTAAAGTGAATCATTATGAAACTGAAGGAATCTGGAACATGTTTAAGGATAACGGCTATGAGCGTGTTGATTTTGATCGTCAGTCGGATGTTTATGTCATCAATACATGTACGGTAACCAATACAGGCGATAAGAAAAGCAGGCAGGTTATCAGGAGAGCAGTCCGCAAAAACCCGGATGCCGTCATTTGTGTGACTGGTTGCTATGCACAGACATCACCGGGTGAAATTATGGAAATTCCCGGTGTCGACGTAATTGTCGGAACACAAAACAGGAAGAAAATGATTGACTACATTGAGGAGCACCAGAAGACACGTGAACCCGTAAATGGTGTGACAAATATCATGAAGAATCGTGTCTTTGAAGAAATGGATGTGCCTGAGTTCACTGATCGTACACGGGCATCTTTAAAAATTCAGGAAGGCTGCAATAACTTCTGCACATTTTGTATCATTCCTTGGTCGAGAGGCTTACTCCGGTCGAGGGATCCTGAAAATGTCATCAAGCAGGCTCAAAAACTGGTTGATGCGGGCTATAAAGAGATTGTGCTGACCGGCATTCATACGGCTGGTTATGGTGAAGACATGAATGATTATAATTTTGCCAAACTGCTTAGGCAGCTTGAGGCCGAGGTTAAAGGTCTGAAACGGATCCGTATTTCATCAATTGAAGCAAGCCAGATTACCGATGAAGTCATTGAGGTTTTGGATAAATCGGAAAAAATTGTCCGTCATCTGCATATTCCGCTGCAGGCTGGGTCTGATAGTGTGCTGCATCGAATGCGCAGAAAATATTCAACGGAATATTATAAGCAGAAAGTGGAGAAAATCCGCCGTGCATTACCTGGACTTGCGATTACATCAGATGTTATTGTTGGTTTCCCGGGTGAAACGGAAGAAGAATTTATGGAGACGTATCAATTTGTAAAAGATATCGGCTATTCAGAGCTGCATGTTTTTCCGTTCTCAAGGCGGACTGGCACACCTGCCGCCCGTATGACGGATCAGGTTGACGATGATGTTAAAAATGAACGTGTTAACAGAATGATTGAACTGTCAAATCAGCTTGCCAAAGAATATGCATCCAATTATGAAGACGACGTGCTTGAGGTCATTCCGGAAGAACATGTGAACGAAACTGGGGAGAACATACTTCAAGGTTACACCGATAATTATTTGAAAGTCCGGTTTAACGGTTCGAAAGATTTAATCGGTAAAATTGTCCGTGTGAAAATTAACCAGGCAGGTTATCCTTATAATGAAGGAACGTTTGTGAGGGTAATGGATGATGCACCAAATGAAAGTGTTGAAATGACATCCTGATTCCCGAACAACCCGGAAATGTCATCTTTTCTGGTGAAACCCGGCAGCATACTACTGGCGAAAATTGAAAACATCAAAAGGACGTGAACGATTTATGAATCTTGCTGAATACATTGACCATACACAGTTAAAACCGGATACAACGAAAGAAAAGATTGCTCAAATTGTTAACGAGGCACGTAAACATCGTTTTGCTTCTGTTTGTGTCAATCCATATTGGGTACCATATTGTTATGACAATCTGAAAGACACGGATGTTAACGTGTGCACCGTCATCGGATTTCCACTGGGAGCCACCTCAACGTCGGCCAAAGTATCCGAAACGAAGCTGGCGATTGATGATGGGGCAACAGAAGTTGATATGGTCATCAATATCGGTGAACTGAAGTCAGGCAATGATGAGGCGGTCCAGCGGGATATCGAAGCCGTTGTTGAAGCAGCGAAAGGGCGTGCTTTGACAAAGGTGATTATTGAAACTTCTCTGCTGACCAATGATGAAAAAGTAAGGGCATGCCAATCAGCAAAAGCAGCAGGTGCTGATTTTGTCAAAACATCGACAGGCTTTTCCGGTGGCGGTGCCACAGTGGAAGATGTGAAGTTAATGCGGGATACAGTTGGCAGCGAGATGGGTATAAAGGCTTCAGGCGGTGTCCGTGATCTGCAAGGGGCAAAAGCAATGATTGAGGCCGGCGCAACACGTATTGGCGCGAGCGCCGGTGTCGATATCATAGCTGATGAAACAGGTACATCCGACGATTAATTATTGACTAAATGTTAGCATTAAACAATATTTAAGTTGACCTAGTTATCCTGTTATATTATAATAAGCAAAGACATGTAATATATTTGATACATGTCTTTGCTTTTATTTTTTGTTTTGTGCTTCGGAGGGAGGGAAATTAGCATGTCAAATACAACTCGCGTTCGTAAAAACGAGTCTCTTGAAGATGCTCTTCGTCGCTTTAAACGCAACGTATCCAAAAATGGTACATTGAAGGAATACCGCAAGCGTGAACATTATGAAAAACCAAGCGTACGACGCAAGAAAAAGTCTGAAGCTGCCAGAAAACGCAGATAGTAAAGAAGGTGCAAGTCCATGACATTAGTTGAACAGCTGAACCAGGATATGAAGCAGGCTATGAAGAACAAGGAAAAAGATAGACTTGCGGTTATACGTATGTTAAAAGCTTCCTTACAAAACGAGTCAATTAAACTCGGCAATAAAAATCTGTCAGAAGACGAGGAATTAACAGTACTTTCAAGAGAAATGAAGCAAAGGAAGGATTCCCTCCAAGAGTTTAAATCGGCTGAACGCGATGATCTTGTTGACAAACTTGAAATCGAAATAAATGTTATCAAGGCTTACATGCCCCAGCAGCTGTCAGAAGAAGAGCTGGAGGAGATTGTGAAGGCCACTATCCGGGAAGTCAATGCGACTTCCAAAAAAGATATGGGCAAAGTGATGAGTACAATCATGCCGAAAGTCAAAGGTCAGGCAGATGGCGCACAGATTAATAAACTCGTTCAAAAACACTTGAATTAATTTTTAAAGGTCTTGCCATTTTCGGCAAGACCTTTTTGCATAAGTTTATCAGTGGCTACCAATTTTCCTGTCAGTTATGTTACGATTTACTTATCATACATATATTGAAACCATTGATACATACAAAACGTAGGAATAATTGCCGGGTTCATTAGAGAGGGGGAATTCGTTTGTATGATGGCAGACGCAGGCCGCTCAGACTGTTTATATTGCTGGTTGTTGTGATATGTTCCTTGTTCAATCTGGTTTCTTCTGCTCATGCTGAAGATAACGGCAGCGGGAAACTGGTTTATGTTATCCCGATTGAGAACGAAGTGGAAAAAGGACTTGAAGCATTCCTTTCCCGTACGACGGAAGAGGCTGTAGAAGAAGGTGCAGATCACATTATTTTCGAAATTGATACCCCGGGTGGCGCTGTAGATGCTGCTGAACAAATTGGTGAGTTATTGCAAAATTTGGAATTGGAAACGACATCTTTCATTGTCAATCGGGCATTATCTGCAGGCTCCTATATTGCATTAAATACGGATAATATTTACATGAAGCCTCAAGCCACTATGGGAGCAAGTGGCGTTATTAACCAGGATGGGACTGCTGCAGATAAGAAAGCCCAATCAGCATGGCTGTCAGCGATGAGAAGCGCAGCAGAGTCAAAAGGAAGAGATCCCCTTTACGCAGCGGCAATGGCCGATCCAAGCATTGATCTTCCGGAATATGCTGCTGAAGAAGGCAAGTACCTGACATTAGGACCTAGTTCTGCTAAAGAAGTCGGTTATTCAAACGGTACTGCAGAGGACCGTACTGAGGTTCTGGAAGCGTTGGGACTGGATAATGCAACTGTCGTGGAAAAGGAATTGACCATTTCTGAGCAACTAGCACGGTTTATTACCAACCCTGTTATAGTACCAATTCTATTGTCGATTGCCAGCATAGGTTTGGTCGTTGAATTGTTCTCTCCAGGTTTTGGCATTCCTGGTATTATGGGAGTATTGGCATTAATTCTGTTCTTTTTTGGGCATGTGGTTGCCGGACTTGCTGGGATGGAGGCCGTCATATTGCTGATTTTAGGTGTTGGCTTAATTATCGCAGAGCTATTTTTACCCGGAGGCATTGCAGGTTTAATAGGTGTTGCTGCGATTATTGGGTCATTGGTTATGTCCGGCCAGGATATAGGACACATGGCCATGAGTATCAGTATCGCATTGATCGTGACGATTATTGCTGCTGTTATCCTGTTTAAGACGATGGGAGGGGATAAAGGATTCTTCCGCCGTATGGTATTAACCGATCAGACGTCATCGGAACTGGGTTATGTCTCTTATGAAAATCGTTTGGAATTAATTGGTCTGGAGGGCAGAACACTGACCCCTCTGCGCCCATCAGGCAGTGCATTGTTTGGCGACGAACGACTGGATGTTGTATCAGAGGGTGGATTCATTGAAAAAGATAGAAAGGTTAGAGTGGTCAAAGTGGAAGGTGTTCGAATCGTTGTAAGAGAAGTATAACATATGAAAAATAGGAGGAATTTGCATGGGGATTGAACAACTGATGCCGATTATTATAATCGCGATCATTTTGATTGTTCTTGCGGTATTATTTACGTTTATTCCAGTGATGCTGTGGATCAGTGCTCTGGCAGCGGGAGTAAAAGTTGGCATATTTACACTTGTCGGGATGCGTTTGCGTCGGGTTGTACCGTCAAGAGTAATTAATCCATTGATCAAAGCACATAAAGCGGGATTGGACGTTTCAACGAATCAGTTGGAGAGCCATTACCTTGCGGGTGGTAATGTTGATCGGGTGGTCAATGCGCTGATTGCTGCCCACCGTGCTAATATCGAACTGTCATTTGAACGGACAGCTGCCATTGATCTGGCCGGCCGTGATGTATTGGATGCTGTGGGAATGAGTGTTAATCCTAAAGTTATTGAGACACCGTTTATTGCTGGGATTGCAATGGATGGAATCGAAGTGAAAGCAAAGGCGCGGATTACAGTGCGGGCCAATATTGACCGGCTTGTCGGTGGTGCCGGAGAAGATACGGTCATTGCCCGTGTCGGTGAAGGGGTCGTCAGTACAATCGGCAGTTCGGAAGCCCATACTGCTGTTTTGGAAAATCCTGATTCTATCTCGCACAATGTGTTAGGAAAAGGTTTGGACTCGGGGACAGCGTTTGAAATACTGTCGATTGATATTGCTGATGTGGATATCGGCAAAAACATCGGTGCCATCTTGCAGACAGACCAGGCTGAAGCTGATAAAAATATCGCGCAGGCCAAAGCTGAAGAAAGACGTGCGATGGCTGTGGCACAAGAGCAAGAAATGGTTGCCCGTGTTGAAGAAATGCGTGCAAAAGTTGTGGAAGCAGAAGCTGATGTACCACGTGCACTCGCCGAAGCATTACGTTCAGGCAATATGGGTGTCATGGATTACATGAATTATAAAAACATTGATGCTGATACAGATATGCGCGATACAATCGGGAAACTGACACAGGATGATGAAGAAAATGATGACAATAATAACCAGTAATGTGTCAGTTTTTGACCAAGGAGGGTTATGATGGAAGTTATTTTAGTTATTCTTGGCATCATCGCAGCGGTTTCAAGTTTTTTCAAGGATAGCGAGGATACCGATACACCAATACCCAAACGAAGAAACAATTCGCCAAGACCAACACCAACACCCTCCGGCGGTGGAGGAAGCCGCAGCAGCGCGCAGAACACACAAGATGAATCCAGGTCACAGACGACGATACCTGCAGATTCGATAGAAGAACAGCAGTATGAACAGCGCAAACAGCTGGCTGAACGGATGAACACGATGGAATACCGGGATACACAGTCGGAACATGACGCAATCAGCCATCATCATACTCGAAAGCCAGGAAGCAATTTATCGTCTGAAGAACGGAGACTAAAAAAACGCATGAACAATAATTTAACCCGAACTGGTTTAATCAATGGCATTATCATGTCTGAGGTGTTGGGACAGCCAAGAGCAGTCAGACCCTATCGTAATATTGTTGCGCAGCGAAAAAAATAAAATAATAATCATGAACCAATATCAGGCAAGCTGGAAACTGCCTGGTATTGGTTCTTTTTTGTTCTTATCCTGCCTTTAAATTCATAATCATATTGTGAGAGGGGGCCTCATCAGTGAAGAAATGGCAACAGCGGATCAGGCCATGGCTGGCAAAGTCATTTTCACTTCCTTCAGATGTCATGATGGAGTTACCAAGGGTTACGATGATTGGTCAGCTTCACGTCTATATTGAGAATCATCAAGGTTTAATGGTTTATTCCGATTCAGAACTGAGACTTAAATCAAATAAGGGCTATATTCAGATCAAAGGGTCTTCTTTTGTATTGAAAATGATGTTGCCTGAAGAAATCTTATTGGAAGGGACAATCGACGAAGTGAAATTTGTCCCACATATAACGGACAGTAATCCGCCAAAAGACGGCGGCTAACTGTCCCTAAATGTCCGATTCGGTTCAACTAACATCAACAGGGAAGAACGCCCTGTTGAATGAAGTTTCACTTTATCCC